>JACDJA010000545.1_pt1 | contig 42138 bp, 45 predicted proteins | sample 7449241 | NCBI WGS metagenome assembly JACDJA01 (sample SAMN14253289, study PRJNA609438) | sludge metagenome | isolation source: initial anaerobic sludge | collected 2018-12-20 | reverse complement strand
GTCCTACTTTGATCGTCTGGGGCTGGTGTCGCTGCTTGATACAACGCGACGACTCTAGTGTCTTTCATGAACCGCCGTATGCGGAACCGCACGTACGGTGGTGTGAGAGGACGGGGGAGGTAACTCCCCCTCCTACTCGATCCCAGGGACGGGCTTATGCCGCGGACGACTCCAGGGAGGGAGGAGGTAGGGTGAAGCAGGAGCCGGAGCCGAGGCCAGGGATGGCCGGGAACGGCGTTGCAGGGAGGGACTTATGCCACATGCCGTAGGGCGGGCTCCCAATATGGGGTAACGATTCAACCGTCCGTACCCGAGCGCGGCTGCTTGGCGATATGCGGCCGCCTGTTGTGTTCTGCAACCAGCGATTCAGCCCATGCAGTAATCTCCTGGGCCGAAGTTATCAGGCCCGGCAACTGCAGTTCATCCTGAGTGGACTGGAAGTCACGCAGATCGTTATACAGCTGCTCGAGTTGCCCCAGCCTGGCCGTATGCTCGACATAGGCTGAGCGGAGGATTGATAACAGTTGATCTTCTCCTTTTGGGGAGCTATTCAGACCGGCAATCTCCAGCAGTGCCCGGGCAGAATAGATGATCTGGTTTTCCAGACTCTCGCCGGCATCGGCATGCTTGCTTTTGGCGCAGAAAGCGACACTGAGATCCGACTCATAACGGGCATCCAGCAACAGCTTATCGGCTGGCAGTGCCTCTGCCCCGGCACACTCACCCACCCCCTGTGCCTGGACCTTGAACACGCTGCTGTCACCGTGGTCACGGGTCAGAAATGGCACCTCCATCGCTCCGACACTGCTCAGGTGCGCGAGCAATTCGTCAAAGTATTCACGACCTTCACGTCTTGTCCAGTCGTGGAAGGTTTCATGTTCTCGGCGGTCGGCATGATAACTGTCATGTATCAATGCAACGGCAGAAGGTACCCGCACCGCGGGAATATCCGGTCCGGTAATGCCGATGTTGCCTCCGTCACTACCATCGCCACCGAGTTGCAGGGTGTAACTAGGAACCAGACGGCCATGGTGGCGGCGTCCTTTGCCATACAGGCCGATATCAGCAATGGTGGCGTTGGCGCAACCGTTCTGGCAACCATTGACCCGAACGCTCAGGTCGCCTGCACCACCACTTAGACGTGGTGCCATCTGGCGGGATGCGGTAATACCCAGTGGACAAGTGGCCGTGCCGGGACAGGAGACCACGCGGTCGCCGCAGCGTGGCGGTTTCAGTCCAAGCGCCTTGAGTGCCACGGTGAGGCGGCCGAGTTTGTCGGTGGGTACATTGAAGATGCTCAAGTTCTGGTCTGCCGTGGTGCGGATGTCGTGCAGGCCCTCCTTGACCAGCAGGTCGGCAAGGTCGCGCAGAGTCTCGACAGTCAGCCTGCCGTCCGGCAGGCTGATTGGCAGTATATTCAGCTCCTCCTGGTACTGGGCGGTTGGCGCCCGCAGGGCGGTGTTGACGGCGTTGCCATCCACCTGCCTTTCACGCCATTTTGTGACGGTATCAGGTTCAACACTGTAGGCGCCGGAAGTGCGTGCATACTCGATGCGATATTTCTCGATAAACCCCTCGGCGCCGAATCTGTCCAGCAGGAACTTTATGCGGTTACGCATCTTGCGTTTTCTGTCGGAGTATTTGTCATGCACGGAGAGTACTGCTTCGATAGCCGGGATCAGCTGATTCTCCTCGATGAAAGACTCCAGCAGAATCGCCTCTTTGGGTTTTCCACCCAAGCCGCCGGCCGCCAGCAGGCGAAAACCGGGACGCCCTTCCTTACGGGTGGCGATCACCCCCAGGTCATGCACCAGGCCGTTGGCGCAATCGGATTCGCAACCCGAAAAGCTCAGTTTGAACTTGCGTGGCAAGGAGGCGGTGAGTGGATGGCGGATGAAGTGTCCGGCAACCTTGTCCACGTAGGCGTTGATATCCACATGTTCCGCCGGGCAGGCCCCGGATAGGCCGCAACTGGTGATGTTTCGCACTGTGTTGCCGCAGGCCCCATGGGTTGCGATGCCGTATCTGCCCAGGGTGCGTTGCAGCCGCAAAGTGTTTTCCAGTGTCACAAAATGAAACTGCACATCCTGACGGGTCGTGATATGCACGCTGTCAGTGCCTGAATATTTCTCCGCCGCCTCGGCAAAACCCAGCAGCTGATCGGGTCCGATCCGCCCGCCCGGGAGTTTGGCCCTGACCATATACATCCCTTCCTGGCGTTGGCCATAGATACCGAGTTTCAGCCGGATCGCCATAAACCGATGTGGATCAAGATTACCCTGTTGAAAATCCTCCAGGTGCTGTTCGTAGTCAGCGTAATCCTGAGTGTCGATCAGTGGATTGAATGCGGTGGTCATGGCTGACTCCAAGGGTCGGTTAAAGACTAAAAAGCAAACCTGAGGCCGGTTAGAAACAGCAGTCCGGCCAGGCCCCGGCGCAATAGATGCTCCGGGAGATGGATTCCCAGCTGACTGCCGAGCGCGGTGCCGGGAAACGAACCCAACAGCAGGCTGCCGAGCAGGCTCAGGTCCACGTTGCCCAGCTGCAGGTGGCCAAGGCCGGCCAGGGTGGCCAGTGGCACGGCGTGAGCCAGATCGGTACCCACGATGGTGCTGGCCGGCATGCGGGGATAGAGCAGAAACAGGATCGCCGCTGTCAGCGCTCCGGCACCGACCGAGGAGAGCGTGACCAGTACCCCCAGCACCGCCCCGAGCAGGATCAGCAACCGGGTTCTGTGCATACGTACCCAGGCGGCGGTGCGCGAATTGCCCGATTCCAGCCTCCGGGCGATACGCTCTTTCAGCAGCAGCACCAGTGAGGTGAAGATCAGCGTCACGCCCAGGGCGACGGTGATCAGCCGTTCGTGATGACCGTCTGGCTGCAGAGTGTCGAGCAGTCCGACGGTACCCAGCGTCGCCGGCAGACTGCCGAGAGCCAGGTAGCCGGCCAGGCGCCAGCGGATGCTGCCCTTGCGGCCATGAAACCAGACCCCGCTCGCCTTGGTGAGAGCGGCGTAGACCAGGTCGGTCCCCACGGCCAGGGTCGTGGGTATGCCGAAGCCCATCACCAGGATCGGTGTCATCAAGGCACCGCCGCCGACTCCGGTCAGACCGACACAGATGCCCACCACAAAACCGGCCAGTGTGAACAGGGGATCCATGGCTGATCCTTTCTGCCGCCCTAGATAAATTCGGCAGCGGGCGCTGGGGTGTGCAGATCTGCCCGGGAAGAGCCTTGCACTCCGGCCGGCTTCAACACCTCGCGCAACAACTTGAAGTAAACGGTGTAGATACGCACGTCACCGCTCTCATCAGCCACCAGAAAAAACGGAGCGCGATCCACCTGGTAAATTTCCGCCAGACGCATGCCTTCACTACTCAGATCGCCCTCCTGGGCGATCACCACCCGGTCGATCTGCTCGAACAGACCTTCCCGGCGCATGCGCGCTTCCACATCCCGGCATTTGGCGCAGGGCTGTCCGTCGCGGGTCAGTTTCTTTACCATCGTAATAAAGGCCATGATGCGCTCCTGATTCAGCGGGTAGCCGCCTTGGCTGCGGTATTGCCGGCGTGCAGGCCGCACTCCTTGTCGGCGGCGTCTTCCCACCACCAGCGACCCTCGCGCTCGTGCTGATTGGGCAGTACGGCGCGGGTGCAGGGCTCGCAGCCGATACTGACAAAGCCCTGGGCGTGCAGCGGGTTGTAGGGCACTTCATTGTTGCGGATGTACTCCCACACCTGGGCAGAGGTCCAGTTGGCCAGGGGATTGAACTTGAGCAGTTTGTTAGCGGCGTTGGAGAAGGAGGGGTCGTCCTGGATCACCGGAATCCTGGTGCGGGTACCGACACTCTGGTCCTTGCGTTGGCCGGTGATCCAGCCGTTCAGGGTGGCCAGCTTGCGGCGCAATGGCGCCACCTTGCGTACCGTGCAGCACTCCTTGTGGCCATCCTGGTAGAAGCTGAAGAGCCCCTTCTCCCGCACCAGCTTCTCCACGTCCGTACCCACCGGAGAGACCACGTCGATCTCAATGCCGTAGTGGTTGCGCACGGTTTCCAGGTAGCGATAGGTTTCCGGATGCAGGCGACCGGTATCGAGGGAGAACACCTTGACATGGGGATTGATCTGCACCGCCATATCGATCAACACCACATCTTCCGCACCACTGAAGGATATCGCGATGTTGTCGACCGTCTCCAGTGCCAGGCTGATGATCTCCTCGGGGGCGCGATCATCGTAGGTGGTCGCCAGGTGTTGGACATCCAGAATGGAAATGCTCATGGGTTGCTCCTCAATAACTGGTGGATTTGTCGCCGTGTCGGTGGACGGCGGGTAACTGAGGACAACCTTAGTCTTGCTTGTGCTGTAATAAAAATATCAAATAGGCATATAAAAATAATTGAGAGTTATATGGAATCCTGAATATCTGCATGGCAAAGCCATGCTCAGGAAAAATATCAGCCGCAAATGAACGTGATTTCTGATATTTCGTAACCGCTTCATTCACTGGCTGGGAGGATGCCGATCGCCTTCGGATACGGATGTATTTCGCTACAGCAGGCACAGACGTATGCTTTTATTACTATTTGCGTTCATTCCGGCTTTATAAACGGTATTCGACCATAACAGAGCTTGGTGGAGAGCCCGGTATGGAACTGAGTGTGCTGGTCTGACAGCGGCTATTTTTCTGCCGAGATGTAGCAGATCCAGCCGGCATCGGCCTCTCCGGTGGTAGACGGGACGAAGATGCCGTCGGGCTCTCCATCCTCGTCCCAGCCCTGCCAGTAGATGGTCACCCTGCTGAACCCGACCTCTTCCAGCAGATCGCGGATCTCCGGCAGGGTCCAGAGGCGCCAGTCGTAACTGAAGGCCCGGTCCAGCCGGGAGCCGTCCGGAAAGGCGAAGTGGATATGGCAGATCAATCCCCCGGTCACCGGATCATAGCGTTCCTGTTCCCAGATATAGGTGAATTCCCCATCGTTGATCTCCCGTTCCTCTTCCAGTTCCCGAAATGAGTCATAACCGCCATAGGCATCCAGAAAGAAAATGCCATCCTCGGCCAGTGCCTGCCTTACTCGGGTAAAATACTGTTTCAGCGCCTTCCGCTCTTTGAACAGCCAATAGCTGAAGTTCATTGCCGAGATGATATTCGGGGCCGCGGTCGCCACCTGCAGCACATTCTCCTCGATCAGGCTGATACGCTTGCGCTGACCCACGTTCAATTCGGAGAGTTTGTGCTGCTGGCTCCAGGTCAGTACCTCGTGATCCAGATCCACACCGATGGCGTAATTACTCTTGCGATGACGGACCCACTCGCAGCAGACGTTGGCGGTGCCACAGAAGTCTTCCCGCAGGAGTTTTGCCTTGTGGTTGCGGATCGACTTGTAAGTCTCATCCACGAACTCGATCTCCGAGGCGGCATATTGCACCGAGAGTTCATACAGGCGGTGCCGGTCGGCCTGATCTGCCAGGCGGGATTTCTTATGCTTTTTTTTCTCTTTGTTCTTGTTTGTCATGAAAAATACCGGTATCTGTCGGGTGTGGTGTCAGGGACTGGGACTATACTCTAAGCAGGCATACAGAAAGTGGAAGTGTGGAAGGGGGTTTATCAGCCTGACACACAATATGAAGTGTGGCCGGAGTATTGAGTGTAGTTGCGGAGCTGGCCATATGTCGGTTGATAACCTGTTGATTGTTAGAGAAATGGTGTCGGAATTAAACGGCATTATTATATCGGCAGAGGAGGCGCTATGGGAATTGCAATTACCTTGAAAGAGTATTTGATGGATCATGGCTTATCCTACCAGGTGATCGAACACGTACGGACCAACTCGGCCCTGGAGACATCCGAGGTTGCTCATGTGCCGGGTGACCGGTTGGCCAAGAGTATTCTGCTGGGAGACGAAGACCGATATCTGTTGGTGGTCATCCCGGCGACACATCGTCTGGAGATCAACAAACTCAGTGAGCGGGTGAAACACCGGCTGCAGCTGATCACAGAAAGTGAAATGGCCAGCGCGTTTTCCGACTGTGAAGTGGGCGCCATGCCCCCGATTGGCGAAGCCTACGGGATCGATACCTGGGTGGACCCCTCGTTACTTGCTCAACCGGAAATCTATTTCGAGGCCGGTGACCATCAGGCCCTGATCAAAATGTCCGGAGAGGACTTCAGGAATCTGCTGAAAGATTCCAAACAGTTGCCCATGAGCCACCACATCTGATACCGGATAATCTGGCTCGACGGCATTGCGCCGAAGGCCGTTCTGGTATAACCTTGCGCCTCGAAAATTTCAGTGGGCGCAGGGTGGTTTATTGCGCACGAATTTTGCGGAGTAACAAGCACGTCGCGTGCTTCTACCCGGTCCAGGAAGGACAGATTGGGTAAAAAGACAATTTATCTGGAGAGCTGTCCGAGTGGCTGAAGGAGCACGCCTGGAAAGTGTGTATACGTTAATAGCGTATCGAGGGTTCGAATCCCTCGCTCTCCGCCATATTTAGAAACAACAGCACCAAGCTCAATAACCGTGGGGTAGTTGTGCAACCCGCGATTCGAACCCTCGATTCATCAGGAAGGTTCGATCGCGGAGCGCGAAGCGCGTAGCACAGCGACCGCAGGGAGCTCATCCCTCGCTCTCCGCCATATTGGTGAGGTTCCGGTATAGTTTCAGGGCCCAACCCGCCTAAAAACCCGCCTTTCCCGAAGTGATGAGGTGAGGTAAGGCTCTGTGAGACGATGAAGAAAGCAGCCCTTGGGCGGCTTTTTTGCTATAGGGCGGCGATGACTTCGGGAGAGGAATATGTTGCGCGTAACCTTCGAGGATGATTCTGTGATCGAGTACCGGGACGGCGAGGTGATCGAGATTGAGAGCCACCCGCCCAGAGACACCCCGGCGGCGAGCTGGTTGGTGTTCATGTGGTTGTAAACCGTCTGTTCATATCTCATGGGTTGCCCTCCTGTGCTAAGTGGCCTTCATGAATGCTCAGAAGGCGAGAGGAAACAACTCAATCAGGGATATCTCGGGTTTGGGGGTCAGCCGCGTCGTCAGGATTGGGCGCAAATGGGTGTTACAATGGGTGTGTATCGAAAATGGGTGTAAATGGGTGTACTATTGGTTCATGTTAAGAACCGACACACTCCAGATCACCCCGCAGATCCTGAGCCTCATCGCCAGGATCGACGAGTTCAAGGGCGCCTGGCGGGCACTGGGTACGCTTGCGCCCGATCGCCTGGCGGCACTGCGGCGCGTGGCGACTATTGAGAGCATCGGCTCCTCCACCCGGATCGAGGGCAGCAAACTGTCCGACCGCGAGGTGGAACATCTGTTGTCAAATCTGGAGATCAACTCTTTCGCCACCCGCGACGAGCAGGAGGTGGCCGGTTATGCCGAGGTGATGGACCAGGTGTTCTCGTCCTGGCAGAACATTCCGTTCACCGAAAACCACATCAAGCAGCTGCATCAGATCCTGTTGCGCTACAGCGAGAAAGACACACGGCATCGCGGCAACTACAAGACCCACTCGAACAGTGTCGCCGCCTTCGATGAAAACGGTACCCAGATCGGCATCGTCTTTCAGACGGCCACACCGTTCGACGCGCCCCGCCTGATGACGGAGATGGTGGCCTGGGTGAACCAGGAGCGCGAAACCGGCCAACTGCATTCGCTTCTGATCATCGCCATCTGCATCGTAGTGTTTCTGGAGATTCATCCCTTCCAGGACGGCAACGGACGGCTCTCCCGCGTGCTGACCACACTCCTGCTCCTGCAGGCTGGCTACGCCCATGTGCCATACAGTTCGCTGGAAAGTGTGATCGAGCAGAGCAAGGAGGCCTACTATCTGGCGCTGCGCCAGACGCAGGGAACGATCCGCACGGAGTCGCCGAATTGGCAGCCGTGGCTGGTGTTCTTCCTCCGCTCTCTGACCGAGCAGGTCGCGCGCCTCGAGAAGAAGGTCGAGCGGGAGAAGATCGTGATGGCGGCACTGCCGGAGCTGTCACTCCAAATTGTCGAATTCGCCCGCGAGCATGGCCGTGTCACTATCGGCAAAGTCATCAAGCTGACTGGCGCCAGTCGCAATACGCTAAAGCAGCACTTCCGAGCGCTGGTAGAACGTGGCACTCTGAATCAACACGGCAGTGGTCGCGGGGTCTGGTACGACCTGCGGTGATCCTGTGGGCGTTGGAAAGACGGCATTGCGATTAACTGTCAAGCCAAACAAAGGCGTATGTCAATCGTGGCGATGGATATTGTTGGCGGGCGCGCAGGGTTTCCGTATTCAAACATTGGCTATTATTGGCTGCTGGAGAGTACCAACAGTCTGAGCCGGGGATATTGGATTGACGAATATCTATTGCTTAACCACATCCCGATAGGCGTGCCAGGAGGCGTGCGCGACCACTGGAAATCCGATGGCGAGCCCTACATACAGGGTGAGGAAGCCGCCAAGCATCACCAGCACGATCAATCCGGCCCAAAGCAGCATCGGTACCAGGTTGAAGCGGAAGGCTTCAAAGCTGACGCGCATGGCGCCCATTACATCCATATCCTCACGATCCAGCAGCATGGGTACGGATACCACGCTGAGCGAGAAGACGGCCAGTGCGAACAGTGCACCAACCAGTGTGCCCACAGCCAGCATGGGCATGTTGTCCAGTGAGAACAGATAGGGCAGGGCGTTTTCCATGGACGGGGATATACCGCTGCCCATCAACATGAAGATCAGATTGGCTAGCATAAACCAGGCAATGTAGCAGACCACCATTGCTACACCCAGGGTGCTGATGGTGAAACTGTGTTGTTTGATGGCGCGCAGCGCATGCAGCAGGTTGACCGGTTCCCCGTTCTCAAGGCGACGGCTGACCTCGAAGAGCCCCAGCCCGAGCGCCGGTGCAACCAGAAAAAAACCTCCAAGCAGCACCGGGATCAGGTAGAAAAATCCCCATGCGGCGGTACTCAGGGTGATCAGGTAACTGGCGATGGTAATCAAAACCCCGTAACCGACACTGGTTGCCGGAGCACGGCGCAGATCCCGCCAGCCCGCTGCTAGCCAGCGCCATGGATGGTCGGTGGTGATCTCCTCGATCCGGGCAAGTTTCCGATGGTCGGAATAGCTACTCACGATGGTGTGACCCATGACTCCCCTCCGGCGCTGTCGCGGGATACGACAATGCTATTCGCGTACGCCTGAGTATAGCACTCCGGCATCAACGGGTTTGTCAGGGGCTGAACGGCTGATTGATGTCTGCCCGCAAAACAGCCAACGGATCCGCAGGGTGCCAGGGGATAACCGGGCTCTGCACAAGGAAACCCTGAGAAACAGGCCAAATCACCATCGACAACCTGTGGCATTTTTGTTTAAGTAGCCACATTGATCGACAACACCAGTAGTGCCAGCAATGCGGAAAACCTCTCCACAGCAGCATGCCAGGGGCGTGCGGGTTATCTATCTCATTTTGGGATGGCTGTTCCTTTGCCTGGGAATGCTGGGTGTTCTGCTGCCGATCCTGCCGACCACGCCTTTCCTGCTGCTAGCGCTCTGGGCCTTTTCAAAGAGCTCCAACCGGTTACACAACTGGCTCTATCAACACCGCACTTTTGGTCCGCCACTACAGCGCTGGCATCAGCACCGGATCATTCCGTTGCATGCGAAATGGCTGATTGTGGTGACGATGGCCGCGAGCCTTGTCTATGTAACCGGCTTCAGTCCCATGCCAGCCCCCATTACTTTCGTGGCCGCCATGATTATGCTGGTGGTTGCCACCTATCTGCTCAGCCGGCCGAGTTCACTGAAGCCGGAGAAAGAACAGTCTGATTAACCCGGATCGGCTGCTGCCGATGCGTCGGGGCAACTCTTCTCCCAGGGTTCATCCCTCCCTGAATAACACCTGGAGATACCAGGTATGCTTGTCCACTACAGGTCGGCAGGGTTATATCACCCGCAAGCCGAGGGGCATTGTACCCCCCTGTTCTGTCGATCACTCCCCCTGACGGGCAGTGTTACGGCGTGAATGTACGCTCTGTGCTGGCCCTGTTTTTGCAGCTGCAATTGAAGTGTTGTCGATTATCATTTTATGGGTGACCCGGTTGGTTGATCTTTTTGATGCTGATATCACGTGCGCGGTGGATGGAATATCTGTCCAGCGTGGCCGTATCGGTCATGTTGTATCCTTGTTGTCAGGAATGGGTCAGTCAAAGGAGTCACGCGTTTAGATGCGTAAATTCCAGTTTCTACTGACGCGATCAGTCTGGTTGTTGTCGGGTATTACGCTGCTTCTGCTCTTTCTGAGCCAGGGTCTGGTTGTCTATAGCGCATGGGAATATGCGGCGCGTACGCGACCGATACAACAGCATATGGACTATTTGCGGAGGATTGAGGCTGCCGATTTTGATTTGCGCACGAAGCTGGTAAATCTGCTTACCTCTGAGAATGGCCATTTGGACCCGGCTGAGATAACGGCCCAGGGCGATCAGATCAATAATCTGATCGCCCTGGGCGCCAGCCTGGGAAAGACAACAGTGGATGCGCTCGACTACGCCTTGATGCAGTTGAAGAGGTTTGACGGCACGGATCAGGTTGCACTGCGCAAAGCCCTCTCTGCTATGCGCAGTGCCCTCAATCAGGAGATGATGGCGCACCAGACATTGATCACCACTTATTATTCAGATGCGGAGCGGCAAATACGCATTGCGATCGGGCTGGCATTCGGGTTTCTGGTGATTTCAGTGATGCTCTGGATGGCGGTGCGCCAGCGTATTGTCTTTCCATTGAACAGACTCACGGATCAGATGCTGTTGCTGACACGGCATGATTACACCGAACTGGATGTCGAGGATGCCGATCCGGTGCTGTCCGAGATAATAAAAAAATACAATTTCATGGCGAAGCGGCTGAGAAACCTGGAGTTTATGCAGCAGCAACGGCAGGAATCCCTGGCCACGGAGGTGCGTAATACAAGCTATATGCTGTTACAGCAGCAGCATCGGCTGGCCCAGGCTGAACGACTCGGGGCCGTGGGCGAGATGGCTGCAGGCATTGCCCATGAGCTGCGCAATCCACTGAGCGGTGTCCAGATGGCACTGGATAATATGCGTGAAGAATTGGATGATGAAGCGCTGGTTGAGCGCATGGACCTGATTGTCAGTGAAGTCAGGCGTGTCAATCAGCAGTTGAATCATCTGCTCGATCAGGCACGGCAGCGGCCGGAAATGCCGGTCGATGTCAATCTTCGGGAAGATCTTAAAATCCTTATATCACTGGTCTCCTACCAGATCTCCAGCAACATTACTATTGACTATACGGTGGATGAACAGCTGACGTGCCGCTTGCCGCGCAACAAACTGCGCCAGGTGCTGCTTAATCTGATACTGAATGCCGGACAGGTGCTGAATGAGCAGCCCGGCACTATATCCATACAGGTCCTGAAAACAGGTGAGCTGCTTAAAATAAAAGTGCTGGACAGTGGTCCGGGATTTCCCGAAGCGATCCTGAGTGCAGGCATTCAACCGTTTCACAGCAGCCGTTCGGGTGGAACTGGGCTAGGCTTGGTAATGGTGCGCCGGACGATTCGCGATCTTGGCGGAGAGATCCGGCTGGACAACCGGGATGAAGGCGGCGCTTGTGTAACTCTCACCATACCCTGTAATAAACATGGCCAAGACAATACTGATCATTGAAGATGAAACCCTGCTGGGTGCCGAACTCAAACGCCACTTTGAGCGGGTGGGCTGGCGTGTGGAGATTGCTGAACAGCTGGGAGCGGCAAGAAGCAAGCTGCTTGATAAAGGCGTACATCCTCCGGTGGTGCTGGCGGATATGAGCCTGCCCGATGGTAACTCACTGGATTTACTGGAAGAGGTAAAGAAAAACAAAATTCTCGGGGAGTGGATATTTCTCACCGGCTACGGCAGCGTCGCGGACTCGGTGCGTGCGCTGCGGCTGGGGGCTTATGATTTCCTGGAAAAGCCGGTCGATTTTGAAAGGCTCGATCTTGTGATCAGCAGCGCCATGCGTAGCGCCACTGCCCAACGGCGTCTGAACGATCAGCTGGAAACCGGCAGCCGTTATTTTAATCCGGAAAGTTTTCTCGGCCAGAGCAGTGCAGCGGAGCAGGTCCGCGTCATTCTGCGGAAGCTTATCGATACGCCCATCTCTTCGCTGATTATCAGCGGGGAGACAGGAACAGGCAAGGGTGTTGCGACAAAGATTCTGCACTATAGCGGGCGGCGCAAGGAGGCGCCCATGGTCGAGGTGAACTGTTCGGCCTTGCCAAAGGATATTCTGGAATCGGAGCTTTTTGGTCATGAGGCCGGGTCCTTTACCGGTGCCAAGGGGCGGCGCAGAGGCTTTTTTGAGCAGGCGGATGGCGGGACGCTGTTTCTGGACGAGATCACGGAGATGCCCATTGACCTGCAGGCAAAACTGCTCAAGGCGCTGGAGGAGCAGCGATTCCGCCGCGTGGGTGGTGACCGGGTGATACAGGTCGATCTGCAGGTGATCGCAGCAACCAATCGGGATCTGTTTACCTGTATAGAACAAGGGACGTTTCGTAAGGACCTCTATCACCGCTTGAGCGTATATCAGTTGCGCTTGCCGCCGTTGCGTGAACGCATCTCTGATCTGGAGCAGTTGGTACCGCTGTTCATTGCCGAATTCAATGCAAAGTCCGGCAAGCACGTCAGGGTGATTGGTGAAACCGCCTGGAAGCGCCTGAAAGCGCACAGTTGGCCGGGAAACGTGCGGGAGCTGCGCAATGTCATTGAACGTTGCGTGCTGTTTTCAGATACGGATCAACTGCCGGAGCAGTGGTTGCACCTGCAACCGGAAAATATTTCCGCCGAAGAGCCGTCCGGCACTGCCCCGGACACGGCAGCAGGCATCCCGGGAATATCGGGATCCGACCGGCCGTTTGTGCATGTTCCGCTGGATGGTTCCATGGGGCTGGATGAGATGGACCGGTTCATCATCTGTGCCGCGCTTGAACAGAACCAGCACAATGTGACTGCAACGGCGCGGATGCTCAATACCACGCGGGACACGCTTCGCTATCGTATCAACAAGTATAATATCGAGCTTCCGGACAGTGCCTGAAACAGTGCCGTCGGCACAGTGACAACGCCTATCCCAGGCCGTATCCGGCCGCTTCGCAACAGTTCCTGATACGCTTTTCAAATTCCGCCAGCAGGGTGAATTGTCGCCTGTAAAACCGGGCGGTATCACCCTATGGGTCATTTCACCAGCCATCAAAAAATAAATAACCTGTTGATTTAGCGAAAAATAATATATTGGCATCTATTCTGCTTTAGAGTGTTCAACTCCCAATGGGCACGCGCCCATGCCCAGTGTCGATTACCGAATGAATGGTGGTTCCGGGTTTGCTGGGACAGACAGTCTGACAGAAACGGTTCCCCCGGAATGACAAACCGAACGAATCAATCAAGGAGGTAAATACAATGAGACATTATCCATTGAAAGGGATTGTAACCGCCTGTGCCATCGCCCTGGCTACTGCCAGTGGTCCGGTGCTGGCCGATATGAGCAAATCGGATGCAGCGGATCTCTGGGCCAAGGCTGCGCTGACCACGACCTATACCCTCAATCGTCACTTGAACCCATTTGATATTGATATCGAGGTCAATAACGGAGTGGCGACACTGCGTGGCAGTGTCGATAACGAGGTCGAGCGTGACCTGGCTGAAGAGTTGGCACTGGGCGTCGAGAATATCCGTGAAGTGGACAACAAACTGGAGATCAAGCCGGCCCCGGTAGTCTCGGATACAGCGGACTCAGACAACATGTCCGGGAAGGGTGATAAAAATACGCAACGCGGCTTTATGCAGAAGGTCGAGGATGCCAATGTGACCGCCAAGGTGAAATCCCAGTTGCTCTGGAACAGCAACACAGACGGCCTCGATATAACCGTAAAAACCCGGAATGGTGTCGTCATGCTGTCCGGCTATGTGAAGTCGGATGCGGAATCGCAACTGGCCGAACAGATTGCACGTAATACCAGCGATGTCCGTGACGTGCAGAACCAGTTGCAGGTCGACAAACAGAAGGTCACCCTCGATGTTGCAGCGGAACGTAAAACAGAAGAGGCGGCACAGGCCATCACGGATGGCTGGATAACGACCAAGGTGAAGTCTGCACTGCTCTATAACCGTACGGTTGATGGTAGTGATATCAACGTGGATACACAGGATGGTGTCGTTACCCTGCGTGGTCGTGTGGACAGTGATTTTGAACGCAAACAGGCTATTTCCATCGCCGGCAGTGTGAAGGGCGTGAAGTCGGTCAAGGCCGATCTGGAGGGCGGTTGATGGAGCATCGCTACACCAACACCACGGCAGGGATGAGCGCCTGGCCAGGGATGGCGTTGATGGGTAACCCTGCATAGCAATTATTTCAGGAGCAAGTCATGGATAAGTCCAATTCAACTGGAAAAACCAATCCGAAAAGTGAGGCAGAGACCATCTCCCGACGGGTCGCCGATGAGTTGCATGAACGCATCGATCAGGCCGCCGAGCGTGGCGATGAATTTGAGCGGAAGCTGCATGAACGCAGTGCGCAGATGCAGGAGAAGGGACGGGAACTGAAAGGGGGCATCAGCCGCATAGCACATGACAACCCCTGGGCACTGCTCGGCGGTTCGCTGGCGCTGGGTATCCTTATCGGTTCCCTGGCGAGCCGACGCTGAGTAGCCGGACGATGCAACAACATAACAGCTCCTCTGTGCGGGCACAGGAGAGTGCCGATGTGGCGGCACAAAAAAATGTGCGGGAGACTATCGCGGCGCTGTTCGAGAGCAGTCGCAGTCAGCTTTCTGAACTGGTCAGGCTGTTCACGCTGGAGTTGAGATATTCCGGGTTGATGCTCGGTGTCGCCGTGGCCATGGCGGTGCTGGCGGTAGTCTCCGCCTTCAGCTTGTGGGGACTGATGTTGACAGCCCTCGTGGCATGGCTGCTTGCCATCGGCTGGAGCCTGGGTGCCGCACTGGCTGTGGTGGCGATGATGAACGGCATGATACTGTGGGTGGCACTCTGGCTGCTGTATCGTGCCGTTGTCCGTATCGGATTCACGGCGACAGGGAGTGTGCTGGGAGTGAATGAATCAGATGTTTCCAAGTGAAACAAAAATTCGTAGCCAAGTGGAAAAAGTGCAACGGGCAAAGGCCGCTACCGCGCGGGCCCGGACAGATGTGGCTGTTTCGGTACGTGACCTGGCGGGCTCGCCGACCGGGCTGATAAGTGGATTCATTTTCGGCCTTGCTATTGGATGGGCCATGAATAGCCGTCCGGCGGTGGAGACGCGGAGACGGAGCTATTCACACTGGGTGGCGCTCTTTTTACCACTGGCCAGGTTTCTCTATCCACAATTCATGGCAAAAGCGGCCAAGCGGGGCGGACCTTGACCAGTCGCAAGAAACCGCCAGCAGTGAGCGCATCGGGTGCGGACCGGCAGGGTGTGATGAGTGGCTCGGAAAATTTGCCGGCCGCTTTACCCGTTATCCAGGATAGTCACGGCGAGCCGCAACGCGGGCTCACCGTTGAAGCCAAGCTGCTGACAGGATTGCTGTCACTGGCTGTGGTGTACAGCCTGTATGTGGCGCAAAAATTCCTGATCCCGGTTGCGCTCTCCTTTCTGCTCAGCCTGGTCCTCTCTCCCGCGGTCCGCTGGCTGGAACAGTTCCATCTGCCCCGGCCCCTGGGCGCGGCTGCCATTGTGTTAATCGTGCTGGCCGGATTCGGTTATGGCGTGTCCGGCTCGATCGAGCCCGTGAGCAAGTGGGTGGAGCATGCGCCGAATGTCCTGGGGCAGCTTGAACTGAAGGTCTACCCGATCAAGAGAACTGTCGAGGTGGTGAGCGAGACAGCAGAACAGGTTGACCGTATTACCTCGGTTGATCCGAAACCGACAGTCCAGATCAGGGAGATCAGCCTGCGTGAAATACTCTATGCCAATGCCCAGAGCCTTATCACAGGTACGGTATTGGCGATTTTTCTGCTCTACTTTCTGCTCTCCTGGGGGCGCGTCGTCTTGTTGCGGATTGCCAGGCTCCTCCGTGAGCGTGGTTCCCGGCACCAGTTTTTGGCATTGTCGGCCATTCTTGAGGGTGAAGTCTCCAAGTACCTGGCCACCATAACGCTGATCAACTTCTCTCTTGGCGTGGTTGTTGCGGCCGTGCTGTTCGCATTTGGAATGCCCAGCCCCCTGTTATGGGGTGCGGTTGCCGCCCTGCTGAATTTCATCCCCTATCTGGGTGGCCTGGTGACAACCGTTCTGTTGGCGGCCACTGCGTTGCTCACCTTTAATGGGTTGGGCGTACCGGCACTGGTTGTCGCAGCATTTATCGGATTGACAATCATTGAAGGGCAAATTGTGACGCCGCTGATATTGGGCCGGCGGCTGTCACTCAATCCGCTGGTGGTTTTTCTGAGTGTGGTGTTCTGGTTCTGGCTATGGGGTGTCCTGGGCGCCCTGATGGCCGTGCCCATGCTGATCACGCTCAAGCTGATCGGTGACCAGGTAAAATTTCTCCGGCCCATCTCGGTCATTGCCGGCAGGTGAGATCTCATGTTCTTGTTCAGGCGGATCTCCTCTGTGCCGGTACTGATGGCCATCGGATTTGCCGAATTGACATCACTTGCCGGTTGCAGCATGAATCCACGCCTACCGGTGGAGGGCCCTTCCTTGAACAGCATCAACACATTACCGATATTGGTTGAGTCTGGCAGCCGTGCCGCCAGGCCGGCCGATACGCCTCCCGTCTAAACGGTGTTCAGGACGATGGCCGAAACATGGCATGCGAGTTGCTATTTACTGTGTAGCTGCAACAGATAAAACCGCACGTTGTGCATTTTGAACAGTGACCGCAAAGGAGTGTTCTGATGATGAAGAAAATAGTACCTAAGATAAGCGCCATGCTTCTGATTCTCTCCGTGCTGGGTCTGGCATCACTTACGCTGACAGGCTGCAATACCACGGCAGGGATGGGCAAGGATATTGAAGCCGCCGGCGATGCCATCAAAGACAAGGCCGAAGAGGAGAAGAAGTATTAAGAAATCCCTGAATTAATCAGGGGATCCGGCGGCACAAGGATGTGCTGCCACTTTGACTGACTGTAAGCCATTGGTAATGAAGAAAACGAAAAATTCCGTTTTTTTGTTTTATGCACTGATAAAGCCAGGGATGGTTTTGATCAGAGCTTCTTTAAGTGATCCGGGGTGGATCTGCAGCGGTTTATTAAAACAGAGTCGTCACATAGCCGGTTCCTGTCAGCAGGAGATGTATGCCGACAGGCCGGGTTAAATCCCCCGCCATATGGTTTATTGAACCGGACAGGGTGCATATGACCCGTATCCACCCGATCCTCCTTCGCGCCTGGAAACGGGCGTCGTCGTCGGGTGCCTGTCCGCGACATGCTTTGGAGTCAGCTTCCGCAGGTATGTACGCACGCGCCAGCCGGAAAATTGTAATTGTTGGCGCATCCTTTGCGTTGCATTAAACAGGCTAGCGGAACGGGAGTTTACCTATGACTACTTATCAACTGTCAACGTCCGAATTACCCAGGCAGGAGTACACCATCAGGTCTGTAGCGGTGACGCGTCCCCTGCATTGGCTGCGCGAGGGCTGGCATGATTTTGCCTCGCGTCCCACGGTTGGGATCATCTATGGTTTGCTGGTGGCGATAATCGGCCTGTTGTTCACATTCGGGTTGAATGCGCTTGGCCTGCTTTACATGATGCCGGTGCTGAGTGCGGGCTTTTTGCTGATTGCCCCGATACTCGTTGTCGGTCTCTATGCAGATGCCAGGCAGCGGCAGCTGTCGACAACCCTCCAGGAAGAGAGAATGGGGAGAATCCTGTACCACAATTTAGGCAGCATCAGCGGTATGGGTATTATCCTGATGCTGGTATTCATCAACTGGGTGATGCTCTCCAACCTGATGCTGGCCGGTGTTTTCCAGCAGATGCTGCCGCTGCTGGGTGGTACCGCCGATTCTCTGTCGATTCTCTACGCCAATCTGCCTTTCCTCCTGGTCTACGCGGGACTGGGGGCGATACTCGCGGCCCTGGTGTTCAGGGCCTGTGTCATTTCAATACCGATGCTGGTCGATCAGCGGGTGGATACGTTTAATGCCATCTTTGTCAGCTGGAAGGCTTCCGGTGAAAACGCGGCTGCCATGACTGTGTGGGCATTGCTGATTGCCGGGCTCTGCATAATCGGTTTCCTGACGCTGTTCTTCGGGCTGATCCTGATTATCCCGGTATTGGGCTATGCCTCCTGGCATGCCTATCAGGATCTGCTGTCACCATCAACTTCACGGGCCTGATACCAGGCTCATCTCCGGCCACCCGAGATCGAGCCGGGCGGTTGGAGATATTTTTTGTGACAGTTGTGAACGCCTGTGCAGGTACGGATCATGCCGTGCGAACCTGGGCTGTCCATACCGCCTGATCGATCCTGAATCATACCCTTAGTTGTCATGGCGGTATCTTTCTTATACGGCGGGTGAATAACCCCGGCTACCGGGTTGGCTCACCCCATCACGCTTCACCGATGGATAATACGGCATCAAATGCCATTTAATATTAATAACCTGTCTTGTTGGTATGAGTGTTGCAAAAGCTAAAGTATGGCATAGCCAGGCTGCTCATTTTGGGCCAAGTAACCGGCACCGGTACGCCGCAAGTCGTTCCATATCAGTGCCATCATTGCATCACGCAAACACACTACTGAGGAGAATGAGGATGAACTGGGATCAGATCGAAGGTAACTGGAAACAATTCAAAGGCAAAGCCCAGGCGAAATGGGGCAAGCTGACGGACGATGAACTGGACGTTATCAAAGGTAACCGGGAGCGGCTCGTTGGAAAGGTGCAGGAGCTGTATGGAAAGGCCAAGGACGAGGCGGAAAGGGAGGTGTCTGAATTTGAAAAAGGCTTGTGAGCGAATACCTCCACTATCAATAACGGATGCGGCTTATGCCAGGATTCATCGTGATGAAGTCCCGGCAAATAAACTCAGAGCCGAAGGAGATTAATATGTTGGGATGGTCAGTTACATTTTTAATCATTGCGATCATAGCGGCCATTTTCGGTTTTTCGGGCATCGCCGGTACAGCGGTCAATATTGCCTGGATACTGTTTGTGGTCGGTCTGATTTTTGCCGTGATATTTTTCATTATCGGGCGGCGACCGCCGATCTAGATGAGCGTCACTGATGCTCTTTGAAAAAGCCGTGCGTCAGGTTTTGATCCTGGCGCACGGTTTTGACTATCCATCGTGTTTTCACTAACCGCAATTCTCTCTGCGGCATCACGTAACCGGTTCTTGTTGCCTGTAATACCCGAGACGTGAGGTTACTGATTATCACTGTTTATACAACCGTTAAAGAGCCACTGCCATGGTCATGGACAGTCCTTCCTGGTTTCTACTCGTGGGTGTGATGCTTGTTGCGATGGGATTGACCGCGCCGATCATCAAACGCCAGCCGGTCACCTCGGCCATTATTTATCTGTTGGTGGGAATCATCCTGGGTCCGATGGGACTGGCGCTTTTTCATTTCAACCCCCTTGAAGAATCTGCGCTGCTTGAAGTGCTGACCGAGATTGCGGTGCTGATTTCATTATTTGCCGCGGGCGTTAAAATGCCCGTCCCAATGACCTATGCACGCTGGCGCAATCCGATTCGGCTGGCGTTCTTCTCCATGGCGATAACCGTTGGTCTGGTTGCGCTGTTTGGTTACTACCTGCTTGGTCTCTCTGTCGGAGCGGCGGTACTCCTGGGCGCTATTATTGCACCGACTGATCCGGTGCTGGCCACCGATGTGCAGACTCGACATCCCGGTGACCACGACCGGCTTCGTTTTGCATTGACTTGTGAGGCTGGCATGAACGACGGCAGCGCGTTTCCGTTTGTCATGCTCGGTCTCGGATTGTTGGGACTTCATGAACTGGGTAATTTTGCCCTGCACTGGCTGTTGATCGACATGCTCTGGGCTACCACCGCGGCTATTGCCATCGGGATTGCGGGAGGGACCGGTCTGGCACATCTGATTACGCGTTTTCGCCGATACGGTTCTGAGTCGGAACTGCTGGACGATTTCCTGGGACTGGGCCTTATCGGTACGGTGTACGGTTTCAGTATGTTGTTCAATGCCTGGGGGTTCCTGGCGGTATTTGCCGCCGCAGTGGCGCTGCGTCAGACGGAACTGAATATCGTAGGCGGTTACCGGGAACCGGCCCAGCAACTCAGTAATGAAAACCTGGGATTGTTTGATGATAATGAACCGATACATCATGTCAGTGAGGCTTCGCTGGTTTTCAAGGAGCATCTTGAGCGACTGTCGGAACTGGTATTGATTCTGTTGATCGGCGGGACTCTGTTTCTCGATTCCTGGAGCTGGCGTGGATTGGCCCTGGCCTTGTTTGTATTCACGGTCGCGCGGCCGTTGAGTGTGGTTATTGGCCTGATGGGTACCCGTACCCCATGGCGGATACGTGGACTGGCCGGATGGTTTGGTGTGCGCGGCATCGGATCACTCTACTATCTGATGTATGCCATCCAGCATGGACTCACTGAAGAGGTGGCCCTGGAACTGATTCATCTCATCCTGATAGTGGTCACGCTCTCGATTTTTGTGCATGGGGTCAGTGTGAAACCGTTGCTCGGTCGCTATTGGGCCGCCAAGCGCACAGCACATAAAGTAAGTGATTCGTGAAACCGGCAAGAGACCAAACCGTGCGGTCCTCAGGTCCGATATCGCTGTCTATGGGTGCCCTTCTGCGCGAATAAGCTACACTATTTCCTGAATCGTCAGATGGTGAGGGAGAGATTTTATGAGCGAGTACAGTGCCCGGATAAGCTGGCAACGGGGCGCGGCTGATTTTCTGGATAACCGATACAGCCGGGGCCACTGCTGGGAGTTCGATGGGGGCGCCCGGATAGCCGCTTCTTCGTCTCCCCATGTAGTGCCGTTACCCTTTTCGGTGGAGGAGAACGTGGATCCGGAAGAGGCGTTTGTGGCGTCGCTCTCCAGTTGTCATATGCTGTTTTTCCTCTGGCTGGCCGCCCGGGAGGGGTTTCGAGTGGACTCCTATGTGGATAACGCCGTAGGCGTGATGGGCAAGGATGGCTTGGGCAGGATGGCCATGTTGCGGGTGGTGTTGCGTCCGGAGATAGTATTCAGTGGTGAACGGCTGCCGACAGCAGGGCAACGGGATGCGTTGCATCATCACTCCCATGAGCGCTGTTTTATTGCCAATTCCGTCAGCAGTGAGGTGGTGATAGAGCCCGTCTAGGGAATCTCTGAACAATGCAGGGCAGTTCCGGGTGCTGTCTGTGGTGTATCTTTCGACAGGCTTCCTTCGACAGGCTCAGGATGAGCGGTGATTACAGGAACATCCTTCGACAAGCTCAGGATGAGCGGTGATTACAGGAGCATCCTTCGACAGGCTCAGGATGAGCGGGTGATTACAGGAGCATCCTTCGACAGGCTCAGGATGAGCGGATGATTTCTGTTCGTGGTGATCTTGTCCGGTTTGTTGTGAGCTTATCCCGTTCGTGGTGAGCTTGTCGAACCATGAACCGGCAGCAGGAACCTGGAAAAATCCTGCGACAGGCTTCCTTCGACAAGCTCAGGATGAACGGTAATTACAGGAATATCCTTCGACAGGCTCAGGATGAACGGTGATTACGGGAACATCCTGTGACAAGCATCCTTCGACCGGCTGAGGATGAGCGGGGTGATTGACCGTCTGAGTTCACGGGGCCGGGGGCGAATGTGCTAACCATTTTTTACACCGATCACACTCGCCTGTCTTGCCTGCAACAGCAACCTATCGGGAGAGTAGGATGGAACTGATACAGCAGCGTAATGTGAATTGTCCCTATTGCGGAGAGCCGCTTCTGCTTTTGCTCGACTGCTCTGTGCCGGAACAGGAGTATATCGAGGATTGCCAGGTCTGCTGCCGACCGATCACTGTCACCCTCAATTGTGATGATCCCGATGATCTCTATCTTTCAGTCAGGCGGGATGATGACTGATGATCAGGCGTCAGGTGTATGCAGCAGGTAGACACGTTCATGCATGGTCGTCACGCCGCGGTTTTTGAAGCGGGGACTCTCCTCCAGAATGTCCCGACTCAGGATGTTGTCGATCTTGAACCGATCCCCGTAGAAGTTTTTCACCTCGGCCGCATGAACCGAGAAGGGCGGGCCCTGCATCTCATGCTGCGGGTATTCCATGGTGACCAGCAGGATGGGACGGGGCGCCGGGAACAGCTTTATCAGTTGCTCGGCATAGGCCGGTCGCATGGCCGGGGGCATGGCGATCAGGGAGGCACGATCATAGACTGCGTCGCAGTGTGTTACATCCTGGGCGTCCAATGAAAAGAAGTCGCCACAGAGAATGACCAGTTCATCGCAGAGCCACTGCGCGATGCCGTTTTTCTTCGTGACCTTGGGGTTGAGCTGGTTTTCCCGAAAGAAATCGGCGACGGCTATCGGGCTGATCTCGATGCCCAGCACACGATAACCCTGCTCCAGCAGCCAGAGCATGTCACGGCTTTTTCCGCACAGCGGCACAAACACGGTGGCGCCGGCCGGCAGTTGCAGGCGCGGCCAGAACTGCTGCAGATAGCTGTTGATCTCCTGCTGGTGGAAGCCGATCTGGTTGTTCTCCCAGCGCGCATGCCAAAACTGTTTATCCATGATTTGTCCTTGTTATTCAGTCAGCCATGCCTGCGGCTTCAGGTAGTGCTCATAGAGCCGCGCCTCTTCCGATCCGGCCTCGGGATGCCAGCCATAGCGCCATCTGGCCAGCGGCGGCATGGACATCAGTATGGATTCGGTGCGACCACCACTCTGCAGCCCGAACAGAGTGCCGCGGTCAAATACCAGGTTGAACTCCACATAGCGACCACGCCGGTAGAGCTGGAAGTCGCGCTGTCGTTCGCTGTAGGGTTGCTCCTTGCGTCGTTCAACAATGGGCAGATAGGCCGGCAGATAGTGGTCTCCGACACTGCGCATGAAATCGAAGCAGCGTTCGAATCCCCATTCGTTCAGGTCATCGAAAAACAGTCCGCCGATGCCCCGTGGTTCACTCCTGTGGCGCAGATAGAAATAGTCGTCACACCACTGCTTGTAACGGTCGTAGCTATCCTCGCCAAAGCCCTGGCAGGCATCGGCCGCCGTGCGGTGCCAATGCCGGCAATCCTCGTCATTGCCGTAATAGGGTGTCAGGTCGAAGCCACCGCCAAACCACCAGATCGGCGCCTCATCTTCCCGCTCGGCAATAAAGAAGCGTACATTGGCATGCGATGTCGGTACATAGGGATTCCAGGGATGGATCACCAGTGACAGCCCCATCGCCTCGAATGCGCGACCGACCAGTTCAGGCCGGTGCACGGTGGCGGAGGGGGGCAGGCCTGCGCCGGTCACATGGGAGAAGTTGACGCCGCCCTGCTCAATCACGCCGCCATCTTTAATCACCCGGGTGATGCCGCCACCACCCAGTTCGTGCCGGGCGTCCCGGCTCCACTCATCGGTATGGAATTTTGCCGCGCCATCACACTGTTCCAGGGCCGCGCAGATCTGTTGCTGCAACTGTTGCAGGTAGTGGCTGACGGCATTTTTGTCGGGACTGCCCATACGGTTTGTTTCCTCGTGGAGATGATAGGTCACATGCCATTAGCGAATCCCGCATGCAGGGTGATGCCGCTGTCGCGGACCGGCTTCAGCGCCCGGGCGTAGTGGCCCAGCAGTGTCAGGGCCCACGCTATGCGTTCACGGAAATAGGCGTCCGCATCGGCATTGTTGTCGGCCGGGTCCGGGTTCAGTATCCCTTCCACATGGCGCACGATGATCTGCTCCGGCAGGTAGCAGATACGGTTGTTTTTATAACTGCTCATGCGCAGCTCTGCCACCGGATAGGCGCCCCCGTCAGCGGATGAGACGGTGACGATCAGGGCCGGCTTGTGTCCCAACTCGTGTTTACTGCAGAGCAGAAACAGATTTTTCAATCCGGCCGGCACCTGCCCATGCCATTCCGGCGAGATCACCACAAAGGCATCGCTGCTGCCGAACAGGCTGCGCATCGGTTGCAGGATCGTCTGCCACTCCGGATCATTCTCCCAGACACGCTGATCCCACAGGGGCAGCGGATTGTCGGCCAGACTGAAGATCTCCGCCTCGTCACAATAGTCTGAGCTCTGTAATACCTGCCGCATATGTTCCGCCACTTTCATGCTCTGGGAGGGGTTGCGATGGCTGCCACTGATTATGGTTATTTTCATGTTGCTTCCTGTACTGCCGGGGCTTAAAAATGCCCACGCTTTGTGGGCTGGTAATAACCGACGATAATGGTGGGGTATTGAGATGTCAATTCCGCAGAGCTTTTGTATGCGGCAATCGATTCGAACCCTGGAAAATCTCCAGATTGTCGGGCTTTTCAAAGACCGAGAGGATTTCCCGCGTGGCTGGAACGGTATCGGCAGCCTGCGCCGGGAGCCGGACCGCCAGGCTGAAGGAAGCGCCCGCATGCGCAGGGGGATTTTATGCGGGTAAACCAGATGGTGTGGCTGTCGCACCAGCCGCTTGATGAACAGCCCGGATATCGGCGCTTTGCGAAAGAGATACCCGGCTGGGCCGGCCGGATCAGCTTGAGTTGCTCCTCCTGAAGTGGCGGTTCAATTCGTGGATATCTCCAGGTTCCGCCGGCGCAGGCAGGCTGTCTGACCCTCCGGGAGTCGTTTCATGCCACCGACCATCAGCGTGCGATCGACCCATTTTCTCGCCGTCAATTGATGACCATTGAGATTTTTCCCGTTGAGCTGCCTGATCGCCTTCTCGGCGATCTTCTCAGGATAGATATCGACCATGCCGTGAAACTCGACAGTTCCCGTATCCATGTTGAGAATCCGGATCAGCTTGCACTTGGCGACCGTCCCACCGCTTGTAAATGGCATGAACCAGCGAGGTTTAACGGCGTCCTGAACGATGGAAAGCAACTCCTGTCGCGTGATCGTGGAGGGGACATGGGGTATCAATATTTTCATCGCATCCCTGTGCTGTAAACGGCTGTTACTAGAAGAATTATAAGCGAAGTGACAATAAAAATAGTGAAATAAATGACTTTTTTGTGACTTTTTGACTCATCTGATATGAAGCGGGTCAGGGTTTCCAGATCCTCGCGCCTGATCATTGTCGGGTATGGCGGTATTTCGTGAGGTCCTGCAACTGTCCACTTTATTATGATTTGCGTGTGTTTGTGTTCATTCGCGGCTAATATTTTCCCTGACTACCGCTGAATTGGGTGGGTATTCAGAAACTCATTTCACTTCAATCCACCCGGGAGAGACCCATGGACACTTCTGAATTCGGCTTCTGGGCGATGCTGGTTTTCTGGGGCACTGCCATTGGCGGTATTGCACTGGGTATCAGGTGGGCCAGGATGAAAGGGCGCAATCCGGTGCATCGGGAACTACTGGAAAAATCCCTCAGGCGCCGCCTGGAGGCGGGTAAAATCACCCGGGAGGAGTACGCCCGGAAGCTCGCGGCGTTGCCAAAACGGGATGAGTAGCGGTAGGCTGGTCTCACTTCAGTATCATTACTCGGGTCGAACTCACGGCTGCTGGAAAATGCACCGTCCGGACCCCACATAATTAAAACAACAGTGTCGCCAGTATCAGGTAGAGGTCATGCAATACAAAGACTATTATGCGGTCATGGGGGTCAAAAAGGACTCAACCCAGGATGAGATCAAACGCGCCTATCGCCGCCTGGCGAGGAAATACCATCCGGATGTCAGCAAGGAGTCGGATGCGGAGGCGCGCTTCAAGGAGGTGGGTGAGGCCTACGAGGTGCTCAAGGATCCGGAGAAACGGGCCGCTTACGACCAATTGGGCGCCAACTGGAAAGCGGGGCAGGATTTTCGGCCGCCGCCGGACTGGGATGCCGGTTTCGAATTCAGTGGCGGTGGTTTTACCGAAGGCGACGCCTCCGAATATAGCGATTTCTTCGAGTCGCTGTTTGGCCAGGGATTCGGTTCGACGTTTCGCTCGGCGCATCGTGGACCGAGGGAGTTTCACGCTCCGGGCCAGGATCACCACGCCAAGGTGTTGATCGATCTGGAAGACGCCTTTAACGGGGCAACCCGCACCATCACCCTGCATGCGCCCGAACTGGACCCGCGCGGGCATGTGATTACCCGGGAGCGCACCCTGAACGTGCGGATCCCGAAGGGCGTGCGCCAGGGGCAGCAGATCCGCCTGGCCGGCCAGGGAACGGCCGGTATCGGCCAGGGCCCGGCCGGTGACCTCTACCTGGAAATCGAGTTCAAGCCCCATCCGCTGTACCGGGTGGACGGGCGGGATCTCTATCTGGATCTGCCCCTGACACCCTGGGAGGCCGCGCTGGGTGCCAAGGTGAAGCTGCCGACCCCGGCTGGCGTGATTGACCTGACCATCCCGGCCGGTTCCGGCAGCGGCCGCAAGTTGCGTCTGAAAGGACGCGGCATACCCGGCGCCGACCCCGGCGATCTGTATGCGATTTTGCAGATTGCCCTGCCGCCGTCGGACAATGAGAAGGCGAAGGCGCTGTACCGTAAAATGGCAGAGGAGCTGGCATTCAATCCACGTGCCGGAATGGGAGTGTAGATGAAACAGGAAAACGATATCATGGCTGGCCTGTTGCTGGATGAAGCCTGTCTGCTCACCCTGGGTGAACTGAGTCGAGCCTGCCGGGTGCACGCGGAGTGGATTGTCGATCTGGTGGAGCAGGGGATTATCGAACCGAGTGGCGGTGATCTGCGGCACTGGCGTTTCAGCGGCAGCTGCGTGATCCGGGTGATGCGGGTCCAGCGGTTGCAGCGTGATCTCGGCGTCAATCTGGCCGGCGCCGCCCTGGCGCTGGATCTGCTGGATGAGGTTCGCCGTCTGCGCAGACACTTGGCAGTCATCGAGCACGAAACCTTTTGATCCGGCTTCTGACTGTTTAATGGCTGATCCGGCCCCTCAGGCGGAGATCAGGCGAACAGCCTCGGCAGCAGCAGGGTAATGGAGGGGAACAGGATCAGGATCACCACCCGCACGATATCCGAGATCAGGAACGGCATCACCCCCTTGAAGCTCTCGATCATCGGCACATTATCGGCCATCTTGTTGATGATGAAGACGTTCATCCCCACCGGTGGTGTGATCAGTCCCACCTCCACCACGATCAGGGCAATAATGCCGAACCAGATCTTAAGGTCCTCAGGATCCATGCCGAAATCCAGCCCCATCAGGATCGGCCAGAAGATCGGAATGGTCAGCAGGATCATCGACAGGGAATCCATGACACAGCCGAAGATCAGATAGAGCACCAACATGGTGACCAGCACCAGATAGGGTGACAGGCTGCTTTCGCCGATCAGGCTGGCCGCCTCCGCCGGCATCTGGGTCAGCGCCAGGAAGGCGTTGAAGACGTCGGCGCCGAACACGATCAGGAAGATCATGCCGGTGGCGCTGGCCGTGCCCAGCAGACACTCGCGCAGCCCGTCCCAACGCAAGCGGCCGTGAATCAGCGCCAGCAGGCCGGTAGAGACGGCGCCGACCGCGGCGCCTTCGGTCGGGGTGAAGGCACCGGCATAGATGCCGCCGATCACTACCAGAAAAATGGTGGTGACCGCCCAGACATCACCCAGACTGGTGAACTTTTCCCGCCAGCTGCTGGCCGGTCCGGCGGGGCCGGAGTCCGGCTTGAGCCGCACATAGACCGAGATGGCGATCAGATAGCCGAAGGCCGCGAGAAAGCCGGGGATGAAGGCGGCCTGGAACATGGTGGCGATGTTGCCTTCGGTGAGAATGGCATAAATGACCAGGATCACCGAGGGTGGAATCAGGATGCCCAGGGTGCCGCCGGCCGCCAGTGCGCCGGTGGCCAGGCTGCCGGAGTAACCGTGGCGCTTCAGTTCGGGCAGGGCGACCTGGCCGATAGTGGCGGCGGTGGCCAGTGATGATCCGCAGATGGCGCCGAAGCCGGCACAGCCGCCGATCGCCGCCATGGCCATGCCGCCGCGCCGGTGCCCCATCCAGACACTGGCGGTGTGAAACAGGGCGCGACTGAGTCCGGCCTTGCTGGCGAACTGACCCATCAGCAGAAACAGCGGCACCACCGACAGGTCGTAGGTGCTGAAGCGCCAGTAGGCGGCGGTCTTGAGATAGCTGATCAGCGGCGACCAGCCGGAGAGTGCCACATAGCCGATCATGCCGACCAGCAACATGGCCACACCAATCGAGATGCGCAGGGCGATCAGCAACAGCAGTACCGCGAACATCAGGGCTCCAATTGCCAGGCCACTCATAACGATTTATTACTCCATTGACGGCCGCAGGTGTAGAGGCAGACCAGGGTGAGCAGGGCGAGGGAGGTGACAATGGGGATAAACCCCCACCAGCGGGGCAGTCCGAGGATCATGGTCTGCTCCCCATACTGGTACATGTCATAGCCGCCCAGGGCGAGACGCCAGGTGAGCAGGGCGGCGATCACCGCATAGATCAGGCTGCAGATGCTGTCCATGCGATTGCGGGTTCGCTCCCCGGTCCGCAAGGTGAAAAAATCCACCACCACGTTGCCGCCGTGCAGCTGGCAGTAAGGCAGGAAAGCAAACACCGAGATGGCGCAGCCGATCTCGACCAGTTCGAAATCTCCCGGCACCGGCAGGCTGAAGAGAAAACGGCCGACGATGCTGGCCACCGTCATCAGTGCCAGCCCCAGCAGGACCAGTCCGCCGCCGGTGGCGAACAGGCTGCTGAGGCCGTACACTGCCCGGCTCAATACGGGCCGGGGCTTGTTATCAGAGCGCTTGGTCATATTCCCGGACAGAGGCGATGCCGCGCCTTATTGACTGTACTTGGCGACCAGGGCCTTGGCGTCATCATACATCTGCCGGCCGTTCAAACCCTGATCATTCATCGCCTTGATCCAGTTATCCACCACCGGTTGTGAGGCCTGCTTCCAACGCTCCAGCTCTTCCCCCTCGATGGTGTTGAACTGGTTGCCGGCCTTCTTGGCCGCTTCCCGTCCCGGGTTGTCGGCCTTGTCCCAGATTGCGCCGATCTGCTTGGCCAGCGCCAGTCCGGAGTTGTTGTCGATCACCTGTTTCAGGTCTGCCGGCAGGCTGTCATACTTCGCCTTGTTCATGCCGAACAGGAATACGGTGGTGTAGATGCCCTGGTCTCCGCCGAATTCGGTGTGGTACTTGACCAGTTCATGTACCTTCAGCGGCAGGGTCACCTCGTAGGGCAGCATGGCGCCATCCACCACCCCCTTGGAGAGGGCCTGAGGCACGGCCGGTACCGGCATGCCGACCGGTGTGGCGCCCAATATGTTCAATGCCTCGTTGATGGTGCGGGTGGGTGCCCGGATCTTGGTGTTCTGCAGATCGGCCAGGGTCTTGATCGGCTTGTCCCGCATATGGAACTCTCCCGGCGCGTGGGTGTGAATCAGGATCGGATGGACATCCTTATACTCATCCTGCATATACTTCTGGTAAAACTCCCAGGATGCCTGGCTGGTGGCCTCGGCGGTACCCGCGACGAAGGGCAGTTCGAACACTTCGGTAAGCGGGAAGCGTCCACGGGTATAGCCGGGCACGGTCCAGACGATATCGGCCACCCCTTCGCGTACCTGGTCAAACAGCTGTGGCGGCTTGCCCCCGAGCTGCATGGCCGGATAGATCTTGATATCGATGCGCCCATTGGACTCCTTCATCACCTTGTCTGCCCAGGGCTGGATGAATTGTGCATGGGCGGTGGATGGGGGTGGCAGGAAGTGGTGTATTTTCAGTTCCACCTCGGCGGCGACAGCCGACAAGCTGGGCAGCGCCAGGGCCAGAAACGCTGACTGCAACACTTTTCTGAAATGCATTTTCATTAATCTCCTCTCCTCTGTGGAAAAATCCGGCCGCTCTTCGCAATGAAAATCAGGGTGCCGGGGTGGTCTCTTCAAGCAGCTGTTGTAATTTGAATTTCTGGACCTTGCCGGTTGCCGTCCTCGGCACTTCCTCAATAATGCGCACGTCCTGCGGGCATTTGAAATGGGCCAGCTGGCTGCGTAGTGCCGCATGTACCTGCCGGGTCAGTGCCTGCTCGTCCACGCCCGCATGCTGTGGCTGAAGAAACAGCACGATCCGGGACGGACCATCACTGCGCGGTGCTTCCACCACGGCCGCCTCGCCGACATCCGGCACCGTCAGGGCGCAGTATTCGATTTCGCTGGGACTTACCCACTGGCCGGAAATCTTCAGCATGTGATCGGCGCGGCCCTGGTGATACCACCAGCCCTCGCTGTCAAAACTGAAGATATCGCCGGTACGGTACCAGACGCCGTTGAAGGCGTGGCGGGTCATGTCCTGGCGGTTCCAGTAGCGATCGCAGACAGAGGGCATGCGCAGCCAGGCGATACCCGGGGTATCCGGTGTATTGATCGGTTCACCCTGTTCGTTGGTCAAGCGGACCTCGGCCCAGGGGACCACCCGTCCGCTGGCGCCCGGGCGGTGCGCCTCCGGACTGTTGACGATAAACAGGATCAGGGTCTCGGTGGTGCCGATTCCCTCGTAGATAGGGTTGCCGGTGCGCTGTTGCCAGTCGCTGAACAGCGCCTCCGGCAGTTGTTCCCCGGCGGATACGCAGCAGCGGATGGAGCGGAAGGCGGGGCTGTTGGCCACCTGGTCATTCAGCAGTTTCCGGTAGAATGTTGGCACGCTGAACAGCAGGTCCGGGCGATGGGTCTCGACCAGTGTACCGGTCCGTTCCGGGGTGGGCCAGCCGTCAAACAGGATCAGGGTGGCGCCGCAGCGCAGGCCGGCGAACATGCCGTGGGCCAGCGGATAGGCAAAGAAGAGCTTGGAGGTGCAGAGGATCTTCTCTCCCGGCTGGACCTTGAGATTTTCCCGCAGGTGCAGATCACTGACGATCACGTCATGCTGCAGATGCACCGCCGCCTTTGGTTTTCCAGTGGTCCCGGAGGTGTAGATCCAGAAGGCCATGTCATCCGGTGACATGGGGGTCGAGTCCAGCTCCCGGCTGTTGTTGGTCAGCAGGGCCTGGGTAGAGAGGTGGTGATCCAGCTCGCCGTTGCGCACAACCAGTTTGAATGGGTGATGGATCTGGGGAATCAGCTCAATGGCGGTGTCGATGAAATCGGCCTCGACAAACAGAAAGCGGGCCCGGCTCTCGTTAATGGTAAAGACCAGGTCCCGTTGCACCGCCTTGCGGTTGTAAGCGATCGCCACCGCGCCGATGCGCATCGTGCCGATATAGGCAGCCACCATGTCGGCTGAATCTTCCAGCAGGAACATCACCCGCTCTTCCGGCTGCACCCCATGTGACCGGAGGGCGTTGCCGAACTGGTTTGCCCGCTCATGCAGTTGCCGGTAGGTGAGTGATTCATGTTCATCAATAATGGCGATCTGATCGTCGAGCCCCCGGCTGAGGGCTGGATTGAGGATCTCGTCGCCTGCGTTCATTGCGCTCTCGATATAGGGCTGTAGGAGGGTCATTCCGTCTTCGCCTTGGCTGTCATCGATATGGAAAATAGTGCATATGCGCTGAATATCGGTAAGCAATATACTGCATGGATCGGGCCAAGGGCGCTTCAGCGCGGCGCTTCGATAATAAAACATTGAAAATAATACGGTTTTGAGAGGGGCCGGTGAGACCGGCGTTAGGGGTGAAGAGTGTGGCTGTCTGTTCAGAAATAGAACAGCTTTGCCGGGTGTCCGGAGGGAATGTTGCCATTTTCCATATTAAAAACAGGGTATTGGTCAGGATTGTGCAAATCTGCACAGACTGTCTTGTTTCTGAACAGTCTACCCGATCGGCATGCTGCTCAATCCGCGTCGGCCGGCGTCTTGAGGATGCGGTAGATCGTGGTACGGGAGACCTCCAGGACCTTGGAGGCCTTGCTGATATTACCCTCGCACTGTTGCAATACCCATTCGACATAGGCCTGCTCAAGCGTGGCCAGGGGAACCGTCCGCTCAAACCGCGCCAGGGTGCCGCCCGTTTCCCGTACCGCCACCGGGCGCGTCAGGACGGCATCAATATTGCCCGCGCTGATTTCATCATCACAGTGCACGCGCAGCCGTTCGATGGTGTTTTTCAGTTCCCGTACATTGCCCGGCCAGTGATGTGCCATCAGCTGTTCCATGGCGCGCGGGGTGATGGTGGGCCGGGGGGCGTTTCCCAGGGGTTGTTCCAGGAAGTGGTCCACCAGCAGCGGGATATCTTCCGCCCGCTCATTGAGGGGTGGAATATCGATGGTCAGCACATTCAGCCGGTAGTAGAGATCCTGGCGAAAACGCCCCTGGGAGATCATCTTTTCCAGGTCACGATGGGTGGCGGCAATAATGCGGGCGCTGGTGCGCCGCATGCGGGTGCTGCCCAGCGGACGGTATTCGCCGGTCTCCAGTACCCGCAGCAGTTTGGCCTGGCAGGAGGCGGTCAGTTCACCGATCTCATCCAGAAACAGGGTGCCGTCATTGGCCGCGTCAAACAGGCCGTCGTGATCCTGGTTGGCGCCGGTAAATGCCCCCTTGCAGTGGCCGAACAGCTCACTCTCCAGCAGCTGGTCCTGCAGCAGGCTGCAGTTCAGCGGGATAAATGGCTGGCCATCGCGCTCACTCCAGTGGTGCAGCACCTGGGCAATCACCTCTTTACCCACGCCACTCTGGCCGGTGACCAGCACCGGCATCTGCAGTGGCGCTATCTTTTTCGCCATCGCCATCACCTGGCACCAGGAGGCGCTGCGTCCGATGGCAGACGGCGGGCTGACCATGTTAGTTGCGTGGGTAAGCATCTGTGCGTAATTCCAAGCCCCGACGGTGGGTTACGGCTGTGCAGAATAGCAACAGAGAAGCATCTAATGCAAAGGCCCGTGTTCCGACAGCTGTTTCACTCAGCCAGTCGTTGTAACCCGGCGGTGGTAACAGATCGGGGCATCGGCCATGCAATGTGACACTGTTTCGCTTATGCTTTCTTGGTTACCCACAAACCTCAGTCAAGGTTTAAGCGTGTTTGTCAAGCCGCAAATGAACGCGAATAGCCATAAGATTGTTTGTCTGTTAATGACGTGACAGAACAGATCCCTGCCGCAAGGCGGATCCTGTGCTTTCAAGCATAGGATGAGATCGTTATGGAATCAGATGATTCGCGTTAATTTGCGTTAATTCGCGGCTCATGTGTTTCCTGGCCGTGACTGAATCAGGTGGGTAATCAGGTATGCTTTTATCCATTGCCAGCCGAAAGAGTCCACCATGACGCCAACAATTCTGATACTGCTGAGTGGACTGGGAGTGCTGCTGGTGGGTGTGGGGCTGCTCGGTACACTGCTGGGTGTGCGGGCCACGCTTGCCGCGTTCAGCAATATCGACATCGGCATGATCATGGCCGGTTATTATGCCGGTTATATTGCCGGCACGCTGACGGTGCCCCGGGTGATCCGCAACGTTGGTCACATCCGCGCCTTTGCCGCCTTTGCCGCCATAGCCGCAGCCGCCGGTCTGGCCTTCGGGATGCTGGTGCATCCCTGGGTATGGCTACTGTTGCGGATGCTGAGCGGCCTCTGTGTGGTGGGGCTCTACATGGTGGTCGAGAGCTGGCTCAATGAGCAGAGCGCCGGCCCGGCCCGGGGGCGGATATTCTCGATCTACATGATGAGTACCCTGGTGGCGCTGGGGGCCGGACAGATGCTGCTGCTGGCGGGTGATACCTCGCAACTGACCCTGTTTGCCCTGGCCGCCATCCTCATCTCGCTTGGCGTGGTGCCGGTGGCCGTGACCCGGATACACGAGCCGCGTATCGAAAGTGAGGTGTCGGCGAAATTCACCGACCTGATGCGGGCCACGCCGCTGGGTTTTATTGGTGCGCTGAGTGCCGGGCTGGTGAATGGTGCCTTCTGGGGCATGACGCCGGTGTTTGGCCAGCGACTGGCGCTGGGGGATGGGCAGATCGCCATGCTGATGAGCGCGACCATCATCGGCGGCGCCATCCTGCAGTGGCCGATTGGTCATCTGTCGGACCGCATGGATCGTCGCACCGTCCTGACCCTGGCCAGCCTCTGCACGTCCGTCGTGGCGGGAGTCACGGCGCTGATCGTGATCCGGGGCTACCCGGGCCTGACCATCTCCGCCTTCCTGCACGGCGGGCTGATGTTCTCGCTGTACGGGATCAGCGTCGCCTACTCCTATGATCATCTGGAGTCGGGGCAGGCGCTGGAGGCAACCCGGGGCCTGCTGCTGATCTATGGTGTGGGCGCGCTGTGCGGACCGCTGCTGGTGGGTATCGCCATGGATCTGATCGGCCCGGTCGGCCTGCCGGTGGTGTCGGCAACCACGACTGCCGCACTGGCGCTGTTCGGGCTCTACCGTATGTTCCGGCGCTCCCCCCTGCCGGTGGCAGATCAGACCGAGTACGTGCCCCTGGTGCGCACCACGCCGGTGGTGCTGGAGATGCATCCGGATGTGGACCCGTCCCCGGAGCTGGATCTCGCCGACCGGGAGTGAACTGCCGCAGCGGCACTCCCTCCCGGTCGGCGCAATGGTCCTGTAAGGACGGGTTCAATACGCCGGTGCATCGGCCTCGTAGCGCAGTCCTTTCTTGCCCGCCTGCTCCTTGACCGTGCTGTAGAGCTTGTAATCCAGCGAGGCCTCCGCGTCGCCGTGCGCCTCCACCTGCTGCTTGATGAAATCGGCACGCTGCCCGGCCAGCGCGTTGATCTGCTGCTCCAGTGATTGACGCTCCGCCGCCTTCTCCTCGATCAATGCCTGCTGTTCCGCCGGGGCCATCGCCTGCAGCGGCGCGGGCAGCTGATCCCGTTCAATGGATGTGATAGCCACCCGGCCACTGGCGATATCATCCACCAGTTCACCCTTGCCGAGGAAATTCCGTCGGCCGCTCTTGGAGGCATTGAACGTGGCGCGGCGCGCGCGGGACGCGATGGAGGCGTCCGCATGCAGCTTCTCTGTGGCAGCGAGTTTCTGCTGCTGCACTGCCTTCTCATCCTCGGAGCCATAGTAGAGCCGGGTCTGGTCCAGCTTTTCAGACAGTTTGGCAATCTGTTCATCGAAGGGGGTGGAGATGGCCAGTGCGCTGCCGCTCTGCTCGACCTGGAAATAGCTGCCGCTGCCCAGCTGGGCGATGCGGTTCCAGTTGTGTCGGGTTGTGGTGTCATCACCGCACTGGATGGTGTTGATGACAATGCCGCGCTGTTTGGCCTGGCGGATGATTTGGGGATACTGCGCCTCATTGGCATAATCCATGTGCGGTGGCGCGTCGCCTACCAGGAACACCACTTGGTAACTGTTATCGCCCTGGCTCCAGGAGATCCGGTTCAGCGCATCGCTGAGCGCCTGGTTGACACTCTCCGGTCCGTCCCCACCACCTGCCGCCTGGAACTCCATCAGGGATGCGTACATGCTGTCCAGGTCCCCCGACAGGTCGAGCACCCGGGTGATATAGCTGTCACCCCGGTCACGAAACGCCACCAGCCCCATGCGGATCTCCGGGGCCGGCTCGGCCGAGGCCATGGAGCTGGCAATGGACCAGATCTTCTCCTTGGCGGCCTCGATCATGCCACCCATGCTACCGGTGGTGTCCAGGACGAATACCACCTCGATGCGCTGGTGTGTCTGTTTGATCAGATTGACTGGTGGCTGCTGAACAGGCTGGACGCCGACCGGTGTCACGGCGCCGATACTCTGGTAGGCCGGGTAGAGTGCAACGGTGCCTGCCGTAACGGTGAAGAGTGAGAAGGCGATGATTTTTGCTTTCATGGTTCTGCTCCTTGGCTATTAACGGATCGGGGTGAGCCGCCGCAGGGCGGTCTCGGCGGCCTGTTCAGCCTGTTGAAAACGGTCGGCTGTTGCATCCGCCGCAGTGGCGGGGGCGGGGCGTTTTTTCAGCTTGGGCGGGATGGCGCTGAACAGGGCCTGGACCAGGAAAAAGCACCAGATACTGAGCAGCAGGCTGCCGCTATTGACCGCTGCCCAGAGGGCTGCCGCCAGCCCCAGTCCGCCCAGCCCCAGGTCGGCCAGCGAGGCGAACAGGCTGCTGTAGAAATAGAGCGAGCGGATCAGCCAGATCAGGCCGATATGCAGTAGCAGATAGGGCATGAGCGGCGGGTTCAGCAGCCAGATGGTCAGTGTACTGAGTGCCCAGCCGGCGAGCGTGACCAGCTGGCCAAGCCGCTCCGGGCTGCGCTTGAACAGATAGAGGGTATAGGCCAGGCCGAGAGCGGCAATCAGCAGTTTCAGCAGGTCCGGGCCCGGGATGAACGGTGAGAGGGCGCTGAACAAAATCGAGCTCGCCAGGCTGGCGCCCAGGGCGACAGCTGCCCCTTCCAGAAAGGTAGGTCGTTTCATGCGCCACCCCTTTTCTGCTGCTCCCGCAGAAAGGCGATCTCCACGTCCGCCTTGTCAATACGCAGACCGGCGGGTTCGCCGGTAGTGCCCGCCGTGTCGTCGGGTGCGTTGGCGGTCAGCAGCTCCGCCTTCTGCCGCAGGCTCTCCAGCCGGGTATGGTTTTCATGCTGGCGCCGGGACAGGTCTGCCAGGGTCTGTTGCAGCAGTGTCTGGCGCTGCGCCAGTTGCTCGGTGAAACATGCCAACTCCAGTTTTTTTCGAATCAGCTGCTTTGCCAATGCCTCCCGGCCCTGCTGGAAACAGATGTCCAGCTCTTCATCCATCTGAGCCAGCTTCTCCTGCAGCCCCTGCAGTCGACGGTCGATCTGGTTCAGTTCATGCTGCAGCAGCCGGCCGCGCTGTGCATCCTCGGCAAATGCCGCCTCCATCTCGCGGATGGCCTGTTTGAGCAGCAGGTCCGGCTCCTCGATGCGGTCGAGTACCGCATGCATGTCGGCACGAAAGAGTCGTGATACCCGGTTGATCAATGCCATGGTCTACCTCCGATAGCGGGTTCTGGTGATTGCGTGGCTACAGTCTGGGATAGACAACCGGGCGGTTATAGACAGGCTTTTGTAAAATGATCGGTCCGCGATTTACAAAATTTTTACATGTTGCCCCAAAAGTAAACTGGTAGGCTCTGTTCAACTCCACACCCCCTTGGGAGAAGCACGGGATGTCACGCAAGATTCGTCTGTTGATTGTTGAAGACGAGGCGGCCATACGCAGCGGCCTGGTGGATCTGTTCGTGTTTCACGGGTATGCGGTCGAGTCGGCGGATGATGGGCGGGAAGGGTTGAAGCTGGCGCTGAGTGGCCGTTATGACCTGGTCCTGCTGGATGTGATGCTGCCCGGTATCAACGGTTTTGATATCTGCGCGCACATCCGGGCGGAGGATCGGGAGCAACCGATCATCATGCTCACCGCCAAGAGTGGTGACGAGGATGTGATCCAGGGTCTGTCACTGGGTGCGGATGACTATGTGGCCAAGCCGTTCTCCGTGGCTCAGCTGGTGCTGCGGGTCCAGGCGGTGCTGCGGCGTTCCCATATCGGTGCGAAGCGGCAGGATCAGATACGGCTGGGTGACACGGTGGAACTGGATTGTCGCAATCTCTCCGGGCGTTGCGGGCAGTCCGGGCAGACCTTTACCCGGCGCGAAATGGAGCTGCTGCAGTATCTATATGCCAACGCCGAACGGCCGGTCTCCCGCGACGAACTGCTGAACCGGGTCTGGGGCTATGCCCGGGATCTGGATCTGGAGACCCGCACGGTGGATATCCATATCGCCAAGCTGCGGCGCAAGATCGAGCCGGATGCCGCCTATCCCCGCTATCTGGTGACGGTGCGGGGCGCCGGTTACCGGTTGCTGGTGGAGTAGATATGGGCAACCGCCTCTCCGGCCTGACCCCGTCACAGCTGCGTCGCTGGCTGCTGCTGTTTTTCCTGGCACTGCTGATCCCCTCCGTGGTGCTGATTCAGCAATCCTACAGCCAGTTGAAATGGGAGGTGTTTCACCAGTACCGGATGCAGGCGGAGGAGTTGAGCATGCGCATCAACGACCGGCTGATGCGCCTGGTGAACAGCGAGGAGCAGCGCACTTTTGCCGATTATGCCTTCCTGGTGGTGGCGGGTGATCCGGCCGCCAGTTTTCTGCAGCGCTCCGACTTGTCGGCCTTTCCGGTGAACCATTCTGTGCCGGGAGTCATCGGCTATTTTCAGGTGGATGATGCCGGGCGCTTCAGCACCCCGCTGCTGCCTGCCCGGCTGGACCGGGCCGCCAGTTATGGCGTCAGCGATGACGAGCTGGGAAAGCGGCGCGCTCTGCATGACCGGCTGCAACAGATTCTCAGTGATAACCGGCTGGTTGAGAGTGCCGGCAACGGGGGCGAGGGTCGACAGGTTGCTGCGTCATCCTCGCATGGGTCTGTCACTCCCCGATCCGCTGCCGGCAAGGCGGCGGGCATTCGATTCAGCCGGGAGGCTGACAGCGCCAGCTCCCCCCAGGCGGCGTTTGATCAGCTCAACGATGCCGCTTCCACACCTGGGTTGGCGAAGAAACGGACCGGTGCCACCACGCTGGGTCGGGTGGAGGACCTGAAACTGGATCGCCGTTTTGAGTCACAACTCGCTGAAGAGCAGGCCCCGGTCCTGCCGGCGCAGAAGGCGCAGCCGAGCGAGCCGCGCACGGTTCGAAAAGAGCGTGGTCTCCTGCCGGCACCCGCCGCACCCCTGGTCGAGGATGAGATAACGGCCGAAGTGGCTCCACTGAACCAGTCCGGTGTGCGTATTCATACCTTCGAGAGTGAGCTCGACCCGTTCGAGTTCAGCCTGCTGGATGGCGGGCACCTGGTGCTGTTTCGCAAGGTGTGGCGCGATGGCCGGCGTTTTATCCAGGGCCTGCTGATCGAGCAGGCGCCCTTTCTGCAGGCCGCCATTGGCGCCCTGTTCCGGGAGACGGCTCTTTCGGGCATGAGCCAGCTGACGCTCGCTTACCGGGGAGAGCTGTTTGCTACCTTCAGCGGCGAAACATCGGACAGTTACCCAAGCCGCACACAGGCGCTCTCCGGGGCACTGCTCTACCGTGGCCGGCTTGCCGCACCCCTGAGCGAGATCGAACTGATCTACAGCGTCAGGCAGCTGCCCGCCGGCCCCGGTGGCCGCCTCATCCTCTGGGTGGCTGCCGTCATGCTGCTGGTGCTGTGTGGCGGGTTTTATCTGCTGTACCGGCTGGGTCTGCGCCAGATTGAGCTGGCGCGGCAGCAGCAGGATTTTGTATCGGCCATCAGCCATGAACTGAAGACTCCGCTCACCTCGATCCGCATGTATGGCGAGATGCTGCGCGAGGGGTGGGCGAGCGAAGAGAAAAGGCGCACCTATTATGACTATATCCACGATGAGAGCGAGCGGCTCACCCGGCTGATCAACAACGTGCTGCAGCTGGCGCGCATGACGCGTAACGGGCTGGCACTGGATTGCCGGCCACTGCGGGTGGCGGCGCTGCTGGAGAGCATGGGCTCCAGAATCGCCTCACCGGTGGAGCGGGCCGGTTTTGAACTTAATCTGCAGGTGGATGACAGGGTGGCGAATACGCGGGTAAAGGTGGATGACGACAGCTTCAGCCAGGTCATGATCAATCTGGTGGACAACGCGCTGAAGTTTTCCGCGCGATCCGCGATCAAACGGATCGATATCAGCGCGGCCATCGAACGGGAAAACCGGCTGGTGTTCACGGTTCGGGATTTTGGTCCCGGGGTGCCCCGGGACCAGCTGAAGAAGATATTCCGGCTGTTTTATCGCTCTGAAAACGAATTGACCCGGGAGACCATCGGCACCGGCATCGGTCTGGCGCTGGTGGGTCAGCTCGTCGCGGCCATGGGTGGCCGGGTGGATGTGATCAATCAGCAGCCCGGCGCGGCCTTTCGGGTGCTATTGCCGATCTGTACGGACAAGGGTCAAAGCGGCGCGTAGTAGACCCCGTTGATGTATTTGTACAGGTCGTCGATGACGATCTCCTGTTCACTGATGATGCCCTTCACCACGTCGCCGATGCTGACCAGGCCGATCAGTCGGCCGTCTTCCATAACCGGCAGATGGCGTATGCGCTTGTCGGACATGATTGCCAGACACTCATCCATGTTGGTCTTTTTATCCACATAACAGACTACAGTGGTCATCACTTCCCGCACCAGGGTCTCCTTGGAGGATTTGCCCTTGATGATGATCTTGCGGGCGTAGTCCCGTTCCGAAAGAATCCCGATCAGCGTATCGCCCTGCATCACCAGCAGGGCGCCGATATTCTTCTGGTCCATCAGTACCAGCGCCTCATAAACCGTCGCGTCCGGTGTGATGGACCAGATCTGGCCATTTTTCTGTGCCAGTAGATTTTCAACAAACATGGCTGTACCTCTCTGCTCTGACCGCTGAATCTACCCTTGAGTATAGTAACCGGATGAATAGTGGTCTATCTGACCCATTGGAGATATTTGTGGACGACCGGATAAACATGATTAACCGCCAATGGCAGTGGGTTCACCTGTTTCCATAACCTACCGGGAGCGGGGGTTGAATCCGTAATCGGCCATAACTTCACCTTCACTCCGAGCTTGTTCAGGAGCATGCAATGCTTCGGCATGAAAAACCAGTGTGGGCCGTCACAACTAATGTAGCCTATAAGCATCCTGGAGATATGCGGATTGCGGTACAAATTGCGTTGTCGAGTGACGAATAAAGCGTGGAATTCTGGATTACAGGCAGGATGATCCAGTGCATCGAGACATGCTGGAGCGGGTCAGGAGTATTGAGGAAATCCCCGATTCTACTGGATTATGCGGTTAATTCTGTAACGATCTCTTTGCGTGCCCTTGACTTGACCCATCCTTCGACAGGCTCAGGATGAACGGTGTGACAGACTCACTTCGACAGGCTATGGAGTTACGGATTCAGGCAGGGAATAAAACCAACGCTGATGAACAGGGGTATCACTAAAACAATAATTGCCGGTAATTTCACCCGCTATCTATCTGTCTAACGCTGGACCGCTACTTTATTTTGCTATACCCTCACCCATAATCCTGGCATAGGTCGCTTTATCGGCCACATAACAGTCGCAGGAAGCCGCCTCCAGACCGTCGCGGTCAAGCACCGTGATATCCCCGCGGCTATAGTGAATCAGTTTGCGATTCTGCAGTGAAGAGGCCGCTTTGGTGACACCGACACGGCGCACCCCCAGCATGTAAGCCAGAAATTCGTGGGTGATATGAAATGCATCCGAGTGCGCGCGGTCCTGCGTCATCAGCAGCCAGCGGGCGAGACGCGCCTCCACTACATGAAAGTGGGTGCAGGCGGCAGTTTGGGCGAGTTGGCCCATCATCACATAAAGGTAATGCTTCAGTTCCCGCTGCAGCGCAGGGCTCTGTTCGATTTCGCGCCGGAATGACGAGGCTTTGATGCGCAATGCAGCCCCTCCGCCCTGTACCACGGCGCGCAGCGGCGACACCTCTACGCCCAGTATGAGTGAAATTCCGAGCATACCCTCATTTCCGACCAATCCAACTTCCAAATTGGCGTGGTTGTTAATCGGCATTATCAGGGAAATGAAGCTTTCTGTGGGAAAGTAAAGGTTGCGAATGCGTTCGCCTGGCTCGCTCAGGGTCTCACCAAATACCAGCTCAACAGGCTCACAGGCAGACGCAAAACGCTCATATTGCTTGCGTGGAAGGGCTGCGAGCAGACGGTTGGTGGATGGGATGGATGGCGACATATGGATTGTCCTTTTGCCGGAAGCGCAGTACGTGCGATCCCGATATTGGATTTGGACCCCATTTGGTCGGTTGCCGGAGGCCAAGTGTTTGTCACTATGGACTCTAACCCCCAGGGTGTCTGGGCGTTAGCGAACATAAGCCACCTGTTTCGTGTTCTGTGCGCGTCGGCAAAGGGAGATTAGCAAAATTGACGGAAAGGTTACTTCAGGTAGTCGAATGGGTTGTCGCCGAGGTTAAACCCACCTGTACAGCAGATTAGTCTCCATGAGTTGAGCAGGGTGCGCGATAAATGGCTACAAATTGACGCTGACTCACAGTGGAGTACCGTAGGAGAAAAGGGAGCAGGGCACAATATACGGTGAAGTAATTGGTATCAATGTCAACTGCGGTTAGCGCTGAAGCTTACCAGCCGGTAACGGCCAGGGTTCCTGGCAATACCGCACT
>JACDJA010000537.1_pt1 | contig 42527 bp, 42 predicted proteins | sample 7449241 | NCBI WGS metagenome assembly JACDJA01 (sample SAMN14253289, study PRJNA609438) | sludge metagenome | isolation source: initial anaerobic sludge | collected 2018-12-20 | reverse complement strand
GATAGTTCTGCGCGCGGCCCCGGCGGAACAAGCGTGACGCATCGGCGATCAGCACCTTCTTCTTGTGCTTGACCGGTTTGCGCTTGCGCAGTACCAGAATGCACGCAGCGAGGCCGGTGCCGTAGAACAGGTTGGGTGCCAGCCCGATCACAGCCTCGACCAGATCCATTTCCAGCAGCTTCTGGCGGATGCTGCCTTCCACCCCCTTGCGGAACAGGGCGCCCTGAGGAAGCACCACGGCCATTCGGCCAGTCACATCGGCCATCGACTTGACCATGTGCTGCACCCACGCGAAGTCACCGCTGGACGAGGGCGGCAGACCGGCAAAGTTGCGGCCGAAGGGATCGTTCAACCACAGGTCCTCGCCCCACTTTTCCAGCGAGAACGGCGGATTGGCGATTACGCAGTCGAAAGTGGCCAGCCGATCGACCTCGAAGAAGGCCGGGTTACGCAGGGTGTCGCCACGCACCACCTGGAAGTCTTCGATGCCGTGAAGGAACAGGTTCATCCGCGCGATGGATGAGGTGGTGAGGTTCTTTTCCTGGCCGTAGAGCTTGCCCCATAGCCGCTTGACGTCGCCGTGCATCTCTTTGACGTGCTGCACGGCAGCCAGCAGCATGCCGCCGGTACCGCAGGCCGGGTCGTAGATGGTCTCGGCTTCCTTGGGATCGAGCATGTCGATCATCAGCCGCACCACGCTTCGCGGAGTGTAGAACTCGCCGGCTTTTTTGTTGGTGGCGTCGGCGAACTTCTTGATCAGGTATTCGTAGGCGTCACCGAGCAGGTCTGAATTGACGTTCTTGTTGCCAAACGGCAGCTTGGAGAAGTGTTCGATCAGGTCCTTGAGCAGGGCATCCGACAGACGGTCCTTGTTTGACCACTGCGCATCGCCAAACACTCCGTAGAGCGTGTCCGGATTGGCCTTCTCGATCTCGCGCATCGCGCGCAGCAGTGCTGCACCGACGTTGCTGGCTTTGGTGCGGACATCGTTCCAATGGCAGTCTTCCGGGATCTGGAAGCGGTGCGACTCCGGGAACCAGGCCAGTTGTTCATCGCCAGTCTCGTCGACGATCTCCTGGTATTCCTCGTCCCAGACATCGCAGATCCGCTTGAAGAACAGCAGCGGGAAGATATAGGTCTTGAAGTCGGCGGCATCCACCGGGCCGCGCAGGATGTTGGCGGATTTTCAGAGGTGCGATTCGAGTTGGCCGAGGGTGATTGGGGTAGGCATTAATTATCGATTGTGCCCCAGGCCACGGTGGCCTCGGCACGATTTGTTTTGTCCGAGATTGTAAGGCCAGCGCTTGAAGCGCAGGCCTGAGGCCAACGCAATTCAGGTGACGGCCAACTCTGGCAGTGTCAAAGAAACGCTAACGAAGTCAGTAAAAGTGTTAATTATCATAGTCTTGCGCGATTTTCATGGGCCGATAGAATGGTCGTAATTACTACCGCCTATAGATTTCTTGATGAGCAGCCCTTTTTCAATCTTCCTGAGGGACCTAAGACTACGAAACAACCTCCGCCAACATGAGTTGGCGGAATTGCTTGGCTATGAGCAGGCGTATGTTTCCGCCCTGGAGTTGGGCACCAGGGGCGCGAGTAAGGAATTGCTGGATGCTTTGGCCGCAAGAATGTCCCTGAGTGACAAGGACCGGGCTGCCTTGAGCCAGGCGGTTAGCGAATCAGGTCGTCGATTTGTACTGCCCGCAGAAGTGCCAACAGACACCTACAGGTTTTGCCACGAGCTGTGGGAAAAGATTGGGGACTTACACCCTGCCGTGATCCAGGCGATGCGGGAATTGGTGCGACTTGAGGATGTGATGTCCGATCAGCCGCGCAGCCCGCTGTATCGCCGGCGGCATCGAGCTAGCAAAGAAAGGGGAACTGAAATGTAAAACGGGACAAACCTGGCGGCTTGTCCCGTTCTGAGGGCCGGATTGCTCCGGTGGCTACTTCTGATTCGCACCTCAAGTATGTCCACCGTGGCCCGGTAGGTCAAGCCAACGCCATCCATAACACCCAGAACACGCACGATTTGACCTGGCCCTAATACCAGGAAAGGGACTTTTTACGCCCATAGAATCGTAGTTAAACCACCCGGTTTCGGGTGGCGGGGGCGCGCTTTTGCCTTCGCCAAGACCATGGAGACATCGCTGTGTCCGCAATCATTACAAGGCCACCTGCACCGGTGGCAAGTACTTACGTATATCCAAAGTCGTTGCCCTTCCACGGCACGCGCAATCCAGTAACCCACTCCGGACAAGGCTTCCGGGCCAAGTTCGCGTCGCGGAAGAATCGGCGCATGGTGCGTTGCGAGAGCTTGCTGGAAATGCACTTCCTTTATTTGGCGGAGTTCGCCAGGAACGTTGTCTCGTTTGATGAGCAGCCCGTTACGATTGCCTATCGGCTGAATGGCCGCCAGCGGCGATACACGCCGGATTTTTGCCTGCGCTGGCGTGATGGCAGTCGGTGGTACGTTGAAGTGAAGCCTTACGAGCTTCTCACCCTGGAAAAGAACCGGGAAAAGTTTGATGCCATTGGTGAGCACTTCCTGCGCGCTGGCGACACCTTTATCACGATGAACGAACGCGGGATTCGTCATCCCGTAAGGATGCCGCTTGTCCAAGATCTGCTCCGTCTGCGTGACGACGCTGTCCTCGCTTCTCTCTCCGAGATGGAGAACATCGATCTCAGCGCCTATTCGTCGTGGGGCGAACTCAGGGAAGAGCTGGATGCAATCCAGGCAACTACCTGCCTCTCTTACAGGCTGATCACCTGCAACCTCACTGAGCCCATTCGGGCTGCCTCCCCTATCGCTATATATAAGGAATCTGAAGATGTCGCGCTATTCCATTAAGGTTGGTGAAACCGTTGCCGTCAACGGCGAACGTTTCGAAATCGTCAATATCGTGGGTCGCAAAACTCAGGCTCGTACCGTCGAAACCGGCGAGCTGCGGGACTGGCCGACCGACGAACTCCTTGGCTTTTATGAAAAGGGTCAGCTGCAGTTCACGGATCTGCTTAGCCAGCCTTTCAAGACGGCGGCGGCAGCTCCTAAAGGCGGGGTCGGCAGAACGCTGCAGGATTTTCCGGAACCGGTGCAGAAGAAGGCGCTTCGTAAGTGGAAGTATCTCAAGGCGATCTGCCCCGAGGGGCCAATTCACCTGAGCCGAACGGAACTTCAGTCGACCCTCCGTGCATTGGCTCCGGAAATCGAAGAGAACGCAAAAACCCGACCGCCGTCCGTGCGTACCTTCTATCGCTGGCATCGCATCTGGATCAAAACGCAGATGGACATCCGTGCCTTGGTGGATCGCGCAGACCTAAGGGGTCGCAAACCCTCTATGAATTATCCATCACGGCTGGCCAGCATCATCACGGAAGGGATCGAAACCGTCTATCTGACAAATCAGCGGGAAACCAAACAGGACGTGCTGAAGTGGATCCATCATCAGACGCAGCTCGCCAACCGGACCCTTCCTCCGGACGAGGCCTTGCCGCAGGTGAATATGCGGACCGTGAACAAATTTCTGGCTCAATACGACCGCTATCACATCCTTAAGGCCAGGTATGGTGAGCGTTATGCACGACAAAGCGTGCAAGTGTTTGGCAAAGGGCCGCAGGTCGATCGTCCGCTTCAGCGCGTTGAAATCGATCACACGCCTTGCGACATCCTTGTCGTTGACGAGCGGACGAAGCTCGTCCTTGGGCGGCCTTGGATCACGGTGGCGGCTGACTATTACTCGCGAATGATAGTTGGCATGCACATCGACTTTCGAGGCCCCAGCGCGGACTCAGTCTTGCGCTGTTTGCGCAATGCCATCGCTCCCAAGTCCTATGTGAAGGAGAAGTTCCCCAAAATTGAAGCCGAATGGCCCTGCTATGGGTTGATGGAGGAAATCTGGGTAGACAACGGGCTCGAATTCCACGGCAAAGCGGTTGAAGCCGCCGCTCATGAACTTGGCGTCCATGTCCACTACTGTCCGACTCGCCAACCGCATTACAAGGGGGTCGTCGAGCGCTTCAATCGCACGCTTAACCATGGGATCCTCCACCGACTGCCAGGGACAACGTTTTCCAACTACAGCAAGCGCCTGCAATACGACACGGATGAGCAGGCGGTCTTAAGCCTGACCGATCTCGAAGAGATCGTGCACGAATGGGTGATCAACGTGTACGGCTGCGAATTCCACCGTGGAATTCAGGTAGCCCCTCTCCAAAAATGGGCGGAGGGCGCTGCGCTGCATCCTCCGAAGCTTCCTCCTGATCTCAATGCACTCAAGGTCTACCTTGCACAAACTGAACGCCGCCATCTCGGTAAGAATGGCATTCAGGCAAATGGTTTGCGATATATATCGGATGCGCTTCAGGACATGCGCCATCGCTACGGGGACATCGAAGTTACGGTTCGTACAGACCCCGATGACCTCGGAACAATCTACGTGCTCGACGAGAAGCGAAAAACCTATGTCATGGCCCAGTGCAGTGTGCCTGGCTATGCCGAGGGTCTCACCACTGAGCAGCACAGACTGATTTCGAAGAAGGCGAAGGCGGACTACGACCAGACACCCTATGCCGGGCGCCTCTTGTCGGCAAAGGCGGCAATCCGGGAAAAGGCTGCCGCGATTCTCGCAAAACATCAGAAGGACAAAGCGAAGACTTCCGGGAAACCCGCCAAGCTCAACCGCGAAGCTCGCGAAATCCTGAAAAATATGCCCAATGTCGCGGCCCCTGAGCCGGCTATCGGAACCGACGAACCACTGAACACAGAATCCTTTCTGGATGACGACTGGGCCATTGATGCGCCCGATTTCGTCGTGGACAACCGCCCTTTCCGGCAGCCGAGCCTGAATATTTGATTAGGAGTTATGAACATGAATCTGCACGCCAATTCCATCGATTCCCCCCGTATTACCGCCATCAACCAACTGCCGAAGGATCTGCTTGATTTGGATCTAACGCCTGAGATGGACGACGATCAAGAAAACCGAATCGAAGACACTGTGATGACTTTCCGTACCAATCTGGTGCACCACCTGAGGTTCCAGAAGGCTTTCAAGGAAATTACCCGCTGCCATCGAATGGGACGATTTCAATTCGATGAACCCAACTGTTTGCTGATCACCGGGGAATCTGGTTGTGGCAAGTCGACCTTGCGCAACGAGTACGCAAAAGATTACCCCCGCTTTGAAATGCAGGACAGAACGGCAATTCCTGTCTTGCATCTCGAGCTTCCGTCCCAACCCACGGTCAAGAACGTGGCCGAACGTATCCTGATTGAGTTGGGAGATCCTTTTGCTGAAAAAGGGTCGGCGGAAGGCAAGACTGCTCGCATCGTGACCTTGTTGAAAGAGTGCCGTGTTGAGTTGGTGATCCTTGACGAGTTTCAGCACTTTGTGGATCGTTCCAGCGAGAAGGTGGAATACAAGGTGGCTGATTGGCTTAAAAGCCTGATTAATGCCAGCAAGGTCCCATTCGTGCTGATGGGGCTGCCGCGCTGCAAGCGCATTCTCGATGTTAACGAGCAGTTGCGCCGTCGCTTCTTACCCAGAGTGGAACTTCGTCGATTCCACATCCGCACCAAAAATGAACGCCAGCAGTTTGCCGGCATCTTGAAGAGCTTGGAAAAGGCATTGCCGCTGAAGGCGCCGTCCGCTTTGACAGATACGGCGGTTATCCCACGTATCTATTACGCCACGCATGGGATCATCGATCACACCATGAAGCTGGTTGGGGAAAGTCTTAACATCGTTTTGTCGGAGCATCGCCCAGCCATCGATCAAGAGGTCTTGAGACGAGCCTTTGAGCGAGTGGTCTGGGCCGAAGCGGCAGACTGCGACAACCCGTTTCACCCGACCTTCGAGGAACGCCACCTCAACAAGGTGGGCGAGCCCTTCCATGGCTATCTCTGAGCGCAAATCTATTGCGCCGTGCCTTCTCGTCAGACCCTCCCCTCTGAAAGGGGAAGGCCTGCGGGGCTACCTCCTGCGGGTCGGGGAGGTAAATGGGCAGGAATGGGGCGCGAATGTGTGGCGATTGCTTACTGGCAATCACAACCGCTATCACCGGGTCTCGGAAGCAGCGCTGGATAATGTGTCCGATGCTTTGGGGTTGAGTCGAGATCTGGTGGCCGGGATGAGCTACCAGCCGGCCCCTGACGCGGACGTAAACGCAAGCCTGTTCTTTGGGCACCCGATTTCGAGGGGCCACCTACGAAGAAAATCGGCCGTGTGTCCCGGCTGTCTGTCCGAGCAGAATGTGATCAGCGGATTATGGGAGCTGAACGGCATTTGTGCGTGTCCAAAACATGGGTCCTGGCTAATCGATCAATGTCCGGAATGCGGCGAGTCATTGAACTGGAATCGGCCACGCGTCTCTTTCTGCCAATGCGGATTTGATTTGCGAACCGCCCAACCTAACGCTGCACCGCCTGACGTGTTGGCAATGACCGCTCTTCTCCACGATTTGGCACTTAACAATTTACCGACGCTGGATGAGTGCTCATTGGGATACCCACCAGAGATCAGGCAGTTGTCGCTGAATGAGATGCTCGGATTGGTGAGGTATACAGAAAAAGTCTTGTTGCCTGGATTCTCGGTAGTGGAACCACTTCAATTTACTCACGTAACGGAGAGGTTTGGACTGCAAAGCCAATCAGTGGTCTTGTTATCGAGATTGCTCAAGCGCTGGCCCGACGAGTTTCTGATGACGTTGGCCTGTTTTTACTCAAGTGATAGCTGTCAATTGTCCCCCGTATTGCGAAGGCGAGAGTTCAACAGGAGATATCAGCGGATGCTAGATGCGGGATTACGTCGCCAGTCATTTTGCCAAACGATTCCCAGCTTCGTATCGCAGGCCTTGGCGCAGTTTCTTGATGAGCACCGCATTAACGACCACCTCCAGGGTCGCTATTTGAATCCGTCAGTGATCTCGGTATCTGCAAATATGGGGCGGGTGATAAAGCTAAGCCACTGTCTCGAGGCGCTGCTGGCACCGGTTGATAAACGCGCCCAAGAGGAGGCCGTACCGTTTTCGGCTTTTTTGCAGATGAAAGAAAATGCGTTAAGCGAAGTTGTACCTCGATCCGACGCGCCGCAGCATCTGGGGTGCTCCGAAGAGTTCTTGCTCGCCCTTGTTGACCACAAGATGCTGCGCGCTTGGAACACACACACATTTCATGAGCGCAGCCTGGAGGAGGTGTTGTCAAGATTTGAGCAGCTTGCCTCGGATAGCATGAAGGCTGGCCTAAAGGCTGATGATTTGCTGCCCTTAACCGGGTTTCCACAGACAGGGCGCTATCCGTGTCGACGCCTGATCAGGGCTGTGACCGAGGAGAGAGTCATCGCGCTTTACAAAAAAGGACGCGGCGCAATCAGGGCGCTATCGGATCTATATGTGGCGAAGTCCGATATTAAACGTATTGGCGAAAAAATCTGGCTCGCGGACTTCTGGAAGGTGGCGCGATGGTCTTGATCAAGCCGCTTCCCATACGGGATGAGAGTGCTCGTGGTTACGTCTTGCGTCTCAGTGAGCAGAATGGCTTTGAAACGCCGCGTTGGCTGCTATCGCTACTTAGTGAAGGAGGCATCGCATTAAAAGGCCATGCGGCACTGAGTTCGATCCTGAACAAGCCTGAGCATGCCTTGGGTGGAATGCGTGGCCCAATTGCCAACCTGGCCCAACTCAATGCGCCAGACCTTCGTAGTTTGCCGATCCGTTACTGGAATACACGCCGGCCGCGCTTTTGTCCGTGCTGCTTAGCGGAGTCTGCGCACTGGCGGGCCAGTTGGGATCTTGCCTTTACGGTCGCCTGCGACAAACACGGTTATCAGCTGCATGACCAATGCCCTCAGTGCCAGAAGCAGCTATCTTGGGATCGTTCTCACATCAGGAGGTGTGCCTGTGGCTTCGATCTGCGGGAGGCAGCTACCGAGAGTGCGCCAGAATTCGAGATGCAATTGGCACGCGTGATCGAGTTACGGCTCCTGCCGGCCGCCTTACCTCAAGAGGATGTGTTTAACTTGTGGCACCGCCTCGACTTGGAAATGCTGTTGAAGCTGATTTGGTTTCTTGGTGCTTACAGTCGCAATGCTCATCGTAAGCCCCAGAAAATCGTAGGGCTCGAAACCAAGCTGGTCGCAGGCGCCATGGTTGAGCAGGCCATGGCGATATTGAACGATTGGCCAGCGGGGTTTCATCGGCTGTTGGATGAGATTGCGGCGCGACATAACCCCACCATTTCCAGCAACAAGATCGGTGCAAAGTTTGGTTGGTTCTACGGCGCACTCTATAAGTCGTTTCCGGGATCGGAGTTTGAGTTCTTGCGACGTGGCTTCGAAGACTATTTGCGGAAGCACTGGACCGGCCAGTTGGCTAGGCGCAACCGGCGCCTTTCAGCGGATTTGCGGTCTGAGCATGAATGGATCTCCATCGCGGAGGCAGCTAGGCTGCTCAAGATGCGTGTCGGGACAGTTGGCCGCTTCCTGGAAGAGGGCGCTCTGGAAGGTGAACTCCATGTGACGAAGTCAGGCCGGAAAATGAGTGCCATTCGCCTCGATAGTCTCAATGCCTTGATGACCCGCAAACAGGACTGGGTCACGCTGAAGGACGCTAGGGCTCTGCTCGGGATTTCCCGGAAGCGAGCCTACGCCCTGCTGGAACAGGGCGTGCTGAAGCCGATTAGCGGGCCCACTGTGGATGGGCAAACACTGTGGCGTTTCGAGAGGCAGAATGTTTTGGCCATCACGGGTGCGGTGTAGGGGGATAGACCGCAAGCAAAGGTGAAACCGGATGTCAGAGTGTTGCCGAGTATCTGACGATCATGTGCTTTGCGTCGAGGATTCTGGGTTGTTCGGTCGCCACCAAGCATTGGTGTATGTGAAGGATTAAGCGGTCTATACCTTAGAAATTCCGTGCCAAAGCTCATTCGTGCAAGTATGGACGAAATAGATCGTATTTGAGCTGAGATATGAAGCGGCGACAGCGCGTTCTTCGAATTCTTGCCTATCCAGTTACTGGACGTGCGCTGTAATTTCCAACTTCGCCCGGGCTAATGTTGATGTGCCTTGGCGGCGATGACTCTGGGGTCGAACATGCCTGTTTTCCCGAAGCCGAAGTTTGCATTTGAATACGACGTCAGTGAGGAGATCGCCCGTCTTCGCAAGCACAAGAAAGGCCGCCTGATCCCGAAACGTCAGACAGGCAAGCTTCTGGTTGCCACCTGGAACATTGCCAACCTCGGCGCGCAATATCGGCGTGACCAGGATCTTTCCCTCATCGCGGAAATCATCGGCTGGTTCGACATCGTCGCGATACAAGAGTGTCGGGAGAACTTTGGCAATCTTTTCGACATTCACGCGAAGCTCCCAAAGTCATTTAGGGTTCTCATGTCTGATGCATCAGGGAACAACGAGCGCATGGCGTTCATTTACGACAGCAAGAAACTGACCATTCTGGAGGAGGTCGGTGAGATCACCTTCCCTCCCTCCCGGTACAAGTCAATCAAGCTTCCTGGCATCGACGCCAAGTTCAACGGCTTCGACCGCACCCCTTATCTCGCCGCGTTTTCGGTTGGCAAGACGTCCCTGATGTTCGTGAATGTTCACCTGTACTACGGGGACGAAAAGCCCGCATCGATTGCTCGTCGGTCACTGGAGACATTTGCAGTGGCCAAATGGGCGGACCTGCGGAAGAAGAGTCCTTATTCGTTCACCCGCGAACTGGTCGCCATGGGGGATTTCAACATGCCCAAATGCGAGCCAGGGGATCCGATCTACAAAGCGCTGACCAAACTTGGCCTCGACCTTCCTGAGCATTCTACGCAAATCGGTTCAAGCATCAGCAGTGACGCGAACTATGATCAGATAGCCTTCCTGCCCGAAACGACTAAGAATCACTTCACCGGCAACAAGGGCGTATTCGACTTTGATGCCGTACTCTTTCCGGAGCTATGGAAAGATGGCTCGAACGCGAAGAACTTCAAAGCCTATCTGCGTTACTACATCTCGGATCACCGGCCGATGTGGGTGGAGTTGACCTTTTAGATCACGCGTATCAGTGTGCACAAAAATACACATCAAAATAGACAAGGAGATTTGATATGGGCACCGTGCGCGCTCAACTCGTTCTCTCGGAAGAACTGGACCAGGAGATCAACATGGCGGCCGAAAAATCGGGGAACACCCCTTCCGAACTCGTCCGAAAAGCATTGACCCTGTATCTGGTGGCGCTCGAAAAGAAAAAGCAGGGCCTGAGGCTCGGCTTTGCGAAACCGGATCAGACCCTCGAAACCGAGGTGATCGGGCTTTGAGCAGGTTTGACCTTGATACAAACGGAAAAGGCAACAACAGTGATTTTGTTCAATAGATGACCAAGTTCGTCTCGGGCATGCTGGATTGATTGAGTTCTCAGGCGACAATCCCGTATTCAATTCTGCCGAGGACATCGGCAACCAGTTTAGAACCTGTCTCCGTATCCGTCAGAGAAACAGGCGTCATCCCGCCTAACGAAATATTGCTGGCGTTTAACCAAGCAAGTCCATTGGACAGATCGCCAAACACGTCCTCCGCGCGTGCGACAGTTTTTGCCAGGCGAAGAAGGCGTTCGGACTCGGCAGGCGACAGGCGCCCCCTGCGTCTGCGTCCGGCCAGGGCGCGTGCGGAAAGGCCCAACATCTCCCCAAGCTTGGAACTCGTTGCGCCTACGTTGATAGCGAACGCATCCAGCACCTGCGAAGGAAAGCCCCGACGGATTGCGGTAATCCAGTCGATCGGACCCAATCGCGCCATCTGCAAGACCCCAGCGCCACCCAACAGGGATGCGACCCTGGACGCCATATTAATGTGGACTGGAGTCATCCTGCCCGAACCTTGACGTGCGGCTTTGCCGCCAAAATTATTCACTACGTTTCCGATCCCCGCGTCGCAGTGTTCATAGGCATGGCGCTACAACACCCTCAAGTTTGGTTTTCCACCATTCTCAATGGCGGTCTTTCTCCGTTGGCCAGCCTCGATTCCGTCACATGTTTCGGACAGCATGTTCGACGCAGAGCGCCATTTCTCGCGATAGCGCTTGCTGACAATCAGGAGCGTTATGATCAAAATTCCTTGAAAATACCGCAAGGTCACACCTCCGTGATGGTTGAGTCGCCCTGCCTGGAGCGTTTGAGGCCATGCCATGCGGCCGAGCCGGCAATCTCGAACCCCATTTCGCTATAGTCTAGTCTGCAGTTTTCTCCATAGCACGCATCTGTACCGGAGGAGCGTTACAAGAACCATGACATTGTCTCACTGATGTCTTTTATGGCGGGCTGTCCGTGTTCGTTGCTTGCGGGCTGTTCTACGGACTGTAGGAGTGGTGGCACTGGAAGAAAAGGAACTGCATAGAACACGAGATCCCGGTAGATGGGAACGTCTTTCTTCGTCTGGGATTCCCGCCCGAAGAGGCGACTCGGCTGCTGGCAGAGACGGATCGATAGATCGAGGAAAGAGACGCAGCCCAGAAGCTGCAGAGGATTCCCGGAAAGCGCATGAGCCGCCCCGGGAAATGGACTCGTGTTTTGTCGATGCCATCGTTCGCATTGATCGTACTCAGCGAGGGACGGATCGATCGACTGGGGTAAAGACGCCGTCTTGGTGCATATGTTTTGCGCAATGAGTTTCCAAAAACCGCGATATATGGGTGAAGTCATGTCCACTACGACCAAGTCGAATCATGCCTTTCACAAGGACTTTGAAGGTTTCATGGAATTCCTGAGCGATCGGGAGCTCGGTGCCGATGCGATTTCGCCGAAGCGGTTCATCGAGGTGTTCGGAACCGATCTCCAGACGCTCGCGAACCAGGCGCACGTTCATCGAAATACCCTCAGTCACGCACCTGCGTCTAAAAGTGTCCAAAGCTTCCTGCGCGTGGTCCTGCGTGTGATTCGCGCCGCTGCCGACCTGTCTGGCAGCATCGAGAACACACTGTTTTGGTACCGCAACGAACCGTTGCAACCCTTCGAGTACAAGACGGCAGAGCAGTTGGTGAGCGACGGCCGCACTGACGATCTGCTGCGTTACATTGATTCCCTGGGCACCGGGGTGACAGGTTAAATCAGGGATCGGTTGAGTGACTGTTCTGCGCGTTGAGTATGTTTCTAGAGGGTTGACGGATATTCGAATCCCGTTTGTTTAGCCACCGCAAGCAGAGCAACCATACTCGGGCGAGAAGTGGAAGTTTAGGTTGAAATGACTGACCGTCTCATGTTCGGCGATTCTGTTGAAAAACTCCTGCGAGGGCATTTGTGGCTGGTTCTGCGGGGTACTCAAACCCTCAACCGATTGGAGATCGTCGAATGTGGGCGATTCCAAGGGACCGCCTTCCCTACGCACCCTTCTAACAGTCTTACACAAAGAGTTTTTCAACAGAATCGGGCACCTTTCCGACGTTGTTGAAAGGCTAGATGGCGACCGTCTCACCATAATCTATCAATCAGATTCCGATCAACAAACAAGGAGTCTGCTATGAACACCATCGAATAACGCAAAACCTGAAACAAGGGTTAGCTGATTGGCCAAAACCCCCTCATCAAGCCCAAGGATATTTGGGCGATCCGTTTGCATCTCCAGAATGAGCACTCCGGCCGCGACCTTGCCATGTTTAACCTGGCAATCAATAGCAAGCTGCGGGGCTGCGATCTCGTCATAGACGGCCATGAACACGATCATCGATTTCAGGTGCGATCCGGGCAAAGCGGCCCACTGTTTCACACGGCATTGATGTGCGACTCATTATGTCGCGCCTGCCTATAAATTGGCACTGAAGCGCAACCGATAGAATCGGCTGAACCCTAGGAACAAGCATCAGGAGACGTCATTTGAAACCATACAGACTGTCCAAATCCAGAATCCTCGCCGGACTGCAATGCCCGAAGCGGCTGTACCTGCAGACGCACCACCCCGAACTGGCCCAGGAGTCGAATTCGGCTCAGGCTCGGTTTTCTCAGGGCAATCTGCTGGGTGAGGTGGCACGCACCCTTCATGACGGCGGCGTCCTGATCGGGCACGACGAGGCCCTTGGCCTGGCGCTCACCGAAACCCGCGAGGTACTTGCCAATCAGTCGGTCAAGACAATATTCGAAGCCACGTTCGAGCATGGGGGCGTGCTGGTGCGCGCTGATGTCCTGAAGCGAGATGAAGACGGCGCCTACCGCATGGCGGAGGTCAAATCGTCCACCTCGGTTAAGCCCTACCATTTGCAGGACTGCGCGGTTCAGTCCTGGGTGGTGAATGGCGCCGGTTACCCCCTCAAACGTGTCGAATTGGCCCACGTAAACAACAGCTTCGTTTACGAGGGCAATGGCAGGTATCAGGGGCTGCTGAGCCACAACGATGTGACAGACGATATCCTGCCCCTGATGGAGCAGGTGCCGGTCTGGATCCAGTCATTCCAGGACATGCTCGCGGGCCCCATGCCACCGATCGCGGCGGGCGACCAGTGCACATCGCCCTATGAGTGCCCCTTCCTGAACCACTGCGCCCTGCCCCAGGCCGAGTATCCGGTGACGATGCTGCCTTACGCGGGCAACCTGGCCCGCGAGCTTGAAGCATCGGGAATAAGGGATGTGCGGCACATTCCGGAGGGACTACTCGTGAAGGAGGTTCACCAGCGCATCCGTCGTGCGACCATCGCCAACGCCTACGAACTGGATCACGAGGCGCAGGAAAGGGTCGCTGCACTACCCTACCCCCGCTACTACCTGGACTATGAAACCATCCAGTTCGTCGTTCCGAAGTGGATCGGCACACGGCCTTACGAGCAGTTGCCGTTCCAGTGGTCATGCCATATCGAGCACGAGGACGGCACCCTGGCGCACCGGGAGTATCTCGACACGACTGGCGACACGCCAATGTATGCCTTTGCCGAAAGCCTGATCGAGGGACTCGGCGACACCGGCCCGATCCTGGTCTACAACATCGGTTTTGAGAGGGCACGCACCCAGGAATTGGCCGTGCGTTTTCCTGACCTTGCCGACGAGCTGAACGCCATTTCAGGTCGTATGGTCGACCTGCTCCCGATTGCACGGCAGCACTACTACCACCCCGACATGAAGGGCTCGTGGTCGATCAAGGCCGTATTGCCGACCATCGCACCGGATCTGGATTACAAGAAGCTGGATGAAGTTCAGGACGGTGGGATGGCCCAGGCCGCCTATCTTGAAATGATCCGTCCGGACGTGGCTGAGGAAAGGCGCCACAAGCTCTCGTCTTCCCTTCTCGAATACTGCAAGCTCGACACGCTCGCGATGGTTCGCGTGGCGCATTTCTTCGAGGAGCGTCCCGACTGATCTGCGCCAATCCCCTATTCCGAGAGTCAACATGCCCGAACTGATCGAACACATCGACGCGATTGCCCGCAAGAAACAGCGCGACGTTCTTTCCATCCGCTTCTACACGACCGAAACAATCCGTACCTATGACTACAGGAGAGATCCGGAGCGCGAGCGAGTGATTGACTGGCTTGATGAGAACAGCATTGCCTGGCAACCGTGCGGCCAGTTGGCGAATGAAAATGCGATGCAGCCTTACCGTGGGAACATCTATGTGGACGTCCCCTTCGACGTTTCCGACGCACAGTTCCAGCAACTGCAGGCTTATCTGGAAAACCCGGATGGGACGATGCGCCACCCCTCGGTCACATTCGAGTATTACCCACTGGCTTTGGCCATGAAGAATGCCCATCACGACGAACCTGGGTTCTGGGAACGCTGGGGAAACAGCCTCTGACTTTCCGTGTGTTGGGCAAGTTACGATTACTAAGATATCCAAAGGGAGTGGAGGTACCGTGCAAAGGCTTTTCACATACTTAATGACGCATGATTCTGGTTTTGCGCCCAATCCGTTTCAGGGAGTTCTAACGTTGGCGACCTGCAAACCAGGCATCCGTCGGACAAAAAATCCGGGCGACTGGATTGCCGGATTTGCCTCGGCTGCTTTAGTCAGGAGCAGCAAAGAACTTGGGCTGACAATCAAACCCAATGGACTGGTTTACCTGATGCGCATCGGTGAGGTGTTGCCTTTGGCGAAATACTTTGAAGATCCAAGATTCAAAGAGAAGAAGCCTTCACCAAAATCAGTGAAGGCCGGGATTTCCAGAAGGGTTACGGGGACAATATCTATTACCGGGACCAAGCTGGAGAATACCAGCAACTGGAAAATGGAAATCACGGTATCGAGCATAAGGAACGCGACACGAGCGGCGCTAACGTACTTGTCTCAGACACGTTCTATTACTTTGGGCGGCTTTGTCCGGCCCCAAATTCCGGCTGGGCAGCGAGCATAAGGATCCCCAGAGGTCCATCGTATTACGGTAATCGAAATGATGAGACGGCGTTAAGCGAAATTCTTCATCACCTGCACTCATGTGGCTATGCACCAGGGTTGCACGGGGATCCCTGCCTCTGGGGATTACACGAAAACCGCCGTTGCGGCAGTTGCTCACGATAACGACCTAAGAAAATTACTATGAAGATCCTTTTCTTGCGCGTGGGCATTGACCGCGGATGCGGGGGTACTCTTTCCCCCCGTTTTGCTGAAGGCACGTTTGAGTATGTTCCGATTCCCGAGTCGTGTGAGTTATTGCCGGGAAGGGGTGTCGCCTATTCTGATCTTGCTGCAAGACACGGCGGTACCATGGATCAATACGCGAGATCAGCTGGGTACACGCACTATGACCCTGAGTTTGAAACATTCACCTATGGGGAACCCAGCGAGCCGAAGCGGTCGCAATTGCTGCGCCTTTCGCCAGGCGACCTACTCGTCTTTTACTCTGGTTTTCAGGGCTCCGACATCGCGAAAGGTACCTGTTTTGTTATTGGATATTTGTGCGTGCGCGAGGTTCATAAGGGGCCATTCAAAGAGCCATGGCCCCCCGCATCCCTTGCGCACCTCCATCGGAACGCTCATTTCCGTCGGAAAAACCCAGAAGGCTCCTTGGTTGTAGTTGAGGGCGAGCCAACACGCTCCAAGCTCCTCAAGGTTGCGCTGCCTCTTTCAGATGGAAAGCAAAACGTTTTACCCGAGGTCGAGGATGTAATCGGGTTCGGTGGTTCTGTCATGCGAGCAGTTGGCCGCTGGGTGCCTGAAACTCATCAAGAAACTGCACACGTATGGCTCACTTCCCATCAATAAACAATCTGAGCTCGTCGAGACTTGGAATCCACAAGTAAGTTTGCCTCCTGCGCCGAAGCCATCGATCTTGCCGACGGCCTTCTGATCACCGCAGGCGCCGGCATGGGCGTGGACTCCGGATTGCCCGACTTTCGGGGAAGCGAAGGGTTCTGGCAGGCGTATCCGGCGCTGCGCCAGGCCGGCATCCACTTCTCCAGCATCGCCTGCCCCGCAGCATTCCTGGAGGATCCGCTCCTTGCATGGGGTTTCTATGGACACCGCCTGAATCTTTATCGGCAAACCCAGCCTCACGAAGGCTTCTCCATTCTGCGCGATCTGTCTCGCCACGTGGAGCACGGTGCATTTGTCTTCACAAGCAATGTCGACGGCCAGTTCCAGAAGGCGGGGTTCTCTTCCGGACAGGTTGCCGAATGCCACGGCTCGATTCATCACCTGCAATGTCTGGATGGGTGCATGTCGGACATCTGGCCGGCTGGCGGCTTCCAGCCCGAGGTGGACGTGACCCATTGCCGGCTCATGAACGAACCTCCTCAATGCCCATGGTGTGGGGGCATCGCTCGCCCCAACATCCTGATGTTCGGGGATGGCGAGTGGATCGAACGCCGCTCTCGGGTGCAGACGGCACACCTCGAGGAATGGCTGGCGAAGGTCAAGCGGCTCGTGATCCTCGAAATCGGGGCCGGTACCGTCATACCCTCCGTCCGGCGCTTTGGGGAGTTTCTGGATGGCTTCCTGATCCGCGTCAATCCGCGGGAACCTGCATTGCCACCTCACCGCAGAGGGATCAGCCTTGGCATGACTGCTCTGGAAGCACTGCGAGGCATCCAGGCCTGTTGAATATCGGCCCGCGACAGGTTACGCCTTTTCCTCCAGTGTCGAGATGCCGGCCCGCCGAGTTGTTCGTTTCCAAATCCCGACGTGTCCTCCGCCCGCCTTTGGATAAGGGCCCAGGAAATCTTCATATCCTGGCCAGCAGGGCGCCAGTTCGTCGACGCTTACATGATCTCCACCGCATAAAAGCAGCTTTGACAGACCTGCGGCGTTTGTTAAAACGGCTTGGGCTAGTGGCCCTCGAGGATCGTTGAAATCCGTCCAGTTACCTCCAAATCCATGGCCCGGCTGAATGATGGCAACCGCTCTGGGTGCAAGACCGCGCGCTTCGTATAGTTTCCGGAAAGCGTCGACGCCGTCATGGCTCCAGTACAGCAGGCTGAAACGCGACGGCCCAAGGCATTCCTCCTCCTCCCGGTGCTCCAGAACGACCCAGGTACAGAACGGCTTAGGATGTGCGTCTCGCCAGTCTGGAGGCATGCGATCACGCTGATCCGCAGGCTCGGCATTCCAACCGCGCGGGAGTAACTCGCGCTCCACCACCGATCGCTTACCGAGTATTCGATAGCCATGAAATCCGGGGGACCGAAGTGCGTTCTCGAAGTCTTCCTCAGCATGGGCAAAATCTACATAAACGAAACTGTGGATGTGCCCCGCGAGATATTTAACGGGATCCCAGTCGAAGCTCGATGCCGGGTAGTACAAGGCGCCCCGCAGGATGTCTCTCAGCGGCAAGCGGCCTGCTTCAATGGACTCGGCAGTCAGTTTAGAAAGCCAGGCCGGCTCATCCTTCCAGGTCAATGCTCCGCTCATTCAGGCAATCTCCGCAAATAAAGGTAATGCGTTCAGGCCAGCTTGTACCCGCCGCACCCTTCCAGAAACGTCACATACTCGTTCATCAGTCCCAGACCCCATTCGACCCTATCTTCCCTCGCCGCGAACACTACGGCAGATCGAAGTCGAGATCGTCCGCGGTCATTAGCCTGACCGGCTTCACGGACGTCACGCCCTGCGCAAAAGCCTTCTCGACAACCGGCTCCAGTGCGTCCAGCAATTCCATCTTCTTCTCGTAGGGCGCATCCGACTGGAAGATCCGGTCGATCACAGTTTGAACCATGTCTTCGTGCACTTCGCTCATTTCATCTCTCCCTTCATTGATTGGCGTGGATTCATGTATCAAAGGCCACGGCGCACATCCGCTGTATCGCCGCGATCATGTCCTGCCGAAGGCCAGCTTTCTGCCTTTCGTATGTGGCGACGGAATCCGGGTCCGCGTCGAGCTGGCGGGCGACGAATTCAGCGGTCACCCGCGGATGAACCAGCGCCGTCATCTCGCAGCACCCGGCATCGATCACCGCCTTCGGCGGCGTAAAGGCCGCGTCGCTCGCAACCCGCAGTTCCGGAAACAGGCAGTTGTGGTCGACCAGGACGGGCTCGCCGTCGAGAACTTCATCGGTAAAAAGTGGCGAACCCTTAGCGCAGGAAAACACCAGGCAACCGAAGCGCTCGCGGTACTCGGCGGTGGGCATCCAGGAATAGTGGAAGGCCCCGGTTTCATGCGTGCGCTCGCGCAGGCGGACTTCGCCCGTCACCAGAACCAGGCGATCCATGCCCGCATGCGGGTCGATGTAGAACTGCACCGGCACGCCGGGGCGAGTCAACGGCAGGTGCTTGTACCAGCTGCGCGCGCCGGCGACATAGTCGGCGAAGGTCTCGATCTGGGCAGGGGTCGGCCGGGAGACCCCACGGATCCAGTGCCGATAGGCAGCCAGATCCATTTCCGGGAGTTCGGCGCCGGAGAGGCGCGCGAACATCAGCTCGTCCAACAGGTCATCAAGTTCGTCCATCAGGTCTCCTCTACGCGATCAGGGATAGTTGCTTGCTGTTTCCTGCCGGCGGACAGCCGACATCGACGATCTCGGCTCTGCCACGCACGGCACACAAGGTTCGTCCCTCGTGAACGCTGTGAAGCGTCAGCCCGAAGCCGGGAGCAGGCAGATAGGCCCCGGTGTCCAGGCAGACATGGGACAAATAAGTACGCACGCCCTCGCCGATGGTGTGGCCGCAATAGGTGATCGAAAGCCCGGCTTGAACCGGCGGCAGAAGAGGACCGGCCAGCGCGTTCAGCAAGGTCCGCCCCCACACCAGTTCTTCGCGCGTCACGCGGTCGATCGGTGCGCCCGCCAGCCAGCGGTCGATGTCCGTGTCGAGCCAGACCTTGTAGCGTTCCCTGCGATAGCCGGGGCGGATGAGCTCGGCATGCAGCACGTGGAACCGTTCGGCTCCCTGGCCCACGACCCAGATCAGCGGCAGGTCGCGCAGTCGCGCCAGCAAGCCGTCGAACGCGTCGGTCATGCGCCGTTCGTCCGGCAGATAGCAGGCCTCGACCCACTCGCCGCCATTCAGCGCGACGTCACTCTGCGGAAACCGGTCCCAGTGATCTATCGTGCCGTCGGCGAGATAGGACTCGAAGAATTCCAGCAGCAGGATTTCGTGGTTGCCCTTGACCGCATGAAACCAGGGCGACTCCAGGAACTCGACGCAGCGCAGGGAATCGGGACCACGGTCAACCAGATCGCCCACCGAGAAGAGCCGGTCGCCTGCCGGGTCGAAGCGCACGTGCTCGAGCAGGCGGTCCAGCAGGTCAAAACATCCGTGCAGGTCGCCCACCACGAAATCCCTGCCGCGCTTGTTGGCGGGCAGTGCGCGTACCAGTTGAGGCGCGCGCCCCTCTCCGTCGGGCGGCAGACGACGCGGGGCATTCAGCCCGTCAGCATTCACAAGCAGGGTGGCGTGTTTTTTCTTCATGCCGCCATCCTAGGTCAGCCGAAGACGATATGTGTCGCGTACCTCGTTGTCCCGGGGCCATATCCCCTCACGACGACCGATTCGACTCATTCTGTCGAAGCCACGGGTTTAATTCCGCCTCATTCAACACAGCGAGGCAAGGATGATGCTGAACAATTCGTGGCGCCTGCTGAATCGTCTCGTCCGGGTCTCCCTTCTCGGCCTGTTTGCGTGGTTCGCCCTGCCGGCGGTGGCCGATGAATCCTGCCGTGACCTCGGCATCAATACCGTCAACTGGAAGTCTCCGGACGACAACCAGCGTGGCGTGCTGGTCGTGCAGGTGAAGCCCGGCTGCGTGGCGGCCAGGCTTGGCATTGCGGCCGGCGACCTGATCACCGGATTCAACGGCGAGCCCATCACCAGCCAATATGATCTCGAGCGCCTGGCCGGAAATCATGCCGCCGACCTGGCGTTCACGCTCACGCTGCGGGATGGCAAGACCGGCACATCCCAAACGCTGCACCGCAACGCACTTCCCGCTCAAGCTGGCATCGATCCGGCTCATGAAGCCATCCAGGGCGTGGCCAGCGACTGGCTGCCCTGGTTCAAGTGGGCAGGCCTGTTTCTGCTGCTGACGCTGATCGTGACCCCGGCCATGTGGTGGGCGCTGCGGCATCACACGCCCGATGTCATGCTCGGCGGGGCTGTCGGTGGGGTCTACGGCGAATATGCGGATGGCGGCAGGCGCTACGTCACGGCAGGCATCCAGGGTGCACTCGCCGGCCTGGCCGGGCTGATCATCTTCATCCTGATCGGCCCCGTCGGCTTCCTCTACGCGCTCTACCAACCCCTGTCCGCCACGCTGAGCGACGCCGACGTGCGGCTCTGCTGTGTCGAGCAGAAAGGCCAATACGCCCTGTCGCCGGACGGTCGTTGGCTGGCGATGGTCAAACCCACGCCCGAGCGCTACTTCGGCCTCGGCGACAAGATCACGCGCACGCCGTATGTCGCCGCGCTCGCCGACCTGCACTCGGGCCAGTTCGTCGCCTGGCGCGACGCCGTCGACGAGCGCTGGCGCGGCGTGCAGCCTTCCGCTGGGAGCGACCCGCGGCGCGTGTTTTTCGATGACGAGGGCGGCGAGCCGTATATTCACTGGAGCAATGGTTTCGCGACACCGCTCGCATCCTCCAACCAGGCCATTCCGGGGATCGGGCCCGCACCCCGACCGGACGTGCGATATCGCATGACCCGCGCCGAAACCGAGCGCTTCATATTCGCCGACATCGCAACTGGCGAAACCCTCATCCTTCGGCCCGCCCAGGCCTACGACAAATGGTGGCTGTCGGCAGACGGGCGCGTGCTGGCCCTGGCCACCCGCCCCTACCAGCCCGATCCGAATTACGACGGCTGGCTCACGCGCGCCTGGCATGCGGTGCGAAACTTTGTGGTCGATGACTGGACGGTGAGCTTCTTCGACGTCGGCGGCAAGCGCAAGCTGGCCACCTATAGCGGGTACGGCTACGACGGGGCGCGCTGGGACGACGGACGTTTCCTCGAGGCGTCGCTGGATGGCCGGCGCTGGGTGATGGTGCGGGACAACGGCTTCGCCCTGTCATTCGACCTAACCGACAAACTGGCGTCCGGGTCCGGCACGGGCCAGACGCCCGCCCCGCTCTACCTCGCTCCCACCATCCACAACGAGATCGCGTTCTACCGTGAGCCCAACCCGCCCTCCCCGGAAAACCAGCAAAGGCTAGCGGGGATGGCTGGCCGCTATCCTTCCGAGATTCTGGAACAACATCCCGAACTGGACGACGCGCTCAAACGCACGCTGGGGGAGTCCTACGCGCCGCTGATGGACAGGCTGACGGTCGAAACGCCGGCCCGCGCCACCCCGGATGGCGGCCTCGCCTTCACCCAGTGCAAGGCGCACGCCTGCTACGACGGCACGCTGGTCGTCTATATCAGCCCGTCGTTCGATGTGAGCGCCCTGCTGTTTCACAACGACGGCGAGATCGATCTGCCGGAAGCGCCCGCGCAAGGGGAAACGAATCCCGACAGCTGGTCGCGCCTGGTTCTGTACCAGGCGGCATCCCATCCCCTGAGAATGGCATGGGGGTTGTACGAGGCGGCGCGCACCGATCTGGACGGCATGGAGCCGTTCGCGCTCGACGACCAGCGCGGCCAGGTGTCGCACCGGTTCTGGGTCGTCGGGAGGTTGCCATGAGCACCGCCGCCGTGCTGTTCCGTTTCCCGGACGAAGCGCCTGACCATCGCGACGCGGCCATGCTCGTCGCGCTGGGAGACGGCGCTGCGATCCTGGCCGAACGCTGGTCGGATTACGCCCTGACCTTGCCGGAAACAAACTGGACCGGCCTGCTGGAGAAGCTGGCCATCGTGCCCCTGGCCGATGAAGAATTGCTGGCGCATGCCAGGAACCTGCCGTGCATCGTGGCCATCACCGGCTCGCTCACAGAAGCGGAGGCCGATCTGACCAAGCGTCTGATCGAACTCGGCGGGCATTGCACTGTCGTGATCGATGCCGACACCGCGCTCCGCCCGGAATGGCGATCCGTGGTCCGCCTGCCACCCCATCGATCACGCGACGCCCAATGGGCCTGGGGCATGCGGGTGTTTCTGGACGCCATGCTCAACCGCGGGCTGATCTGCCTCGACGCCACCGCCATTCATGCCTGTACCACGAACCGCCTGAGCCAGCTCACCGTGGTTCACGCGAAAGGAGAAGGCCGCGCGATCGCAGGCGTCCAGCAGGCCATGCAATCCCTCGGCACGCGCCTCGACCTGAGCGCGTGCGACGCCTTCCTGCTGCTGTTCCACACCGGGCCGGACATCCGGCTGAAGGAGATCCACTGGGGGATACAGGCATTCAAGAATGCCGTACGGGACAAGGTGGGGGATGACTATCTGCTCATGGTGGGGCACCTGCCTAACCGTGATGAGGATTTTGCGGTCAGTCTTATGGCGGGTCACACTCTCGTCAACTCTCGACTGCCGGAGAGTTCAGAAACATGATCAACTCGATAGCCCTGAAAGCAGAAACAGGGTATCCGATTTTGTTGTTAACGCTCTCGTGAAATGCGCCAAATCGGGCGTCATTCTTCAGCCTGCGAAGTTCGCTGAGGTAGTCCAGATAAGCACTTGGCTGATTCACTCGGTGGTTATACGGCTTCTTCTCATGGACAAAAGCGTAGATTTTCGAGTCCCAAATCGCAAAGTTCTCAGGCGACGCAAAATGCAAAAGCTTTGAGGCGCCGACCATGGAGTTATTGACGACTTTAGCCAATGATTCAAGTTCGTCCGCTGTCAGCATTCCCGTCGTCCTTGCCTTCACAAGAAGTGTGGCTGAGGACGCAAGAGAAATATTTGGTGGATCAAGGTACAAATCTAATATCGTAGGCATCCACCCGTAGACCATGTGACAAGCTCGCACGAAATCAGCCTCCGCGAATTCCTCTGTTGTCGTCATATAGGACGCTATATGCGGGTACGACAATATGTACGAGTTTCTCGGGATAACAGTCTGCGGTTCAAGTTCGAAAACGTTCTGCATGTGCACCTCTTAAATGATTGATTTATGCGCGCGTTGTGCAGACAGCACTGGCCGGTGCCCGTCTGGTCACCCGAAGCCACTCAGGTCCAGCTCATTCTCAGTCATCGCTCTCTCGCCTTCCGTTGTTGGGGGGCGCTATTAGAACCCGCTGACTCCTCAATATGTGTCGCGCACCCGGCACCCAATGCGCCCACGGCCATGCGTCTCGCCGGCCTGAGGAGCGAATCAGGACGCCGGCACGACTTTCTTCGGCCGCAGGTCGACGGTCAGGATGGGCTGCCCGAACAGGAGGAAATTCTCGATCTCCAGCGGCTGCACTTGTCGCAGCCCGTCGGTGTTGCCCTGCTCCATCGCCGCCTTGACCTCCTCCCGGAGTTCCATGAGCAGCCGGCCAAGCACGTTTTTGCCGGTGAGGGTGCTGTCGTCGACCACTTTCGCGCCCCAGAAGTCGTCCTTGGCGGACTGCTCGACGATGGGCTTGTCACGCGTGGCCAGGAGAAGCCGGCTGAACTCGCTCCAGTGCGTCGCAAGCTTGACCCGGAGGCACCAGCGCATGATCTTGACCCGAACCTGGTTCCAATCCGCCCTGGAGTCTCCGGCCCGGTGCGGCTTGCTCTTCATCTTGGCGGCCATGGGGCTTTTCTGGTCGATGATGGTCCGCTGCAGATCTGGCAGGTGCGGATACCGGCATGCCTGATAAAGCGCCTCCGTCGTCAGGACCGTCACGCCCGTATTGCTGTTTTGCACTGGGATGCGCAGCCGGTAGTCCGACATGTTCGACAGGCCGCCAAAATCTTCCTTGACCTTCAGGAACACCACGCTTTCGACACGCTTGTACGTCCGCATCTGATCGTCAGTCGCCATTGTTTACCCGTTCTGGTCATTCATATTTCGCCACGTCGCGGCCGCCCGATGTCCAACAGGCAGTTTTCCGGCGGCGTTCCCATCTATCCACTAACGGAAACCCGGCCTGAGTCTTGAAGCCTTCCAGGACAGACCACGTCAGGCCGGCCTTGCGCTGGCGAGCTGTGAAGGAACAGGCGTGCACCGTTGACTCATTCTGTCGCATGGCCCTCTACGCTATCCAGCTGCAACACCTCCCCCTCATTCTTAATTCAAGGAGACGATAGATGTCCGATCAGGAATTCAAAGGCCTCAACCCCAAGTCGGAGGCGGGCGAGTCGATTTTTTTCTACAGCATGGATTACTGGATTGGGCTCTGCGAGTGCATCCGGATGGTGTACGACGAGAGCTTTCCGCCGTATGTGTCGATGGATGAGGAGAACGCAGGCTATGTTGCGGAGGCGCTCCAGCGCAGGTTCGATTACGGCCTGTTCAAAGCGTATTTCGAGCATTCCGCCAGCCAACTATTTGACGACGAGAGCGAAGCGACCGGCTACGTCGAGACGATGCTGGACTACACGGTGCAGTACATCGAATTCCTCAAGAACTGCGGCGGCTGCGAGCCGGTATGAGTGGCACAGGATGGAATGTCAGAGCTTTCCGGCCCACCCCTGAAGAGGAAAACGCCATGGCACCGATAGACGTAAAACTGAAGACCAACGACGACAATCTGGCCGTGTTTCTGGACTTGGCCGTTCCGGCAAACGCCGATGACATGTTCGAGCTGTATGCCCACTACAGGGAGGCGGGTGACGAGACGGAGGCACAAAAGTGGCTACGCAAGGCTGCCGATCAAGGGCATTGCCGGGCGTTGGGCGTCCTCGGTACGCTCCTCGACGAGGACGAACGTCTGGCGCACGAGTTGAAAGCAGCCGAACTCGGCTGCGACGAGGCGCAGTACAACCTGGGTATGTGGTACATGCACTATCTGATCGACGACTACGAGCCGGAAGAATACCTGCCGGAAGACTACGCCCGAGCGGCCTTCTGGCTCGCGAAATCCGCGAACCTGGGAAACATGGACGCCCAGTTTCATCTGGGACTGCTGTACCTCGATGGCCAGGGTGTGCCGCAGGACGACGACATCGCGTTCGCCTGGATCCGCAAGTCCGCAGAGCAGGAGAACGTGTTGGCCTATTACGACCTGGGCATGATGTACCTGAACGGCCGGGGCGTGCCGCAAAACGCTGAAGAGGCGGCAGCCTGGTTCCTGAAAGGGGCCAGACTCATGGAGCTCGACGCAACCTGTCAACTGGGTGTGATGTACCTCGAGGGCCGTGGCGTGGAACAGAATGACAAAGAGGCCTGCTTCTGGATCCGCTGGGCTGCCAAGTGGGGCAACCGCAGAGCGCGGGCACTGCTCGGCGAGATGCTTGAACTGGGGCATGCCACCCCCAGAAATCCGGAGGAAGCTGCCGAATGGCTCTCCAAAGCCGCCTACAAGGGGGATGAAGATGCCCAGGTCCGGCTCGACCGGCTTATGCGTTCGGGCGTGCTCGATCCACGCACTCGGAACAGGATCGACCTCCACTGCCGCGCCCCGGGCGCCGGACGGATTCTCCACTGAGCTTCGCCGGGGCGGTTCAAACCGCGGTCTGAACTCAAACATTGGACATAGAAATGAGGAACCATGACAGCACAGATTTCTGACACATTCATCTTCAAGGGCGATGGGTATTACCTCATCGGCATGAAAGGGGGTGATCTTGCTTCGCCTGAACAATTCGGCATGGAGCCGGAGATGATCCATACCGCCTGCTATCGAGGCTTCTATGCTTCGTATGAACTCACGGAGGAAGCGCTCTATCTCAGGGAACTCACGCTGAGAGAGAAGAACGGGAGCTACCTGCCTATTGAGGGAATCGAACCTGCAAAAGAGGAAGACCAGGCCACGTATCACGGCTTGAACGTAATGGTTCCTTTCACGGGAAAGATAAGACTGGCCAAAGAGTTTTTGGAGGATCTTTATATCCACATGGGCTACCAGAAACCCACCGCTTTCAAGACAGTCCTGGATATAAGCCTGAAAGGCGGGCAAGTCGTTGAAATGAAGGATCGCTCTCAGGAAATGGAAGCGAAGCGCGGTGCCTTCAAGGAACACTATGAGTCTGGAGACATGCTGCAGACCATCGACGAGGCATTCAGCCTCGACATGGATCTGGAATAGACGATGCTGGACTACCCGGTGCAATACATCGAATTCCTCAAGAACTGCGGCGGCTGCGAGCCAGTATGAAATTGATGCGGGAAGGGAATAACCCTGCCTCGCGGCCTATCTGGAAAGGAACACGGCATGTCCACGGATAAATTCAAGATCAATGACGACAAGCGAGCCACATTACCCGACACGGCCGACCTGGCAAACGCCGAGGGCATGTTCGATCTGTATGCCTATTACAGGGAGGCGGGTGACGAAACCGAAGCAGAAAAATACCTGCAGAAGGCTGCCGAACTGGGACACTGCCAAGCGTTGACCGTCCTTGGTACGTGCATCGACGGGGATGAACGTCTGGCGCACGAGTTGAAAGCAGCCGAACTGGGCTGTGACCAGGCTCAGTACACAATAGGCTTGTGGTATCTGCACTATGTAGACACCGACTACGTGCAGAAAGACTACGTGCAAGCGGCCTTCTGGCTCACAAAAGCCGCGGAACAGGGCAACATGGACGCCCAACTCAAGCTGGGAATGATGTATCTCAAAGGTCAGGGTGTACCCCAGGACGATGACGTCGCGGTCGCCTGGATCAGGAAGTCGGCGGACCAGGGTCACGAGTGGGCCTATTACCAGTTGGGGATGATGTACCTGGAAGGTCAGGGCGTTCCGCAAAGCGATAAAGAGGCAGCGGCCTGCTTCCTGAAAGCGGCCGAGCTTGGCGATTTCGACGCGCCCTTCCAGATGGGCATGATGTACCTCGAAGGCCGGGGCGTACCCCAGGATGATGAGCAGGCCTGCTATTGGATCCGCGTGAGTGCAGAAAACGGATTCCGTGGCGCACAGGCGCTGCTCGGCGAGATGCTCGCGCTGGGTCAAGTCACGCCCAGAAATCTGGAGGAGGCCACCGAATGGCTCGCCAGTGCAGCCGACATGGGGGACGAAGATGCGCAGATCCAGCTGGACCGGCTTCGGCGTTCGGGCATGCTCGATCGGCACACCCGAGATGCGCTCGACCTCCTCGACCGTGACCCGGTCTGTAGACGGATTCTCCATTGAGTTCGGCGAAGGACTGCCCTCCGCTGAACATCCCCATCCAACTGGCCGTGCGACATGACTAAAAGACATCTTCCGCGCCCCCGCATACAGCGTGAATTCGTTCACTGGTTCCGCGAAAATCACGGCCGCTTCAAGACACCAGTCCGCGTTGCGAAGATTTCCGCCAAGCTCGTGGAACTCGATTTCCCGGGACTCCCGAATAACCTGTCGGCCAGCCTTTCACCTTACGAACTCAACGTATATGTGTCATGGCAGGGAGAAACATGGGACATGCTGAGCAGCCTTGAAGCCTCCCCATTCCATGCTGCGGAAGGCTGGAAATGCAGGCAATGCGTGCTCGAAAGTGGCGACTCGGCCGAACTTTTCCCGAGCCGCGAATCGCTATGGCGGGATCACCTTTTCGAGCCATTTCTGAGGTGGGTAAATGAAGAACTCGCGCCCGCACGCTGGTTGCGAGTTTCCGGCACTGGGGGCGCCACATGGGCAGAACTGATCCGGGATGAAAGCGCCCTATCAAACCCAAGCACGACGCTGCTTGTCGTACAGCAACTCAAGCGCATTAATGTGGGATCGGCACATGACGGCAAAGCGACAGCTCTCTCGGAGTGGCTGATTCCACTAGTACGCCAAGGTGGTCAAGCGCGGCCCTGAGAAGGCCCAGATGCGGCCCGACAGTGATGCGCCGCGCGGAAAACATCGTCATTCCCCTCCCGACACTCCCGCCTCATACACCGGCGGGCCGCAGAGCCTGACTTTTCGCCTGACAGAGTAAGCGGCGCCGCCACCGACAAGCTTTTACCGCGACACCTACCGCTGCGCATCCGCCTCGCCCGGGGGCCATCGTCCTTTTCCATCCTGCCTGATTTCCAGGCCCCACACCTGGGGTGCGGACACATATTGTCGACACCATCCTTAGATTACCCACCTGCTTCACGTCGTGCCGCTCTTTAAAAACTGTTGTGAATGTTTTTTGTTGTTTCAAGTCGCGAGAGGTGGGCTCACGAGGCTCGCTGATCGCTTTGATTCTGTTTTCCGATATCAGAGGACAAATTGATGAAAGCACAAAACACTGTGGTGACGTTCAAGAAGACTGACGAAGAGTTTGGTGGTTTTTCGAATATGAGTGGTGACTTCCCGATCCTGGTGAATGGAATTCGGGTTCGCTCGACGGAGCATCTGTATCAGGCTTTGAAGTTTCCGGATCATCCGGATGTTCAGAGGGCGATTCTGGACGAGCCGAGTCCCATGAGAGCGAAGTGGATCGCGAAGAGCAAGGATGATGTGGCGAAAAAGAAGGAGGGAAATTCGAAGAAGGTTCGCAAGGATTGGAATGAGATTCAAGAGGAGGTGATGGCGCTCTGTCTGAGGATGAAGTTGATCTGGCACTGGGTGAAGTTCGGCAATCTGCTCAGGTCGACTGATGGAGAAGCGATCTACGAGATCGAAGCGCGTGAAGTGAAGTCTCCCTTCTGGGGGGTGGTCAAGGATGGGGCAGGTTTCCGGGGTGAAAACACGCTCGGGAAGTTGTTGATGGAATTGAGAGATGAGTTGATCGATTCGGATAACGAATCGCTGAGGGTTCTGGTTCCTCCTCCTCATCTCGGTTTGAAGTTTCTGGGTGAGGAAATTGGGGTGATCGACAGGAGCGGTCATCTCATCAAGGGAGGAACGCGTTTCAGCGATAGGGTCGCTGAGGTTCGTCCCTAAGGGTCAGGGGGAACTTTTGTGATCACCTCTTCGGGGATGGTTACGGGTCCCCCGGACCCGTCGTCGACACATGTTGTCGACCGCACAACGACAATGCCACACACACATACACGGGGATCATCACGATGGCTGTCAAACAAATCATCCGCCGCAGGAAGCCCCTGCCGCCCGCTTCCGTCGACACTTCGGACAAACCCTACGAGGCGCTGATCCGCCTATGGACGCTGCGCATGCTCGTCCAGTTGGGCGGCAACCGCGAACTCATCAACGCCTACGGCTACAAGAGCGATGACATGGCGGAATATCTTGGCCTCGTAGCGGCCAACGAGAAATTCGACGCAAAGACTGCCATGGCCGAGTTGCGGAAAAAGTATGCGCAAGCGGAACGCTCTCGCGCCTCGGGACAGCTTCCCGATATCTTGCAGCGAAACATCGACCGCTTCGGCGAGTTGCTGGGCTGGAGCGAAGCCGACAAGCGCGTGGTTGCATTCGTGGTGCTGATGGCGACCGACCCCCGCCTGGAAATGGCCGCTTCCATGATCGAAGGTGCCAGCACAGCTCGACTCATCGATGTTCTGACCGGGGTGCTCGGCATCGACCGTGATCAGGTACGCGCCAGCCTCGCGCCCAAGGGCCCCCTATCCGAATCCGGATTCATCAAGGTGGATCCCCGCGTGACGCTCAACCTGGCGTACAAGATAGAGATGTTGTCCGACGCCACAGCCGATCAGCTGCGCTATGTCGATGCGGAGCCCTTCTACCTGCTGCGCGACGTGATCGCCCCGGCCCCCGCCGGAGAACTCACGCTGGACGATTTCCAGCATGTGAAGGACACGCTCGACGTGCTGCGTCCGTATCTGAAGCGCTCGCTGGAAAACCGGTCCAGTGGCGTGAACGTCTTCATCCACGGCGCGCCCGGTACCGGAAAAACCCAGCTCGCCCTCGCGCTGGCGAGCGAGCTGAATTGTGATCTTTACGAGATGTCGTCCGAGAATGAAGCAGGTGACAGCATCGATGGCGGCGGCAGGCTGCGCGCCTTTCGCGCAGCTCAAGTCATGCTGCGTCAGCGCAAGGCGATGATCCTGTTCGACGAAGCCGAAGACGTATTCGATGGCGGCTGGAGTCTCTACAAGAACAAAGGTGCGGCACAGTCGCACAAGGCCTGGATGAACCGCCTGCTCGAAAGCAATCCGGTTCCGGTCATCTGGCTGTCGAACAACGTGGAGTGCATGGACGCCGCTTTCTTGCGCCGCTTCGACGTCGTGCTCGAAATGCCGCTGCCGCAAGGCGTGCACCGCGAGCGCCTGGTGGATGCTGCGTGCGAAGGGCTGGTCGACGCGCGCACCCGCAGCCGCCTGGTCGAGGCGCGCGGTCTCGCGCCGGCCGTGATCGAGCGCGCTGCCCGCGTCGTGCGCGCGGTGCAGGACGAGTTGCCGGCCGAGCGTACCAGCGCCGTGCTGGAAAAACTGATCGAAAGCACGCTTGAGGCCCAGGGGCACGGCGGCCTGCAGAAGGGCGAAGCGTCCGCCTTGCCCGACACCTACGATCCGCGCCACATCGCGGCCGACGTGAACCTGGCCGAAGTGGCCAAGGGGATCGTCGCCGCCAGGACCGGCCGCGTCTGTCTGTATGGCCCGCCCGGCACTGGCAAGACCGCCTTCGGCCATTGGCTCGCCACCCAGCTCGACGTCCCCCTGCATGCGAAGCGGGTCTCGGACATTGTCTCGCCCTACGTCGGGCAGACCGAGCGCAATCTGGCGCGGGTGTTCCGCGAAGCCGAGGCCGATGGCGCGGTGCTGCTTCTTGATGAGGTCGACAGCTTCCTGCAGGACCGCACGCGCGCCCAGCGCGGCTGGGAAGTAACCGCCGTCAACGAGATGCTGACGCAGATGGAAGCCTTCTCCGGCGTGTTCATCGCCTCGACCAACCTGATGGACGGCCTCGACCAAGCCGCGCTGCGCCGCTTCGACCTCAAGGTGAAGTTCGGCTATCTGCGTCCTGAGCAGGCGTGGGATCTGTTTGAGGTGCACTGCGCTTCGCTCGGTCTGTCCGCGCCGGACGCAATCCACCGCACCGCCATCGGGCGGCTGTCTAACCTGACGCCGGGTGATTTCGCTGCAGTCGCCCGTCAGAACCGCTTCCGTCCGCTCGCCAGTGTTGAGGCACTGAGCGCGGCACTGGAAGGGGAATGCAGCATCAAGAAGGACAGCCGCAAGGCCGTTGGTTTCATCTGATCGAGCCGAGGAAGGCAAAACATGAGTGGTTTATCCAAGTCGCGCATCCAGTACAACCGGCAGTGCCCCCGGCGCCTGTGGCTTCAGGCCTATCGGCCTGGTTTGGCGGAAATCAGCCCTGACATGCAGATGCGCTTCGACGTCGGTAATCAGGTCGGTGAGATCGCCCGTTCGTTCCACCCGGACGGCCTGCTGATCGATGCGGTGAAGCAGCCCCAGCAGCTTGCCGACACCGCGACCGTTCTGGCGGGTTCGCCCCGCCCGGTCTTTGAAGCCACTTTCGAAGCCGAGGGGGTGCTGGTGCGTGCTGACCTGTTGCTGCCGGACGCCTGGGGTTACCGGCTGGTCGAGGTGAAATCGGCGGGCGAGGTCAAGCCGACCTACCTCGACGACGCCGCGATCCAGGCGTGGGTGGTTCGCAAAGCTGGCATTCCGCTCACACGGGTCGAGGTGGCCATTGTCGACAAGTCATTTACCTACCGGGGCGACGGCAACTATGCCGGTCTGCTGAAGCAGGTCGACGTGACCAATGCCACCAGCACCAACGAATCACAAGTCTCCTCATGGATCGGCGCGGCACGCGACACCCTTGCCAGCAAGGAGCCGCTGATCGATGCCGGCGATCATTGCGAGTCTCCCTACCGCTGCCCCTTCTATAGCGTTTGCGCCCCGAAGCGCTTTGCCGGCGAGGCGGCCGAGTATCCCGTGGAGATCCTGCCGCATGCCGACAAGCTCGCCATCGATCTGCGCCTCGAGGGGTACGACGACATGCGCGAGGTGCCCGTCTACCGCTTGAAGAATCCGATTCATCAACGCATCCAGCGCGTGTGCGCAAGCGGCCGATTTGAGCGGAGCCCTGAGGCAAAGGAGGCGATCGAGCCGCTTCCTTACCCACGCTACTACCTCGACTTCGAAACAGTCAATCCGGCCATTCCTGTCTGGCCGGCCACGCGGCCCTACCAGCAGATCCCCTTTCAGTGGTCGTGCCACGTGGAATCGCGCAAGGGGGTCCTCGAGCACAAGGCTTTCCTTGCTGCGGGGACCGGCGATCCGCGGCGTGCCTTCGCTGAATCCCTGGTTGAAGCGCTCGGCCGGACGGGCACGGTCTTCGTATACAACGCTGGGACCGAGCGCAGTCACATGAGGCATCTGGCCCTGTGCTTTCCCGATCTGACGCCGGCGCTCGATGCGGCGATCGCACGCATCGTCGATCTGATGCCGATCGCACGCCAGCACTACTACCATCCTGACATGCAGGGCTCTTGGTCGATCAAGGACATTCTGCCCACCATCGCCCCCAAGCTGGCCTACGGCAACCTCGACGTAGGGAGTGGAACGCAGGCACAGCGGGTATTCATGGAACAGATGGACGCTGCACTGCCGGATTCACGCAGGGCAGAACTGCGCGAATCCCTGCTCCGCTACTGTGAGCGCGACACCCTGGCGCTGGTAACAGTGGCGCATTTTTTCGAGGGGGATGGCATTTGAGAACGCTCCCGACACATTCTGACCTCGGCGTTGTCATGATCCCTCCGTTGAGTCTCACGTATCCAAATGGTATTTACAGGAGAGCGAAATGAAGCTTGAAATGGGCAGCAACGATTGCGAACCGATGATCGAAGTAGTGGGTGATGGCGACGATCTAGTCGTTCGCTTCTGGGGATTCGGCTCTGATGAAGCGAAGGAATGGTTCAAAAGTGCGCGGGTCATGGATTCGCTGAGAATCTGGCACGACCAGCTGGGCGACTTCGAGATGCCCTTGAGGCTCAAACCTATCCGGTTGTGACTATCGTCGATCCGGACATACGAGGGAAGGCGACAGAAAGAGTCAAACGGCACACGCGACGTCCAACCCCGCCCACTAAAGGGGAACCCGCACGATGCACACCCCGTGACCGGTTACCGTCGAAAACCCTACGCGCCCCATTCTGTCGCGCAGCATGGGATGCTGCTTTATCGATTCAGTTTTAACAGGAGGTCAACGTGTCCAGCCGGAAATCTCAACACCTCAAACGCAAACCCAAAGCAGCGAAGGCAAGCGCCCCCCAGGATCCCGAGGACTTTGTACCGTCCGAAGAATTCACCGAAATGATCCTCGATGAACAAAAGAACGGCAATTTTCGCGAGGTCGACATCGACGATTTTCTGGCTGAACTTCGGGCGTCGGCCAACCTTGCCCGGCACATGGAAGGGTTGCAGGCGCAGCGCCAGTTTTACTTGGCGAAAGTCGGCGCACCGAAAGACGAGGAGGAAGCGATGACCTGGCTGCTCCGGGCTGCGGCTCGTGGTGACGCCGATGCACAGCATCACCTCGGCCTGATGTACTTGACGAGGCCTCTACCTGTACCCCAGGACCACCTCGGTTTACGGGACAGTATCGACGCGCGGGCCGAGCAGTCCCGGAAGGACGCCGCCGAAGCAATGTTCTGGCTCGTTCAGGCTGCCGAGCAGGGACATTCCGAAAGCACTCTTACCGTTGGCCTGATGTATGACGCGGGTCGCGGTTGCCCCCGGAACCCCGCCGAGGCCGTCAAATGGATCCAAAAAGCGGCCGATCAGGGCAGCGAAGCCGCACGCAAGCGGCTCGCATCCCAGGAGAGCTAGGCTCAAGGGGCATTGGGTCGGCTTCAGTTCCGTTTTATCCAAGATTTATCCGCCTGGACTGTCCATTCTTGAATCGCCAGTTCGAACCATTTTGAGCTGGCGTCGCCTGCGTCATCTTCCAGGTGGGCAAGGTAGGCTTTCTTTGAAAGGACGGTGATCCGGACAGGAAGAAGATGGGGCCAATCCATCCCGTGGCCAAGAATGGAGTGCGCCCGATGGGTGCACTCCCTCGAAAATGAGTCCATGCGGATGTGGCCGACTCATTCTGTCGAATCGAAACCGATACTCGTGATGCGACGCAACGGAATGCGCTTCCGTGACGCACGACCCGGAACACGCATCAGGAGAAAGCATGAGTGAAGACAAGCGCGGATCGCATGGCCCGGCATCGGTGTCACCCAACATCGATGACGAGCATATGGCCCGTTACCGCAAGGACGCGGAACGAGGCGACCCGGAAGCACAGTATCAGTTGGGCATGGGCTATCTGACCAATCTGGAGATGGATGAATCCAATCCGGAAGAGGCACTCAAGTGGCTGCACCGGGCTGCCGAACAGTACCATCGCGAAAGCCTGTTCACGCTCGGAGTCTGGCATGAACAGGGGCATATCGTCCCCAAAAGCGCAAAGGAAGCGGCAGACTGGTATCAGCGCGCTGCCGGCACCGGACATGGTGAGGCGTACTACCGGCTGGGCCTGCTGTACGAGCTTGGCCATGGTGTCCCGCGTGACGACGCCAAAGCCACCGATTGTTTCCGGATCGCTGCAGAAAGCGGCATTCCCGCTGCGCAACTGGAGTGGGGCCTGAAGTGGCTTGCCGGCAAGGATGTTCCCCACGACGAAAGGGAAGCGGCACTCTGGATTTCCAGAGCAGCCATGCAAGGCCATCCCTGGGCACAGGCCATCCTCGGGTGGATGTACATGGAAGGGTTGGGCGTTTCGCAAGACGCCGCCGAAGCGCTGATCTGGCTGCATATGGCCGATGCATCGGCCGAGGTGCCGGAAGCGCAATTCCATATCGGCCTCATGCACAGAAGGGGAGCCGGCGTGCCGGAAAGCGAAACCGAAGCCGCGCACTGGTTCCGCAAGGCCGCCGAGCAGGGGCACGCAGACGCGCAGTACTACCTAGGTGCCATGTACCACAAGGGTGCCGGAGGATTGCCCAAGGACGAACGCGAAGAATTGGCCTGGTACAGGCGGGCCGCCGAGCAGGGGCATCCCTATGCCGAGTTTGCACTCGGTCTGATGTACGAATCAGGACAAGGCGTACCCCAGGACCAGGCGGAAGCGCTCAGGTGGTTTCGACGCGCGGGTGAGCACGGCGAGGAAATGGCAGCTGCCAAGCTTCGCGAAATGGGTGAACCTTCGTGAGCGCCATACCCGTCCTCGTTACGATGGCCGAACCATCCATCACAGGCTTGGACCTCGAACTTTAGTCAGGTTTGCCCCCCCCCGCGACGCATGCTGTCGACCTGACTGTCATCCTGTCTCCATCGCGACCATCAACCGAACAGCGTGGTTGCGCTATCCCTTTCCACCACGTTTATCAGGAGACACGCATGCACACCTATTCCGTTTTCCTCGTCCGCGTCGAGTCGAACGCCGGCCCGTTGTCGAACCTGCGCATCGAGGTTCGCGCCCCCGACAACGAGACGGCTAAACGGACTGGGGCCGCGCAGTTTCCCGGCTATCGAGCCGCCAGCGCATCACGCGTGATCGGTGGATAAGGTCATGCCGCACCGCCCCGATCGCCCCGGCAACAAGCCAGGCGCGCCGCCGAATCGAACCGAGCAACTGGTCCAGTCTTTCACCAGGAAGATGCGTGAAACCTATGTGCTGCTGGGGAAGACGCTGATCCCCCTGATGGAAAACAAGCCCGAGGACATCGACACCCTCATCGAACTGGGTGGTGTGTATGAACAACTGGGGTGCATGCCGGAGGCTGCCATCACGTATGCGCGGCTGCGGCAACTGAATCCCGGAAGACTGCCGCAGAGCGCACTGGAGTTTTTCGACCAACATCGCGAGCTCATCGACGCGGAGACGAAGGACGCACCCGATACCCAACCTGAATCCAATCAAGGAGAACGTACATGAAAGCACTGATCGTGAGCGCATTGGCGCTGGTATTGGCCGCCTGTTCCTCCACCGGCACAAAGCAGGCAGGCAACACCGACCCCGCGGCCAAGACGGGGGTGGTTGCCACAAGGCTTGCGGAATCAAGCTTTGATGGATCCGGTGGCACGCTGAATCTCGTGTTCGACGACCAGGGCAACTGGGTCAAGATCACCGCCAAGGGCACGGCAAGCCTTAGCGAAGACACGTCATCCGCGCGCGAGACCGCGCTGACAAACGCTACCATGCGCGCCAAGCGCTCGGTGGCCGAGTTTCTCAATAACGACGTCAAGTCCACCAAGACGATGACCCGGGTCGCCCGTAGCTACGCACGAGCCTTCCAGTCAGAAGATGCAGAAATCAATGCGGAATCTATGAGTGATCTCACCGCGGACGCGGTGGATGGCCTCGACATCGAAGACAAGGGTGTTCGCACTGAGAAGGCCCGCCAGGCCCGGCGTCTCGCCTCGATTCTGACCGAACGCATCCAGGACAACAGCGCCGCCCTTCTCAAGGGTGCCTATGTCAGCCAGCGCGCCCTGCAGGACGGTCAGGTGATCGTGGAGCTCACCACCACCCGCCAGTCAGTCGCAGCGGCGCATCAGGCGTCAGGCATGATGCGGGGCACGCTGCAATGAAGGGGTGGCTCGCCCTGCTCGCCTGCCTGAGTCTGGGCGCCCAGGCGGCGGAAGTCACCGTAACCGGCTACGGCAAGTCAGTAGACGAGGCGCTCACCAACGCCAAAACCGCCGCAGTCGGCCAGGTGACCGGGACGTTCGTCACCGGCCAATCGACGCTTGATGGCGACACCTATCGCTCGCGGACCGACCAATACAACGGTGGCCGGATCAGGAAGCACGAAATCCTGTCAGTCGATGAGGAGAACGGGCTGTTCGTCGTGCGCATCCGCGCCGACGTCGATACCGACAAGATCAACACCGTGATCGTCTCGAACGGTGCTGAGGTCCCGGCCCTGGTTGCTGACCAGCTCGACCAGGCCCGTGACGACCACGAGAAGACCCGCAGAATCGTCGAAGCGCTGGACGACCCCGCCCAGGCCTTCGCCGTCGAAGTCACGAAGGTGACGTATCGCAATCGCGGCGAGCTCACGGATCTCACTATCGAGGGGCAGATCGTCTACTCGCCCAAGTGGTACGACGATGTGCGCGTCATGGCCAGGACAATCGGTCGCAAGGTCGACATTGGCTCGAAGTGGCGCGAGGCCTTGTGGGGGCTCGCCGCCCTCACGGCCGTCGTCAACCCCGCGCTACCAGGCACGATGTTCTCGGTTGCCCGGTATGCCAATCCTCCACCCAAACCCAGCCCGGAGCACATGGTCTGCTTCGGCAAGGACAACGGGTGGGATATCGACGAGTGCTGGGAGACGCGCCATCCCTTCACGAACATCCGGGGTGACGGTCGGCTGCGGATCACGGGCAACTTGGTACAGGCGGACGGCGAGCTGCCCCTTGGAGAGCTGCTGATCGATCTTGGCGACGAGCTTTTCCTGGGCGTTTATCCGGGGAGGCGGGTCTACTTCTCAAAGAGCGCTACGGAGCGGAAGTTTCAGAGTCCCGGTATTGTGCTGTTTCGCAAAGGGGCACAGCCTTTCCAGGAGATAGTAACTTTGCCTACGCGAAATCTGATGCAGCAAAACGGCAGGATCATCTTTGCGGGAATACGCGGAAGCGCACCGAAACGCCCGCATTAAAGAACAGGCCTGGCACGGCCGTACTCAACAAAGCCCTCGATTTGAAAGGAACCAAACGCAATGCCTGCTATTAAACCAACATTCGAATTGGTGGAAAAGCTTGAATCACAATGGTGTCCCCCCCCGTCGCCTGTGCGTGACGGATCCCAACCAAAAGACTGGAAACCTCTTCCAGATGGCACATACTCTGACTGGACCCCACTGGAAGAGACTTGGGAAATGCCCGAGATACTGCGCCGGACCAGAAACAACAACGAGACTGCGAAGCCGCTCTCGGATGAATGTGTCGAAAAATTAGGCACTCATTGGCAAGGCAAGCAAGTCCAGCCATCCGGCACAGCCAATGCGTCTGCTCACTATTTCTGTTACCCAATTACCAATCATCCCGCATGGGGGGATTGGAGAAATCATTCTGCCTTTAGGGGGCAGGAGATGTGGTGGTGCTCCAGCTTGAAAAACGCGGCAGATCACTACTCCTGGACTACTTATTCAGGCGGGTCGTTTGAACAACTGGCAGCAGCCCTGCAAAGTGCGATACGTCGTCCTGACGCAACATTGGCGGCCGTCGTCTGCTTGAAGATTCTTGATTGGGGAGGAGTACGAAAAGGGCCTCGGGAATCAACAAATACGATTGAATGGCTCAAGGCGGCACTTAACAACGATACCCTCCTCGCCGACCTTGAGAGGGCCGCCTCTCTTTTGTGTCCCCAGTCCAACGGTAACTTGGCTGTATTTTTTGGGAAACCGTACCCCAAGTTCCCCATGAATTCTGGCAGCACGAAGATATTTTCGGCTGTGGCTATGGATTTCTCAGCTGGCCTTGATGCGCCTAAACAAGATGTGCTGATCTTTGACGGGAGAGTGAGTACAGGGCTCGGCTTTATTGCTAGAGAACTTTCATGCCCCGAGCCTGTTCCCCGTCAATTTCTTTTCCCTTACGACGACGCCAATAAAAAAAGGAATCCACGCTGTTTAAATTGCGCCAAATTCCCCCGAATGAGTACAAGAAAAGACGTGGCACGAGCAGAATACGCTCGTATTGCGTCTAGATGTATCCAGCAGGTTCTTAATCAATATCGGCCATCAGCCGATTTCGTCAGTGCCGAAAAAGCCTTGTTCATGATTGGCTACGATGTCCAGAAAACGTGTTCTGGCCCCCGCGAAGCCTGTCGTACCGGCACCGGTAACGCTCGCCCCAGTACCCCCCAACGGCAGTCGCTGGCTTCTGCACCTAAAGCAAGCGCTAGCCATACCGCTGCGCGATCATCAAGAACCCTGAGCCGAAACATCGAGTTTTCCTACAGCGGTACACCGGCAAGCGGAACACGCCTGACGTTCGGAAGCAATAATAATGCGGACATCAGTGCCCAAGAATACGCCAACCTTAGAGCCCATTTTCGAGGTATGCAGGTTGTCATCGGTGCGAGCCGGACAACGCCCCCCATAGGTAGTCTGGGAGCCTGGCTCGTGGCAAATCTTGCCGGGCGTCCAGCTATCGCTTCCTATGTTGCGCCAATCCTGATCGATGCTGGATGGGCAGCGAAGGTCGACAAGCAAACAATCCAGTTTCAGTAATGAAAGCCCACACAAGAATTAAATCGGAGGGCAAATAATGCCCTCCGCCTCCGCCACCACAACACTGTCCCGCCACCGGGAACTGGCACGACTCATCCCCACCCGGAAGCCCGGAAAGACCTCCAAGGAGTTGACTGAGGCCCTGCTGGACGTCGGGGTCCATGTAGACGAGCGGACGGTGCAGCGATATCTGAAAACCCTGGCTGGCCAGTATCCGATCGGGCACAGCCGAGACGCGCCTTACCAGTGGTACTGGAAGGAGAAGAAAGCCTACGACAACATGCTCTCGGCCGAGGGGGTGTCGGTGGTCCACGCACTTGCGCTCCATATGCTGAAACAGCATCTTGCGCAGACCCTGCCGGTGACCACGACCAAGCAGCTGGAGCCTCTATTCGAGTTGGCGGAAGATCGCCTTGCTGCAGTGGCAAGCACCAACCAGATTGCGCGTTGGGCGGAACTGGTGGATGTGGTTAAACCGGGTCTGCCTGCGATTCCGCCTTCAATCGCGCCGACCGTTCTGGAGGCTGTGCAATACGCCCTGATCCAGGGCGACAAGCTCAATCTTCGCTACACGGCCGCTGGCAGGGATACCGCCCGCGAGTTTAGGGTTAACCCGATCGGCACGGTGCAGCGAGGCGAAAAAACCTACCTCGTCGCGATCGAGGACGGCCGAAGCAAGCCGACGACCTATGCGATGCACCGGATCGAAAAGGCAGACTATTACTGGGAAAAGGCACGCCTGCCCGACGGCGTCGACCTGAAGAGCTTCATCGCGGATGGCGGGCTTCAGTTCCTGAAAAGCCGCACGCCCGTCAGACTCAAGGCCTGGGTTTCGAAGATGCTCGGCGATCAGCTCGCCGAAACCAAGCTCGAAGGTCAGCAACTGACGTCGCTTGACCCTGAAGAAGCTGGCTTCGAGCTATACGTGACGCTGCCTGACAGTCTGACGCTACGCAACTGGATTCTCTCGTGGACGGGGCACATTGAAGTATTCGAACCCCACACCCTGCGCGATGAGATCGCGGCGGCCCTATGTGAGGGCGCTGCCCGCTATCGCTGACGGTCTTCCCCTACCATCCCGGGGCGGTGCCCTGAAAGCTAGCCCTGCGATGCAGTGGATGCTGAACACTAATCAAACAGGGTCACAGAACAAGTAGGGCCATCCCAATATTCCGTCACACAAGCCGAGGGAGTGGCCCCAGCGATGCTTATGTTGATCCTGGCCAAAGTGGAGGTTAAGTAGTCATGCAGGAAATCATCTGCCCGCATTGCGGGAAAGCATTCAAGATTGACGAGGCCGGATACGCGGACATCCTCAAGCAGGTTCGCGACAGTGCGTTTGAGCAGCAGTTGCACGAGCGGCTTGAGTTGGCCGAGCAGGACAAGCGGAATGCTGTTGAGCTCGCCAAGACCAAGGTCGCTAGCGACTTGCAGAAAGCTGCTGCAGCCAAGGATGCCGAAATTCAGGATCTTAGGGCCAAGCTTGATGCCGGCGAGGTCGAGAGGAGGCTCGCCGTGACCGAGGCGCTTCGCACCGTGGAAAAAGAACGTGACGCGCTTGCTAACGAACTTGAGAAGGCGAAGCATGAAAAACAAGCTGCTTCCGAACTGGCAAAAGCGAAGCTCGTGAGTGAACTACAGATGGCCGCCGCGACGAAGGACGCAGAGATACAGGGCCTGAAGGCCACGCTTGATGCCATCGAGGTTGCGCAGAAGCTCGCGATTAGCGAGGCCGTTGGTGCGGTGGAAAAGGAGCGCGACGAAATGAAGAGCGGCCTCGAGCGGGCCGAGCTTGAAAAGCAGCTCGCCGAGAAATCGCTCAAGGACAAGTACGAGACGCAGATCAAGGATCGCGATGACGCGATCGAGCGCCTCCGGGATATGAAGGCGCGCCTGTCAACCAAAATGGTTGGCGAAACCCTTGAGCAACACTGCGAGACCGAATTCAACCGTATTCGAGCGACGGCGTTTCCGAGGGCGTATTTCGAGAAGGATAACGACGCGCGGACTGGCAGCAAGGGCGACTATATCTTTCGTGACTCAGTTGAGGCCGGCACCGAGATCGTCTCGATCATGTTCGAGATGAAGAACGAGAGCGACGTAACAGCTACCAAGAAGAAGAACGAAGACTTTCTCAAAGAGCTCGACAAGGACCGTACTGAGAAGGGGTGCGAGTATGCAGTGCTGGTTTCCCTGCTTGAGCCTGACAGCGAGCTCTACAACTCCGGCATTGTCGATGTATCCCACCGTTATCCGAAGATGTACGTCGTCCGGCCGCAATTTTTCATCCCGATCATTACGCTGCTACGAAATGCCGCCCAGAACTCATTGAAGTTCAAAACCGAGCTCGCGCTGGTGAAAGCACAGAACATTGATATCACGAACTTCGAGGACGAGCTCGATGCGTTCAAGACTGGCTTCGCCCGAAACTACGAACTGGCGTCCAAGAAATTCAAGACTGCTATTGAAGAGATCGACAAGACCATCGACCATCTCCAGAAGACCAAGGAGGCTCTGCTCGGCTCAGAAAACAACCTCCGCCTTGCCAACAACAAGGCCGATGACTTGACCGTGAAGAAGCTTACTAAGGGTAACCCTACAATGGCCGCAAAGTTCGCAGAACTTAAAAATGCTGGCTCTTCTGATGCAGGATGAATCGCCCCAGCTTTTTTGGATATGCCTGAGGACTGCTTCGACCCCCAGAGCGGTCGGTGTCCTAAACGGAATTGAACGTGAGCTACGGCCGAGTAAGAGGCATCAGCCTTGTTCTGTTCGAGCGTCTTTACAAGTCCGGATAAGACATCGAACTACCAGCGGACGCGCTTTGGTTAAGCGCTGCACTAATTGATGAAAAAATTCATGCTGGTGCCATCTTTTCGAGCGAAGCCCTCCCCGAGTGGCGACGAAAAAAGTGGCTAACCCGTTGATTTTACGTAATGCCAAGTGCCACTATTTTGGGATGCCTTCAGATTGCACGTCGCCACGAGCCGCCTCACATATCCAGCGGACTCGTCACCCCCCGGCCGCCGCGGTTCATCACGTGCGTGTAGATCATCGTCGTCGCCACGTCCTTGTGGCCCAGCAGTTCCTGCACCGTGCGAATGTCGT
>JACDJA010000535.1_pt1 | contig 42604 bp, 45 predicted proteins | sample 7449241 | NCBI WGS metagenome assembly JACDJA01 (sample SAMN14253289, study PRJNA609438) | sludge metagenome | isolation source: initial anaerobic sludge | collected 2018-12-20 | reverse complement strand
GCTCGTCAAGGCCCCCGAGGGGCCTCGATGTCGGTCAACCGAACTCTGTGAGCACCGCTGCCAGCGTGTCGCGACCGATTGCCGGCATCGACGTGCTGTCGTCGCCGGTGAGGTAGGCCAGCGCCAGGTTGAGCGCCCAGCCCGCCGCTCGCCGCCAGGTCAGGGCATCGATCGCGGCGATCGAGCGGAACAGCGCGCGTTCGGCAGGTGGGAACAGCATCCAGGCCACTGCCATGTCGGTGGCAGGGTCGCCGCTGGTGATGTCGCCGAAGTCGATCACCGCCGACAGCCGACCGTCGAGCGTGAGCATGTTGGATGGGTGCAGGTCGCCGTGCAGCCACAGTGGCGGGCCGGGCCACGGCGGCGTCGCGCTGAGCTCGGCCCACACGGCCAGCACGCGGGCGGCATCGACACCGGCCCCCATCGCCGCGACCCGTTGCTCGACCGCAGCGGCGCGCTGCTGCAAGGCCACACCGCGGAACTCGTTGACGGGCGCGTCGGCCGGCGCGGGTACGTGCAGCGCGGCAACGAACGTGGCCAACGTGCGTGCGGCCTCCACAGGATCGTTGGGCGGTGCCGCTGCAGCCGACTGACCGGGCAGCCAGCGACACACGCTCCAGTACCATGGGAACACGTCGCTCGGCCGGCCGGCGAACCAGGGCACCGGCACGGTCAGCGGCAGCGACGGCGCCAACACCGGCAACCAGCGCTGTTCGTTCTCCACCAGCGGTGCGCTGGTAGCTCGCCTCGGCAACCGCACCAACCAGTCGTCACCGACGCGAGCGATGGTGTTGTCCCAGCCGTTGGCCACGACCCGCACCGGCAGGTGGGCCAGCTCCGGGCACTGACTGGCGAGCAGTGCCTCGACCAGCGGTGCGTCGATGTCGATCTCCGCAGCCGGTGTCGCCATCAGTAGCCCAGGCGTTGCACCCGGTCGGGTTTGCGCTGCCAGTCCTTGTCGACCTTCACGAACAGCTCGAGGAAGCAACCCTCGGGCAGCTGCGCGCGAGCGAGCTTGCCCACCTCCTTGAGGATCAGGCCACCCTTGCCGATGACCATGCCCTTCTGGCTCTCGCGCTCGACGATGATCTCGACGCGGATGCGGGGCCACTCCCACTCGCTGACGCGCGTGGCGATGCTGTACGGCAGCTCGTCGTGGGTGACGGCCAGCAGTTGTTCGCGAACCAGCTCGGCGACCCACTGCTCTTCGGGCTGGTCGCTGACGGTGTCGGCCGGGAAGTACTGCGGGCCTTCCGGCAACTTGCTCTGCAGGAACGCGACCAGCTCGGGAATGCCCTTGCCGGTGCGCGCCGAGACGGGGAAGTACTCGGAGGCGCCCAACGAGGTGAGCGCCGTCAACTGTGCGAGCACCTGGTTCTGCTTGGCGGTGTCGATCTTGTTGAGGATGACGATGGCGGTGGACATGTCGAGATGGCTGGCCACCCACTTGTCACCGCTGCCGAACGGCTTCGTTGCGTCGATGACCAGGCAGACCACATCAACATCGCTGACGCTGTCGAGCGCGGTGGCGTTGACCCGCTCGCCCAACGCGGTGACCGGCTTGTGCAGGCCCGGCGTATCGACGAACACGAGCTGCGACTCGTCGGTGTTGAGCACACCCATCACGCGGTGGCGCGTGGTCTGCGGCTTGTCGCTGACGATGCTCACCTTGCGGCCGCACATGGCGTTGACCAGCGTGCTCTTGCCCACGTTGGGCCGGCCGACGAGGGTGACGAATCCGCTGCGCATGAGGTGCCACACGCTATCGGCGGCTCACGCTGCCAACGTGGAGGTGACGGCTTCCTGCTGCGCCAGTGGGCTGGTGGTGGCGGGCGTGACGGTGGAGGCCAGCAGCGTCTGGTAGTCGGCGCGGGTGAGCAGCTGGCCGGCTGGGATGAACTCGCCGGCCGGGCCCGACACCTGCAGGTTGAAGGCCACCTGGCCCACCCCGGGTGTGTTGTCGAGCAGGGTCATCACGATCTGTGCCACCGCCAACCGTTGGTCGCCCGCAGGAATGGTGTCGAAGAAGCCCTCCGGCAGCAGCACCTGGGCGACGCCCGTGCCGTCGGGCAAGGCGGTGATCTCCACCGTGCTCGGAATCGCGCTGCGCAGACCGACGCCCACCTCGCCTTCCGGCGGGCCCTTCTGCAGCAGCGCGATCAGTTGTGAGAGTGCGTACTCCGATGGCAGCGACCCGATCACGGGGCTCAACTTGCCGCTGGCGATGAAGTACAGCCGCACGCCCTCCACGCGTACCTCGGTGGTGGTGGTCTCCAAGCCCGTGGTGGTGCTGACGGCCAGCGTGGTGGTGGTGGCGGCAGTGGTGGTAGTGGTGGGCAGCGTGTCGGTGAGCTCGCGCGGCGCGTCGACACGCTGCACCTTGCCGCCGTCGACGACGCTGCACGCCACCGGCACCAGCGCCAGTGCAGCGGTGAGCAGGCACAACCGAACGCGCATCACGTCACCTCCAGGAAGCTCACCATGAATCGGGCGCCGCCGCCGGGCCGATCCTCCACCCACGCCTCGCCACCGTGCGCCTGCGCGTGTTCCGCCACCAGCGCGAGGCCGAGCCCGGTGCCGACGCGATGCCGTGCCGCGCTGCCTCGAGCGAAGCGCTCGAAGATGCGCGAGCGCTCGCCGCGGGCCACACCCGGGCCGGCGTCGTCGACCCCCAGCACCAGCGCGTGGCGGCCGCGCATCTCCATGAACACCCTCACCGGGCCACCGCCGTGCGAGTTGGCGTTCTCCAGCAGGTTGGCCAGGATGCGCTCGAAGCGCAGCTTGTCGAGGCGCACGAGCGACGGCACCTTCTTGTCGGTCTCGATCGCCACATCGCCGAAGCCGTAACGCTGGGCGATGCGCGGGATGAGCTCGCGAACGTCGACCTCTTCGCGATGCAGTTCGGTGGAGCCTGCGTCGATGCGCGAGAGCTCGAGCAGGTCCATCACCATGCTGTCGAATCGACGCACCTGGCTCACCACCACGTCGAGCGCCTGCTGCGTGCGCACCGGGAGGTCGCTGCGGCGGCCATCGAGCACCTCGACCGCGGCCGTGAGGGCGGTGATGGGCGAGCGCAGCTCGTGGCTGACGTCGCTGGCGAAGCGGGCCTCGCGTTCGAGCCGGGTCTGCACCGCGTCGGCCATGTCGTTGAACGAGCTGGCCAACCGATCGAGGTCGGGGTCGTTCTCCGATGGCATGCGGGCATCGAGACCGCCGGACGCGATCTCGCCGGCGGCGGTGGCAACTCGTGACAGCGGCCGCAACAACCGTCGGCTGGTCCACCAGCCGAGGAAGGCGGCGAAGAGGATGGTGACACCGCTACCGACCAGGAGCGCGGTGGCGATGGTGCGCAGGTTGCCTTCGGTGCTCTCCATCGGAAACGCTTCGAAGTACTGAGCGTCTGCTGCCGGCATGTCGACGCCGACGGCGACGTACGGCTTGCCCTTGTAGTCGAAGCGCTGCTGGGCGCTCTGGCCCTGCGTGACCGCGGTGCGGAGCTCGAGCGGGAAGGCCTCCACCGGGTAGTTCACGTTGGGGACGAACGGTCGGCCGTCTCTGATCAGCAACGGGAACCCACCGGTCTCGGTGCGCAGGCTGAGGATCTCGAATGCCTGATCGGCGAGCAACTGATCGCGAACCGTCTTCGCATTGGCGTACGCCTGTGCTTGTGCCGTCTGTTGCCGCTGGTCGATGAGAAACGAGCGAGCGACCGCGAACGTCACCACCGCCAGACCCAGGCTGGCCACGAGGGCGTTGAGCGAGAAGAAGAGCGTGACGCGTGTGCGCAGTCGTAGCGTTCGGCGTCGGCGGGGCTCGCTCATCGCCACCAGTGTGGCGCATCGGCGGACGCGCACGCGAGCGCGTCCGCCGACGGCGATGGTTCAGGCCGCGTAGCCCACCAGGGGGAGGGCCTGTTCGTCGGCCTGCAGGACCGGCGCGAGCATGTCGAGGTCGCCCAGGATGAGCTCGGAGCGAAGGATGAGCTCGCTGCACACGAAGGCGACGCGGTGGCCGGCCGCAGCCGTGGCCCTGGCCAGCTCGCGCAACCCGCGCATGCCGGCTTCGGTGAGGACGGTGACCGCGCTGAGGTTGACCAGCAAGCCGTAGGTGGGGGGCAGCGGGAGACAGGCGGCGGTGAGCGCTGCACCGTGGTCGGCCGTGGTGAGCGGGCCGCTGACCGAGACCGCGACGTGATGCCGCCGAAGATCGGTGTGAGCGGTGAGAGCAGGTGCCAACATGTCGCAAACCTCCAGAAGTGGTCGGTTTCGGCGAGGATTCGCCGGGTACGCTGCCCGCGAGTTCACCGCTGCCGGTGAGGCACCAGGGGGAGGAAGGTACCTCACCGGGGCAGCGTGAACAGGTGTCACTCTGGCAAACCTGTGTGACGGGACGACGCTGGCTGTGTGCGATTTCTGTAACGGAATCGCCATGCGCGCTGGTGTCCGGCGCGGCGCTGCCGGGCGCACGTCGGGGCAGGTGGCGTGCGGTGTCGAGCGCGGCAGCGGTTTCGGGCAGGATGGAGCCGTGATCTCTCTGCTGTTCATCGAGGACGACGACGCCATTCGTGTGGCGCTGACGCTGGCGCTGGAGGATGAAGGCTACGAAGTGCGCGAAGCGCCCGACGGCCGGGCCGGACTGGCCGCGTTTGCCGAGCGCGAACCGGATCTGGTGCTGCTCGATCTGCGCCTTCCCGACCTGTCGGGTTTCGAGGTGTGTCGTTCGTTGCGTGCCAACAGCATCGTGCCGATCATCATCGTCACCGCGCAGACCGACACCTACGACCTGGTCGCCGGACTGGAAGCCGGTGCCGACGACTACGTCACCAAGCCGGTGGTGCCCAAGGAGCTCGCCGCGCGGATCAGAGCGGCACTACGGCGTGTGCACCTGCACGAGTCCACCGCGTCGTCCACGTCGGTGAGCAGGTTCGGCGACATCGAGGTGCGGCGCGAGCAGGGCATCGTGCTGAAGAGCGGCCAGGAGCTGAATCTCACCAAGACCGAGTACCGCCTGGTCTGCGAGTTCGCCGACCACGCCAACATGGTGCTGTCACGCGATCAGCTGCTCGAGCGCGTGTGGGGCTACGAGTACCTGGGCGACAGCCGGCTGGTCGACGCGCACGTCCGGCGCCTGCGAGTGAAGGTGGAGGACCAACCCGACGATCCCAAGCTGATCGTCACCGCGCGCGGCATCGGGTACCGCCTGCTCGCGTAGCGGCTGCGGCGTCCTACTGCCAGACGCGACTCTGCAAGTACTCGCCGAGGCCCTTGGCCTGTGCATCGAAGGCGGTGCTGCTGGCCACACCCTCGCCGAGCAGCCCGACGATGACGAAGTTGAGTGCCGTGATGTTTGGCAGCTCGTAGCGACGCACTTCCAGACCGGCGGCCTCGGGAAGCAACCGCTGCACCGCCGCCGCAGTGAGGTGCTCGTGCAGCCATGCGTAGCCGGCGGCGTCGCGAGCCCAGATGCCGACGTTGGCGTTCCCGCCCTTGTCGCCGCTGCGGGCAGCGAAGTGCGCCCCCAGCGGCTCGCCGGGTTGCGGGCCGGCGGCCACGATCGAGGGAGCAGAAGGAGTCGGCTCGAACTGCGTGGGCGCCAGCCCGTCGTGGGTGCCACCCACACCGGGCCTGGGGACTGGTTGGCGCGTTCCGTCGGGCAGCACCACCACTTCCTGCACGTCGGTTGCAGCCACCAACGCCGGCCAGTACACGCCGTACGACTGTGCCTCGCTGGGGCCACCGGTGGCGAAGAAGCCGGGATAGTTGGCCAGCGCCAGCTCGATGGCGGCGCCGCTGAAGGCCTTACCGGCCAGCCGCTCATCGCGGCTCTTGACGGTGACGTGCAGCCGGCCCGATGCCTGCTCCTGTGTGGGAGCATCACTGGGTGCCTCCACGAACCGCACGTCGACTTCGTCGAAGCGGTCCTTGCCACCGACACGACGAAACAGCGCGTCGGTGAGCCATTGCGCCTTGCGCTGCTGATCCAGCCCGGTGAGCACGAACGACATTCGGTTGCGGTAGCCGCCGTCGAGGTTGATGCACACCTTGGTGGTGAGCGGCGCGGGCTCGCCGACGGTGCCGCTGATGCGCACACGATCGTCGCCCGCCTGTTCGACCCGGATCGTGTCGAACCGGGCCACCACGTCGGGGTTTGCGTACGCGGGCGACGCAATCTCGTAGAGCAGCTGAGCGGTGACCGTGCCGACGTTGACCACACCCCCGGTGCCTGCGTGCTTGGTGATGATCGACGAGCCATCGGCGGCGACTTCGGCAAGCGGGAAGCCGAGCGGCAACGTCGGGTCGGGGATCTCCTCGAACCACGAGTAGTTGCCACCCGTGGCCTGCGTGCCGCACTCGATCACGTGGCCCGCCACGACGGCGCCGGCGAGCGCATCCCAGTCGTCCGTCGCCCAGCCGTGCCACCACGCTGCCGGGCCCACCACGAGCGCAGCGTCGGTGATGCGCCCGCACACCACCACATCCGCCCCCGCCGTCAACGCGGCAGCGACGCCCCAGCCGCCGAGGTAGGCGTTGGCGGTGATCGGCACACCGGTGAGCGGCTCGCCCGTGTCGAGATGCGCCAGCTGTGGGCGGAGATCGTCGATGCGAGGCATCAGATCGTCGCCTTCCACGTGAGCGACCTTCACGTCGAGCCCCAACCGGGCCGCGACCTGGCGCACCTGGTCGGCACAGCCCTGCGGGTTGAGGCCGCCGGCGTTGGTGACCACCTTGATGCCACGCTCGAGGCAGGTGGCGAGCACCTGCTCCATCTGCCGGGGGAAGGTGCCCGCGTAGCCGAGCTCGGGATTGCGGCTGCGCTGCTTGTGCAAGATCAGCATCGTCAGCTCAGCCAGCCAGTCGCCGGTGAGCACGTCGATCTCTCCGCCCTCCACCATCTCCTTGGCGGCGCTGAGCCGGTCGCCGAAGAACCCGCTGCAGTTCGCGATGCGCACCGCCCGACGCAGTTGGGGGAGTGCCTCGGTGGGGGGAGGGGTCATGCGGGGTCGACCGTGAGCAGTGGCTGACCGCTGTCGAGCTGCTGGCCGGGCTGGATGTAGACCTCGCCGATGATGCCGGGGTGAGGCGACACGATCTGATGCTCCATCTTCATCGCCTCCATCGTCAGCAACGGTTGGCCGGCAACCACGGTGTCGCCGACGGCGACGAGCAGCGCGATCACGCGGCCGGGCATCGGGGCGACGGTGCTGCCCTCCCTGCCGGCCTCGTCGGGTGACGTGAAGCGAGGAGGGATCTGGAATCGTGTGACGCCGCCGCGCACGTACGCGATGTCGTCGTGCAACACGACCGGAGTGCGCTCGAGCGAGATCAGCGTGTCGTCGTCGAGCGCCAGTGGCTGGTCGTCGACCCACAGCTCCTGCAACCGGTCGGCCCGGTCGAACCGGTATCGCACGGTGTGCTCACCAACGGCCTGCACGTGCGACTGCGACGGGTTGTTGCGCCAGCCGATCGGGAAGCGATTGCCGTTCGAGCGGCGCTGCACGAGGGCCAGCGCCGCGGCAGCGACGTCGATCGGGCGGTGCGGCGGCGGCTCGCCGATCGGGGAGCCACCGTTGGCCTCGGCGCTGCGGTCGACGAGGCCGGTGTCGATGCCCGGGCCGCCCGGCGCATCGAAGTCGGCTACCCACGACAGCAGTTCGAGCAGCAGGTCGCGGTTGGTGACCGGCCCGATGAGCTCGGCACCGCGCAGCGCCGCAGTCAACCGGCGCACGGCCTCGGCGCGGGTGGCGCCATGGGCGATGACCTTCGCGATCATGCTGTCGTAGTACGGCGGTACCTCGCTGCCGCTCTCGATCGCGCTGTCGACCCGCACACCCGGTATGTCGGGGAACCGGAACGTGTGGAACACACCCGAGCTGGGCAGGTAGCCGGAGTACGGGTCCTCGGCACACAGCCGCACCTCGATCGCATGACCCCGCAGGGGTACCTCCACCAGCAGCTCGGCGGGAATTGCGTGACCCTCGGCGATCGACAGCTGCAGTGCCACCAGGTCGACCCCGCACACGGCTTCGGTGACCGGGTGCTCGACCTGCAGCCGAGTGTTCATCTCCAGGAACCAGAAGTTGCCGTCGCCGTCGAGCAGGAACTCCACGGTGCCCGCGCCCACGTAGCCGACCGCGCACGCGGCGGCAACGGCAGCACCTTCCATGCGCACGCGCAGATCGCCGTCGACGGCGGGGGAGGGGGCCTCCTCGAGCACTTTCTGATGGCGTCGTTGCAGCGTGCAGTCGCGTTCGTGCAGCGCGATCACGTTGCCGTGAGTGTCGGCCAAGACTTGGATCTCGACGTGGCGAGCGCGCTCGAGGTAGCGCTCGACGAACACGGTGTCGTCGCCGAACGCGGCCAGCGCCTCGCGCTGAGCCGAGGCGATGGCATCGGCAAGGCCGTCGTCGCTGCGCACGACGCGCATGCCACGGCCGCCGCCGCCTGCCGAGGCCTTCACCAACGCCGGTAGCCCGATCTCCGCCAGCGACTCGACGGTGTTGTCGGGTGCCACGGGCACGCCGTGCGAACGCATCAGTCGCTTCGCCTCGATCTTCGAACCCATCGCGGCGATGGCCGCCGGGGGAGGGCCGATCCAGGTGAGCCCGGCATCGATGACCTGCTGTGCGAATGCGGCGTTCTCGGACAGGAACCCGTAGCCCGGGTGGACAGCAGCGCCGAAGCGTTGCGCCGCGGCGATGATGAGATCGCCGCGCAGATAGGTGTCGGCGGACGATGTGCCCGGCAAGCGCACGGCAGCACCGGCCTCGCGCACGAAGGGGGCGTGCTGGTCGGCGTCGCTGAACACCGCAACCGTTGCGATTGCCTGCTCGCGGCACGTACGGAAGATGCGCCGGGAGATCTCACCGCGGTTGGCGACGAGGACGGTGTGGATTGCTCGCTGGGTCATCGTCATCACATCCGGAACACGCCGTAGCCACGGGTGCCGTGGATGGCCTGGTTGTCGATGATGCTGAGGCACAGGCCGAGCACGGTGCGCGTGTCGCGCGGGTCGATGATGCCGTCGTCGTAGATCTTGCCGCTCATGAACATCGCCAGCGACTCGCGCTCGATCTGGTCCTCGATCATCGCGCGCATGGCGGCATCGGCCTCCTCATCGAACGGCTTGCCCATGCTCTCCGCCGATTGGCGACTGACGATGCTCATCACTCCGGCCAACTGCGCCGGGCCCATCACCGCGCTCTTCGCGTTGGGCCACGCGAACAGGAAGCGGGGGCCGAACGCTCGCCCGCACATGCCGTAGTTGCCGGCGCCGTAGGAGGCGGCCATGTTGATGGTGAGGTGCGGCACGCTGCTGTTGCTGACGGCGTTGATCATCTTCGCGCCGTCCTTGATGATGCCGCGCTGCTCGAACTCCTTGCCAACCATGTAGCCGGTGGTGTTCTGCAGGAACACGAGCGGTGTGTCGACCTGGTTGGCCAACTGGATGAACTGCGCCGCCTTCTCGCTCTCCTCGCTGAACAGCACGCCGTGGTGGTTGGCCAGGATGCCGATCGGGTAGCCGTGCAGTTCGGCGAAGCCGGTGACCAGCGATGTGCCGTAGAGCGGCTTGAACTCGTCGAAGTCGCTGTCGTCGACGACCCGGGCGATGACGTCGCGCGGGTCGAACGGCACCTTCGGGTCGGCGCTGGGGATGCCCAGCAACTGATCCGGGTCGTACCTCGGTGGGCGGCCAGCGCCGCGGGGCCCTGGGCCGCGCTTGCGGTGGTTGATGCGCTTGATGATCTGGCGACCCAACCGGATTGCGTCGAGCTCGTCGACCGCGAAGTAGTCGGCGAGGCCGCTGATGCGGGCGTGCATCTCGGCGCCACCGAGGCTCTCGTCGTCGCTGTCCTCACCCGTTGCCATCTTCACCAGCGGCGGGCCGCCGAGGAACACCTTCGAGCGTTCCTTGATCATCACGACGTAGTCGCTCATGCCGGGCACGTAGGCCCCGCCGGCGGTGGAGTTGCCGAACACGAGGGAGACCTGGGGGATGCCGGCGGCACTGGCCTGCGTGATGTCGCGAAAGCCGCGGCCGCCGGGAATGAAGATCTCGCTCTGCGTCGGGAGGTCGGCACCGCCCGACTCGGTGAGGGAGATGGTGGGCAGACGGTTCTCGCTGATGATCTCGTTGGTGCGCAGGCTCTTCTTCAGCGTGTAGGGGTTGCTGGCTCCTCCGCGCATGGTGGGGTCGCTGCCGGTGATCATGCACTCGACACCTTCGACCACGCCGATGCCGGCCACGGTGCCCGCGCCGACCGGGAACTGGCTGCCCCACGCTGCCAGCGGCGACAGCTCGAGGAACGGCGAGTCGGGATCGAGCAGCGCCTCGACGCGTTCGCGCACCAGCATCTTGCCGCGCTGACGATGGCGGGCGATGTACTTCTCGCCACCGCCGAGGTTGACCAGGCGCAGCTGCTCGTCGTGGGCGGCCAGCTGCGCCTCCAGCGCGGATCGGTTGGCCTGGTAGGCCTCGTGAGCGGGATTGACGCGGTTGGGCAGGATGGGCACGTCAGGCACCCCCTGGCGCTGTGGCCGCCCACGATGGTGCTCGCTTCTCGGCGAAGGCGCTCATGCCCTCGGCCGCTTCCCGGGAGCGGAAGAGGGACTCGCTGAGGATGGCCATCTCGGCATAGTCGCTCGACGGGTTGCGCAGGAGGCGCTTGCTGGCCGCAACAGCCTCGGGAGCCCCGGCGAGGATGCCGCTCACCAGCGTCGCGACGGTTGCCATCACGTCGTCGGTGACGTGGGTGATGAGCCCCATGTCCTTGGCGGTCGGCGCGTCGAACGCCTCGCCGGTGAGGAACGGGGCGGCGAGCTTGCTCCAGCCGCAGCGAGCGAGGATGGGCACGCTGATGATGGCCGGGGCCACACCGATGCGCACCTCGGTGAAGGCGAACGTGACCGTGCTGCGCACCACGATCAGATCGCACGCCGCCATCAGGCCAACACCGCCGGCCCGCACCGGGCCGTCGACAGCGGCGATGGTGACGGCGTTCATCGAGCCCAGTCGTGCCATCGCGTCGGCCATCGGGTTGCCCGCAGCCTGCGCGGCGTGCGTGCCCGACGCGCGCTCCTTCAGATCGGCACCCGAGCAGAACACCGGCGCGGTGTGGGTGAGCACCAGCGCCCGCACGTCGGGTTGCTCGGCCCGATCCAGTGCAGCGTTCAACTCGGTGACGAGCTGGCGCGACAGCGCGTTGCGATTGCCGGGTGAGTCGAGCGTGATGGTGGCGACCCCGCCCTCGACGATGCAGTGAACCAGTTCCCCCACGCGGCCGACTGTAGCCACGCCAGGCCCGCGCCTCCGCCTCGGCGTTGCGTGTGGCGCCAACTGGGGCTCCCCGGAACCGTACGGAGCGTTCTGGGGCACCCCAGTTGCGGCCACAACAATCCCGCGGCGGCCGCGACATCCGCCGCAGCGGGTTCAGCCGGCGGTGATCTCGCGCAGGAAGGCCTCGGCCTCGGCGCGGTGGCGGGTGCGCTTCATCGGCGGCAGTGCCTTCACGATGTCCCACCGGTAGTTGGCCTTGCCGAGTCGCGGGTCCATCACCGCCACGACACCGCGATCGTTGGCAGTGCGGATGAGACGGCCGGTTGCCTGGGCCAGCAGCATCGAGGCGCGCGGCAGGTCGATCTGACTGAAGGCCGCTGCGCCCAGGACCTCGCGGCGGGCCGACAGCAATGGGTCATCAGGGCGGGGGAACGGGATGCGATCGATCACCACCAGGCTCAGCGTGCGGCCAGGGATGTCGACGCCTTGGAAGAAGCCGGCGGTTGCGAACAAGCACGCGTGCTCGTCGTCGCTGAACGCCTTCACCAACGCGGTCTTCGGCAGGTCGCGTTGAGTGAGGATGGGCACGTCGACCGTGAGCCGCACGGCCTCGGCGGCGGCGTCCATCGCCTTCCAACTGGTGAACAGCGCGAGCGTTCGGCCCCCTGCCGCCGTGATGAGCGCGGTCAACTCCTGGTGCACCGCCGGCCCGTATGCGGGTGAACGGGGGTCGGGCATGTGCACCGCGCAGTAGAGCATCGCGTGGTGCTCGTAGTCGAAGGGGCTGCCCACGTCGATCTCGTCGAACCCGCCCGGCGGCAGGCCGACGCGTGCACCGAGCGAGGCGGGAATGGTCGCGCTGGCGAGGATGGCGGTGCGCTGCGACCAGATGCCGTTGTTGAGCACACCACCGACATCCAGCGGGGCGATCTCCAGGCGCGGGTAGTCGGGGCCGCCGCTGACGAACGCGACGAACCCCTCGCGGTTGTCGAGCGCGAGGTCGATGCTGTCCTGCAGGCGGGTGGCCAGTTGCTGGCCGCGCATCTTGCGGGCCTTGGCGTCCTCGACGTCGGAGTCGATGGCCCCCAACGCAGTGAGTGCTCGCTGCACGCGGCCGCGTACGTCGACCAACATCTCCTGCACCGGTGCAGGGAACGGACGCGGCAGGCGTTGGCCGAGGAACGGCACCAGTGCGTCGCGCACCACCAGCGAGGCCTCGGCCACGCCCCCGACCAGCTGTGGATCGTCGATGATGCGCTTGAGTGCGGCGGTGAGCGTGGTGAAGCGGCCCCCGGCCACCTGCACGCCGACCGTGTCGCTCATGATGTCTTCCAGCTGGTGGGCCTCGTCCATCACGACCACGTCGTGCTCGGGCAGCAACATGCCGCCGCTGCCCACGTGCAGCCCGTAGAGGTGCATGTTGACCACCACCACGTCGGCGACGGAGGCGCGAGTGCGGGCGGCTTCGGCGAAGCACACCGATCCCATCGGGCAGCGGGTGGCGCCGGGGCACTCGTCGCTGCCGACGCTGACCGCCTGCCATGCTCGATCGCTGGGTGCCCAGTCGAGCCCCGCCTGGTCGCCGGTATCGGTGGTGCCCGACCATGCGACGAGCCGGTTGATCTCCACCTTGGTCGTTGCGGCGAACTCCTCCAGCTCGAGCTGGCCGCTGTCGGCCCCCTGGATCTCGCGCACACGCTGCATGCACACGTAGTTGCTGCGCCCCTTGAGCACCGCCCAGTCGAACGGGATGCCCAGGTGCGCTTCCAGGAACGGCAGGTCCTTCGCCGCCAACTGATCCTGCAGCGCCTTCGTTGCCGTGGCGACGACCACTCGTTTGCCTGCCACGATCGCTGGTACGAGGTAGCCGAGCGTCTTGCCCGTGCCCGTGCCCGCTTGCACGACGAGGTGCCGGCCGCTGTCGATCGAGCTGGCCACCGCTTGCGCCATCTGCCGCTGGCCGGGTCGCTCTTCGGCAGCGGGGAGTGCGCCGGTGACTGCAGCGAGAGCGGCTGTGACATCGGCGCTCATCGGTTGCTCCTGCGACTCGACAACTCGACTCGCACGTCGTGCACCGAAGGCTCGTGCTGGTGGACGAAGATTCGGTGTACCTCGAGCGCGGCCACGGCCAGTTGGGTGGTAGTGGCCGGCGCCAGGTCGGTGCCGAGTGCGTCGTGTCGGCTGCGCAGGAATGCGGCTGCGGCTCGTACCGCGGCATGCTCGGCCGAGTCGCTGCTCGATGCGTACGTGAACTCCCACCGTGCCGCCTGGGTGGCGATCGGTGCCTTTCCCGGTTCGTCGGGCAGCACCCCGGCTGCGGGGAACACCCGGCAGTCGTAGGTTCGGCATGTGCGCGGCCGATGCTCGTAGATGCTGCATCCGTCGGTGCGCAGCATCGGGCACCGGCCGTGCTCGTCGTAGCCCATCAGCACGTGGCCGCGGGGAAGGCCGGGTGCCGGGAAGAGCAGTGCCTCCGGAACGTGGGCCAGCACGTCTTGCTCATCGGGCGCGATGTGGACGAACTGCGCCGACGAGCAGCACGCGACGCACGAACCACATGCGACGTCGGTGGCGCCCTCACCACGGATGGCCGCCAGCACCTCTGCCAGCCACGACGAGAAGTCGCCGGCGGAGAGTGGGCCGTCGGCGGAGAGTGGGCCGTCGGCCGCGCGTTCGGGCATGGCTCAGTGGACGAGGGCGAGCGCGGCGTCGAGCTCGTGGCCGTCGAAGTCGGGCCACGGGCGATCGGTGAAGTAGACCTCGGCGCCCATGCTCTGCCACAGCATGAAGTTGGAGATGCGCAGCTCGCCCGAGGTGCGCACCATCACATCGACCGGTGGAAGTTCGGGCAGGTACAGGTGGCGGCCGATGGCGGCTTGGTCGACCATGCCCTCTGCCGCTGCGGCCTGTGCTGCGTGAACGATCTCGGCGTGGCTGCCGTAGTCGAAGGCGACCGTGAGCACCATGCCGGTGTTCGACTCGGTGTCGGCGATGGCCTTGCGGATGGCACGCTGCACGTACTTCGGGGTGCGGGCGTCGGCGCTGTCGAACGGGCGCCCCATCCACTGGATGCGAACGTTGAGCTCGTTGAGCTCGGCGACGCGCCCGAAGAGCTTCTTGTGCAGGCCAAGGATGTGGCGCACCTCGGTGCGGGGACGCACCCAGTTCTCGGTGGAGAAGCCGAACACGGTGAGCCAGCCGACGTTGCGGGTGACCGCAATGCGAACCAGGCGGGCCAGGTTCTCTTCGCCCTCGGTGTGACCCTCGGTGCGCGGGAGGTGCTTGCGCTTGGCCCACCGGCCGTTGCCGTCCATGATGCACGCCACGTGCACCAGGCGTGGGCCGGAGGTGGTGGGGCTGCTCACGGCACAGCACCCTAGTGGCCGCCCGGCGCCACGACCCGGCTGTCGGCGGGCGGACGACACCGTGCCCACAAACCTGCCGGCCACGTGGGACAATGGTCGCATGAGTGCTACGACCACTGAAGGGGTGTCGCTTCGCCACGTCGTCGTGGTCGGTGGCACGGCTGCCGAGTGGGCGCTCACTCCAGCCGATCAGTGGGCCGATCGGTTGAGCGAGCTGTGCAAGGTGGCCGACCACGCCGGCGCCAACTGGCTCACCGTGCGGCCGTTCGGCCCCGGTGGCGAGCCGGTTCGCACCATGGTGCAACAGCAGGTCACGGTCGGCAGCTGCGCGGCGACCGTGCAACCCGACGACGACGGTCGCGTTCGGCTCACGCGAGCCATTGCGGGGCTCCAGGCCGGCGGCACGCCGATCACCGAAGCCACGATCAGTGCGGCACTCAACGCGCCGGCCGCGGCCGACCCAGACCTGGTGGTCGTCGTGGGCGCCAAGCACCGGATGCCGCCGTCGCTGGTGTGGGAACTGGCGTACAGCGAGCTCGTGTTCCTCGACACCACGTGGCAGCACTTCGGGCCCGGTCACCTCGACGAAGCGATCGGCTCCTACGCGCACCGCCATCGCCGCTTCGGCGGCATCGACTAGGCGGCGAAGTGGCGAGCCACCTCTATCGCGACACGGCGGTCGTGTTGCGCACCTACAAGTTGGGTGAAGCCGACCGCATCGTGGTGCTGCTCACCGAGCACCACGGCAAGGTGCGCGCAGTGGCCAAGGGGGTGCGCAAGACGATGTCGCGCTTCGGCGCTCGGCTGGAGCCGATGAGCCACGTCCGCCTGTTGCTCGCCCAAGGCCGCGAGCTCGACATCGTCAGCCAGGCCGAGGCCGTGGAGTCGCTGGCGCCGATGGTGGTCGACCTCGACCACCTCACCTCCGGCATCGCGGTGCTCGAGGCCGCCGACCAGATGTCGCTCGACCGCGAACCGAATCCGCAGCTCTACCGCATGGTGGTGGGCGCCCTACGCACGATCGGCGAGCGTGGTGGCTCGCTGGTGGTTCCGGCGTTCTTCTGGAAGCTGCTCGCGGCCGAGGGGGTTCGGCCAGAGCTCGACCAGTGCGTGCGCTGCGGCGAGGCGGGCCCACTGGTGGCGTTCGACATGAACCAGGGTGGCGTGCTGTGCCGCGCCTGTCGCACGGGCGCGCCGCTGGGCGAAGAGGCTCTTGCCGTGATGCGGATGATCCTGGGCGGGCGGCTCAACGACGCGCTGTCCATGCCCCCGTCGCGCACCACTCATGAAGTCGCCGCGCATGCCACGCGGGCGCTCGAGCACCACATCGAGCGCCGGCTGCGCACCGTGGCGATGTTCGAGACTCACTGAGGCCGGGGCGGCGGCCGGTGGCGCACGTGTGTCAGCAGTCGCCGAACAGGAAGATCGGCACCTCGCCCGTCTCCATCCAGATCACCGTCACGTCGGCAGGGGCGGGCGCCCCGATGACGTAGTTGCCCATGTCGTCGAACGAGCCGAACGGCTCACCCTCTGATTCCAGGGTGAGGCGAATGCCGTCGACGGTGCCGCTGCCCACGGAGTAGCAGCCGCCTTCGTCGGCAGTGATCTCGGGTGCATCGCTCCAGCGTGTGCCGATGGTGACCCCCGAGCTGGATTGCAGCGCGGTGCTCGAGTCGTCGTGGTACGTCCAGCCGGTGAACGACAGCGATTCGGCGGCAGCGCCACCGAACTCGGCGCAGAACTGCATCGACCAGCACACCGTGCGGCCCAATGGCGCGACGAAGCCGGTTTCGCCGTCGGCGGTGGTGAACTGGCCCAGCCCGTCGGCGGCGGGGTAGTCGGCGCCGACGTCGCTGGCGGGTGGCCCCAGCTGCTCGGTGAGGCCATCGACGACGGTTGCGGCGGCTGCGCCGAGTGCGAACTCGCCGATGCCATCGCCGCGCAGCACCAGCGGCTCGGGTGCCGCAGCGGTGGTGGTGGTCGCTGCCACCGTGGTGGTGGGCCCGGTGGTGGTGGCGGCGTCGGTGCCGGGCACGCTCGACTCGGAAGTCGCTGTGGCCTCGGCGACGGTGGATGAGGCGGCCTCGCCACCGCCGACGACCTTCGAGCTGCTGCATGCCGCGAGCGAGGCAAACGCCACAGTGAGGCCGATGACGGCAACGCGGCGAGGACTCCTGGTCATGATCTGCTCCTTCCGAGCTTCTCGGGCCTACGTGGCCCTCGGTGAGGAACACGTAGTCCCTGCAGCCTGCCACTTTTCGGAAATGATTTCGCGGCTGCTCGGAGGGTGCCCGTAGCCTTGCACCGCTATGGCTGCCACCGAACTCGACCAGGTCGTCAATCTCTGCAAGCGGCGGGGCTTCGTGTACCCGTCGGCCGAGATCTACGGCGGCTTTCGCTCCAGCTACGACTACGGCCCGCTCGGCTCGCTGATGCTGCGCAACGTGCGTGAGGCCTGGATTCGCACGATGGTGCAGCAGCGCGACGATGTCGTGCTCATCGACGCGGCGATTCTCGCGCCGCCGCAGGTGTTCGAAGCCAGTGGCCATCTCGCCAACTTCAGCGACCCGTTGGTCGACTGCACGAAGTGCAAGCAGCGGTTCCGGGAAGACCACCTCACCGACCCCGACGTGTGCCCCAACTGCGGCGCCTCCGGTTCGTTCACCGCAGCCCGTGCCTTCAACCTGATGTTCAAGACCTTCGCTGGTCCGGTCGAGGGTTCCGGTGCAGAGGTGTACATGCGCCCCGAGACCGCGCAGGGCATGTTCGTCAACTTCGTCAACGTGTTGCAGACCAGCCGCAAGAAGCCGCCCTTCGGCATCGCCCAGGTGGGCAAGAGCTTCCGCAACGAGATCACCCCGGGCAACTTCATCTTCCGTACTCGCGAGTTCGAGCAGATGGAGCTCGAGTTCTTCGTGCCGCCCGCCGAGAGCGCCCAGTGGTACGAGTACTGGTGCAATACCCGTCTGCAGTGGTACATCGATCTCGGCATCCCTGCCGAGATGCTCGTCCTGCGCCCTCACGACGCCGACGAGCTGAGCCACTACAGCAGCGGCACCAGCGACATCGAGTTCATGTACCCGTGGGGTTGGGGCGAGCTGGAAGGCGTGGCCCAGCGCACCGACTACGACCTCAAGCAGCACGCCGAGCACAGCGGCCAGAAGCTCGACTACTTCGACCAGGCCAACAACGAGCGCTACGTGCCGTACGTCATCGAGCCTGCCGCCGGCGTGAACCGCGCGATGGCCGCGTTCCTGCTGGCCGCGTACGACGAAGACATCGTCAACGACGAGCCGCGCACGGTGCTGCGGCTGCACCCACGCCTCGCGCCGTACAAGGTGGCGGTGCTGCCGCTGAGCAAGAAGGACTCGCTCACGCCGCTGGCCCGCCAGATCTACGGCACGCTCGCCGATCGCTACATGGTCGACTACGACGAGACGCAGGCCATCGGCAAGCGCTACCGCCGCCAGGACGAGATCGGTACGCCGCTGTGCGTCACGGTCGACTTCGACTCGCTCGACGATGGCGCCGTCACCATCCGCGAGCGCGACACCACCGAGCAGGTGCGTGTGCCCATCGAGTCGCTGGCCGCCGAGGTCGCAGCACGTCTCGGCTTCTAGCGCTTGCTGCGTGGGCACGCTCGGCGTGACTGGCGACTGGTGGCAAGCTGAGCACGTGCCAGACGTGGTGATTCGTCCGTTTCGTGAGGGTGAGGCGCTGGCTGTCGCGTCGTGGGCGTACGAGCCGCCGTATGACTGGTACAACGGCCAACCAACGCGGTTCGAGGACTACCTCGCCGTCGACGGTGAGGGGTATGGCTACTACGCAATCGTCGCCGCGGATCAGGATGTGGTTGGGTTCTGCTGCTTCGGCCCGGAGGCGCGGGTCACAGGTCAGCCGCCAGTCGCTGGCATCCTCGACATCGGTGGCGGTGTCCGACCCGACCGGCTGAGCGTAGGCATCGCCACGACGTTGTTCCCGGGGATCATCAACTTCGCGCAGGCCACGTTTCGCCCGACGCACTTGCGGACAGCTATCGCGTCCTTCAACGAGCGGTCGACTCGACTGTGCCTGTCAGCCGGCTTCACCGTCGTCCGACGATTCGACGGACCGGGCCGCGAGTTCCAGGAGTTGGTTCGACCCGCGTAGATGCTTGGCCCGAGGCCCGACTTGGCGTGGCCGTAGCTTCCGTCACCGGCGTGCATCGCTGCAGATCGATGCACGCATGACGCGCCCCCGAAGCGGCGAGAGGTGTCAGGGGCAAACGTTGCCGGACGCTCGGTCCTTCCAGGCCCTTCGTGGTCAGGAGCGGCGAGGGCGCTGACCGACTGGGTGCGGGTACTCGCTCAACGACAACGACAACTGCGGTTGCGGGGGGTGCCAACTGTCGTTTCCGTGCCACGACAGAGACAACCCGCACGGGCGTGGCACAGCGCAGTGACCCTGCTGGTGCGGCCGGGGCGAGGCCGCGGGCCATGTTGCACCCGCTCATCCAACAGCGTGACGGGTGAACGGCTTCACGATTCGCGATTGTGGAACGCCCGCACCGCGCCGTTGATGGTGGGGTACGTGTGCACCTGACCCGTCGGCTGGAGCAGGCCGGCTCGCCGGAGGCGATCGAGCACCCGCTCGTTCGCTCGCGCCACCGCGATGACCGCCACCCCCGCCGTTTGCAGATGGCCGATCAACTCGCCCAGCATCTCGACCGCCGATGCGTCGAGCGCGCCGATCCCTTCGCAGTCCATCACGAGCCACTCCTCGTCGCCCGGGTTGTCGGCGAGCACCTGTTGCACACGATCGCTGAAGCGCTCGGCGTTCACGAAGAACAACGGAGCGTCGAATCGAAACACCACCAGCCCCGGCGATGTGAGTGCTGCCGGATACTCGTTCACGTCCACCCAGCCGTCGACGTCGGGCATGTCGCCCAGCACGGCATCGTGCGGGCGGGCGATGTTGGCCAACGCGACGGCGATCGACAACGCCACTGCGATGACGATGCCGTACAGCACTCCGAGTACCACCACACCTGTGGTGGCCACCACTGCGAGTACGCACTCTGCGCGGCTCACACGCCAGAGCGACACGAAACCCGACACATCGATGATGGTGACGGCGGCCATGAGAATGACGGCCGCGAGCGCCGTTCGTGGGATCTCGGCCAACAGCGGCCGAGCGAACAGCAGCGATGCCACCACGAAGGCGGCAGCCACCAACGACACCAGCTGAGTGCGCGAGCCCAGCGAGGCCGGCACCGCCGTGCGGCTCGCGCTCGACGACAGCGGAAACCCCTGCGACAGACCGGATGTGAGGTTGGTGAGGCCCAGTGCCAACAGCTCCTGGTTCGGTTCGATGCGGTAGCCCTTCCGCGAGGCGATTGCTCTGGCGGTGAGCACGTTGTCGGTGAACCCGACGAGTGCGATGCCTGCCGCCACCGGCAGCAGCAACGCCAAGTCGTGCAACGACACATCAGGCAGGCTGGGGGTGGGTAGCCCCGCCGGGATGCTGCCCACCATCGCGACACCGTGCTGCTCGAGCGAGAGCATCGCCGCGACGGCGGTTGCCAGGACCACTCCGATGAGCGCCGACGGTGCGGAGGGGAGTCGCCACTTGAGCAGCAGCATCACCGCCAGCGCGGCGACCCCGAGCGTCGCCGTCGGCCCGTTCACCTCGTCGAGTCGCGTCGCGAACTGCCACAGGCGAGGGAAGAAGTCGTCGGCGTCGATGGGTACGGCGGTGAGGCCGGAGAGCTGGCTGCTCACCAGCGTGAGGCCGACGCCGGTGATGTAGCCCACGAGTACCGGCTTGGACAGCATCGACGCGAGGTAGCCAAGCCGAAGTGCCCAGGCGACGAGGCACACCGCCGCGACCACCATCGCCAAGGCGGCCATCAGCGTGACGTAGCGCGCGCCGTCGCCGCCGGCGATCGCCGCAACGCCCGATGCGGCGAGGAGCGCGGTGCCCGGCTCGGGGCCGACGCCGAGATGGCGGCTGGTACCGAAGAAGGCGTACACCACAAGCGCGCCGATGACCGCGTAGAAGCCGTATTGCGGTGCGAGCCCGGCGAGGGCCGCATAGCCCATCGACTGCGGGATGAGCATTGCCCCGACCGTGAGGCCGGCGAGCACGTCGGGTCGCAGCCAGCTGCGTTGATAGGCACGGAGAACGCCGAGACCGGGCAGCAGCCGCATGCCCGCAGGATACGTCTACGAGCTGACGAGTTCTGGCTGCGGTGCGGGCAGCAGTCGCGACGGGATCAACCTCGAGAGCGCCTTCGACCGCATGGACAGCACCGGGCTGACCACGGCGAGGGTGAGCACGTACACACCGACGAACGGCGTCAGCCGTTGGTCGAGCCCGGCGTCGGTGGCCAGCACCGCCAGGATGAGGGCGAACTCGCCGCGGGCGACCACCGAGAAGGCGATGTTCGCGGCGGCTTCGCGATTGAGGCGGTTCAGCCGCGCCGCGCCGATCGCCGCCACGATCGCGAGCAGCAGCGACATGCACACGGCGGCCAGAGCGGGAACGGCCACTTTGCCGATCTCACCCGGGTCGATCACGAGGCCGAAGTGGAAGAAGAACAACGCACCGAACGCATCACGCAGAGGGAGCACCAGCCGCTCGATCCGTTGCTTGGCGATCGTTCCCGACAAGACGAGGCCGGCCATGAACGCTCCGATCGCATCGCTGACACCCAGTTGGTACGCGATTCCTGCCACCAACAGGGCGAACCCGACGAAGAGCACGACAAGCAGCTCGTCGTCAGGCGCGCTGATGACGCGTCCGACGACAGCCCTGCCATACCGTGCCAGCAGGCCGAGCGCGATCAGGAACGCAAGTGCGCGCACGAACAGCAGCACCGCTTCGCCGGTGTTCGCGGCGGTGCCCAACACCGGCGCGAGAGCGGCGAGGTACAGCGCGAGGAACAGGTCTTCGAGCACGATGATGCCAAGGATCAGGCTCGTCTCGGGGTTCCTCAATCGCCGTAGCTCGACGAGCAGCTTGGTGACGATCGCAGATGACGAGATGCCTGTCGCTCCCGCGATGATGAACGCTTCCTTCGTGCCCCAACCGATGGCGAAGCCGAGCAGCAGCCCTGCACCGATGTTCAGTGTCAGGTAGAGCGCGGCAGAGGTCAGCAACGTGCGGCCGCCCGACGTGAGGTCTTCGAGCGAGAACTCGACGCCGAGGTAGAAGAGCAAGAAGATCAACCCGAAGGCTGCGAGCAGCTCCAGATCCTCCGGATGCGCGAACAACACCGGCCCTGGGGTGTTGGGCCCGGCGAGGATGCCCGCCCCGACGAAGAGCGGGATCGTCGGCAGTCCGATTCGGCGACCGATGCGAGCGAGCAGGCCGGCAAGCAGGAACGCGAGGCCGAGAACGATGAGCTCGCGACCCATCAGCGGGTGACCTGGCGTGCGAGATGTGGTTCGGGGAGGGACGACATCGCAGCTCCTTCAGCGGGAGTTGCCGAAGTCGGCAGCCTAGTGGCGCAATCGCGGCCGCAGCGCTGGTGGTGCGAATCGAGCGTCAGCCGCTCAACGGCAGCCGGATCGACAGTCGCGCGCCGCCGTTCGGAGCGCTGTCGGCGGCCACTTCGCCGCCCATCCCGGTGACCAGTTCGCGCACGATGGCCAGGCCGAGGCCACTGGAGTTCTCCCGTCGCTCGGGCTCGTGGCGGGCGACGTACAGCCGCTCGAAGACGTGCGGCTGGTCGTGCGGCGCGATGCCCGGCCCGTCGTCGTCGACCGTGAGCACGGCCCACCGGCCCTCGGCGCGAGTCGAGACCATCACGGCGCTGGTGGCGTACTTGCCGGCGTTCTCCACCAGGTTCGCGAGCGCCTGGGCCAGCCGGTCGGGGTCGGCTTGCACCAGCAGCGGGCCGGTGGTGACGGGGTGGAACGTGATGCCCGGTTTCGAGCCGGCGGCGGCGGCGGTGACCGTGTGCGCCGCCGCCGACAGGTCGACCGGTGCCATCGTGAACGTGAACGCCCGCGCCTGCAGCTTGGCCAGCTCGAGCAAGTCGGTGACCAGCCGCTCCAGGCGGGCGGACTCCGCCCGAATGACCGCCGCTGCTCGCTTCGGATCGACGTTGCCGTCGTCGATCGCCTCGGCATACCCGCGGATGGAGGTGAGTGGTGTGCGCAGATCGTGAGTGACCGAGAGCAGGAACTGCTGCTCCAACCCTCGTGAGCGTTCCAGCGAGGCAGCCATCGCGTTGACGTTGCGCGACAGCTCCGCCAACTCGTCGTGGTGGTGCGCCGGCGGCTCGGTGATGCGGGTGCTCAGCTGGCCGGCGGCGATGTGCTGCGTTGCCGTCGATGCCTCCCGGATCGGCCGGGTGAGGCGCCTGCCCAGCAGGTACGCCGCCCCCAGCGCCAGCAGGATCGTGGCCCCCGACGCCCAGATGAACAGCACGAAGGCCGGGCCAAGGCCGGCATCGATTCGACGGCTCACGACGACGATGTACTGCCGACCAGCAGGCCCTGCAGCGGGGGCGGCCGCGAAGGCCAGCTTGCCGCGGTTGTCGGCGATGGACTGGCCGGTGGCGAGCACGTCGAGTTGCAGGTCGGCGATGCTGAGCGCGGTGGGCAGCTCGCCTTGCACCTCGCCATCCGGGCCGACGATGAGCACCGAGATGTCGTCGAGCGCGACCACTCGGCGCAGGGTGCCGAGCAGGCGCAGCCGATTGCGCAGCTGCTTTGCCTGCTCGGCCGCGCTGAGCGACTCGTCGATCTCCAGCACCTGACCGATGTTGCCGGCCATCTCCACCGCTTGCGCGCGCAGTTCCTTGACGGTGGTGGAGCGGGCGCGTGCGGCCGAGAGCAACAGCGTTCCCGCGCCGGCCAGCAGCAGCGTGGCGACCACCACGCCCACGATCACCAGAGCCAGCCGCCGTGTCATCGAACCCCACGTTCGCCGCAAAGTGTGAGCATTGTGTTAGCCCAGCCGGTAGCCGATGCCCCACACCGTTGCCAGCGGGAGGTCGTCGCCCAGCTTCTTGCGCAATTGCCGCACGTGCACGTCGACCGTGCGGTCGTCGCCGACCCAATCGACGCCCCACACGCTGTCGAGCAACTGCTGGCGACTGAGCGCGATGCCCTGGTTGCGCGACAGGTGGGCGAGCAGGTCGAACTCGCGAGTGGCAAGTGCCACCGCCTGGCCCCGGTACCGGGCTTCGCGGCGAGTGACGTCGACTTCGTAGTCGTCGCCGAGGTGCGTGATGTCGTGCGCGTCGCGGTCGTCGGGCTGGCCCCGGCGCAGGATGGCCTTCACACGAGCAACGATCTCTCGCGGGCTGAACGGTTTGGTGACGTAGTCGTCGGCGCCCAGCTCCAGGCCGAGGAGCCGATCGAGCTCGCCGTCGCGGGCGGTGAGGAACAGCACCGGCACGTTGCTGCGGGCGCGCACCCGGCGACACACCTCGAACCCGTCGATGTCGGGGAGGCCGATGTCGAGCAGCACGAGCGCCGGACGGTGCTGCTCGATCAACTGCAGGCCACGCTCGCCGTGCGCTGCCTGCAGCACACGGAAGCCTGCGTCGCGCAGATACAGGTCGAGGAGGTCGGCGATGTTCGCGTCGTCCTCGACCACCACGAGCGTGCGTTCCGTTTCGGCCATCGGCTCATGCTGCCACGCTGCTACCGTGCCCGGCGGGCATCGTCGGTTGCCATCAACCTGCGCCGATGTCCTCCACCACCATCCTCAGTCACATCCGCAAAGGGAGTTCAACGATGAGCAAGGTTGCGATCTGGGCACGTATTCCGCTGCGCCCCGGTGTCCGCGAGGAAGCCGCGAAGGCACTGCAGGTGGCGATCGACAACGCCAACGGGGAGGAAGGCACGCTGCTCTACATCCTCCACGAGAACGCCGCCGACCCGGATGCGCTGTTCTTCTACGACCTCTACGCCGATGCCGACGCGCTGACCGCGCACTCGTCGGGTGAGGGCATGAAGGTGCTCGGCGGCATTCTCAAGGAGTTCGGCGCCGGCCGCCCGGAGATGCAGATGCTGACGCCCATCATCGGCAAGGGTCTCTGAGCCCAGCGGCTCCCATGGCGACGTACCTCGACCGCATCGTTGCACGGCATCGCGAAGTGGCGGCGCTCGACAGCAGGCCGCTGGCCGCGCTGGTCGAGGCGGCGCTGCGGGCGGCACCGGTCAGAGGCTTTCGCGCAGCTCTCGACGGTGTTCCTCACCTGGCAGTGATCAGCGAGGTGAAGCGGCGGTCGCCGTCGAAGGGCGAGCTCAACGCAGGGCTCGACCCGGCCGCGTTGGCCCAGGCCTACGAGCGCGGTGGCGCGTCGTGCCTGTCGGTGCTCACCGATGAGGAGTTCTTCGGTGGCTCGGTGGCTGATCTGCAGGCGGCGCGAGGAGCGTGCTCGTTGCCGGTGCTGCGCAAGGACTTCACGGTCAGCGAGCGTGATGTTGTCGATGCGCGCCTGATGGGAGCCGACTGCGTGCTCCTCATCGCCGCCGCGCTCGCGCCGTCGGAACTGATCGGCTTCCACCGACTGGCCGTGGAGATCGGGCTCGACGTGCTGGTGGAGATCCACGACGAGCCCGAGCTGGAGGTTGCGTTGGCGGCGGGCGCCACGCTGGTGGGCGTCAACCAGCGCGACCTGGTCACGTTCCAGGTCGATCACGAACGGGCACTTCGGATGGCCGGTGTGATGCCCGCCGGTGTGGTGCGAGTGGCCGAGAGCGGCGTGCGTGGCGCGGCTGATGCGGCCTCGTTGCGCGCTGCCGGCTATCACGCCGTACTGGTGGGGGAGACGTTGGTCACCAGTGGCGACCCTGCAGCTGCGGTCGGCGAGCTCACCCGCGCCTGATCTGCCTCACGGCTGGTCCTGTTCCCACACGCTGCGGGCACCGCTGTGCCCGGCCCAGGTCACCGAGGCTGTGGCCGCAGCACCGCTCAGCACCGCCACGACCGCCAGCCCGATGGCGAGATGCCGGGGCTTGCGCACGACTGCGGTTGCTCGCTCAGCGCCCACCCGCCGGTGCCAGCGGTCGTACACCACCCACGCCAGCGTGATCACGAAGAACAGACCTGCCAGCACCTGTGCGCGGTCGCCCATCTCGGCGTGGTCGCGCAGCGTCTCGGGAATGGTCTGACCAGCAGCACGGAAGCTCTCCTCCAGCGCCTCGCCGCTGTTCGTGGCCAGCAGTGCGCCGGCGAAGCCAACCCCTGCCAGCACGGTGACCACGACTCCGAAGGTGCGCAGCAGTCGCGGGCGCAGTGCAAGTGCCAGCACAGCGAGCGCCGCCAGCGGCACCAGCACCACCGGGAGATGCACGACCAGAGGGTGAGCGGGCAGGCCGTCGAACGTCTCGAACATCACAGCGTCCTGAGGTAGGCGATGACGTCGTTGACCTGGGCGGTGGTGAGGCCGCCGAAGGCCGGCATCTGGCCCTTGCCGTAGGTGATGGTCATCCGCAGCGGGTCGTCACCGAGGCTGGCCACGCGCACCGAATCGATCGGCGGGGCGGTGCCGTCGCCCTCCAGGTAGGCGCCGTGGCAGCGAGCACACGATTGCGCGTAGACGGCGGCTCCGGGAGGACCCCACACCTCGTTCCCACCGGCCGGGCTGGTGTCGCTGGCGTGGGTCTTGCACGCAGCCAGCCCCACGACGAGCGTCGCGAAGAGGGAGAGGTGCAGCGCGGTACTACGAGCCCGCGCGAGTGTCGATCGGCGTTGAACACGGGGCATGTACCGCATTGTGATACCCCAATGGGTATTCGGCCAGGGACCTAGGTCACGTGTCGTCACCGATTGCCGGCCGGTGGGGCCGATTCTGCGAAACAATGCGGCACCGGGCACGGTGGTGCAGGTACCGTGACGACTGCATGTTCGTGAAGATCTGCGGGATCACCAACGAGGACGACGCGCTCCTCGCAGTAGCGATGGGCGCCGACGCGGTCGGGTTCATCTTCGCGCCGTCACCGCGCCAGGTGGCGGCGCAGCAGGTGTACGACATCACCCGCCGGTTGCCGCCGGAGATCCTCACCGTCGGCGTGTTCCGCGACGAGCACCCGTCGCGCGTCATCGACACCGTCAACCGCGCAGGTCTCAAGGCGGCTCAGCTGCACGGCCACGAGACGCCGGGCATGGTCGAAGCCGTGGCCGCCAGCCTGCGCTGGGTCATCAAGGTCGTGGTCGCCGGCTCGCCCGATGCCCGCCATGCCAACGAGTTCGGCACCGACCTGATCATGGTCGAGGGGCCGAACCCCGGCTCGGGCAAGGTGTTCGACTGGTCCTTGGTCGAAGAGGTGGCGGAAGGCCCGCGGATCATCCTCGCCGGTGGCCTGAACCCGGACAACGTCGGTGAGGCCGTCCGCACGGTTCGTCCGTGGGGGGTCGATGCGGCAACCGGTGTGGAGAAGTCACCCGGCAAGAAGGATGCGCTGAAGGTCAAGGCCTTCATCGAACGAGCCCGCGCCGCCGCTCCCGAGCGGCACCTCGGCCCCGACGTGATGCCCTACGACTGGGCCGACGACGATTTCTAGTTCGAAGCACCCCCACGCTTCGACGTACACAGATGGAGTGCAGCAATGTCACTGATGGCCCAGCCGTCGGATACCGGTCGTTTCGGCGAGTTCGGTGGCCGTTTCGTCCCTGAAACCCTGGTGCCCGCGTGCCAGGAGCTGGAGGCAGCCTTCATCGAAGCATGGGCCGATCCGGTGTTTCGTGCAGAGCTCGACCACGTGCTGCGCACCTACGCCGGGCGCCCGTCCATCCTCACCGAGTGCAACAACCTCAGCGAGCAGCTTGGCATTCGGCTGGCGCTGAAGCGAGAAGACCTCAACCACACCGGCTCGCACAAGATCAACAACGTGCTCGGCCAGGCCCTGCTCGCCAAGCGGATGGGCAAGAAGCGGCTGGTCGCGGAGACCGGCGCCGGGCAGCATGGCGTCGCCAGCGCGACGGCGGCAGCCCTGCTGGGCATGGAGTGCAAGGTCTACATGGGGGCGGTCGACGTCGAGCGGCAAGCGCTCAACGTGTTCCGCATGAAGCTGCTCGGCAGTGAAGTGGAAGCCGTGCACAGCGGCAGCCGCACGTTGAAGGACGCCGTCAACGAGGCGATGCGCGACTGGGTGGCCACCGTCGAGACCAGCCACTACTGCCTCGGCTCGGTGATGGGCCCGCACCCGTACCCCTGGATGGTTCGCGAGTTCCACCGGGTGCTCGGTGAGGAAGCCCGCGTGCAGAGCATCGAGCTGTGGGGCGATGTCCCCGATGTGGCCGTTGCATGCGTGGGTGGTGGCAGCAACGCCATCGGTCTGTTCAGTGGGTTCGTCGACGATCGCACGCGGTTGGTCGGTGTCGAGCCCGCCGGCGGGGCAGCAGTCAGCCGCGCCCAGCCCGGCGTGGTGCACGGCATGCGCAGCTACTTGATGCAGGACGAGTACGGCCAGGTGCAGGAAGCGCAGAGCATCTCGGCCGGCCTCGACTACCCGGGCGTCGGGCCCGAGCACTCGTACCTGGCGTCCATCGGTCGCGCGGAGTACCCCAACGTCACCGACGCGGAGGTGATCGACGCGTTCCAGCTGATGGCGAAAACCGAAGGCATCATCCCTGCGCTCGAGTGCGCGCATGCGATGGCGTGGATCGTGCGGGCTGCACCGCAGATGCAGGGTCAGACCGTGTTGATGAACCTGTCCGGTCGAGGCGACAAGGATGTTGCGCAGATGATGGACGTCTTGGGAAAGTGAGCGCCGCGATGACCTTCGGAGCGATGGAGACCGACTTTCGGGCCAAGCGCGCAGCCGGCCGCAAGCTGCTGGTGCCGTACATCACCGGTGGCCTCGCCGGTTGGCAGGATGCCGTTCGCGCGGCGGCAGCGGCCGGTGCCGACGCCATCGAGATCGGCATCCCGTTCAGCGATCCGGTGATGGATGGCCCCATCATCCAGCAGGCGTCGCAGGCAGCGCTCGAGTCGGGTGCCACCCCGGTGTCGATCCTGCACGACGCGCGCAGCCTCGATGTGTCGATCCCCCTCGCGGTCATGACGTACTACAACACCGTGCATCATGCGGGGCACGCCCGATTTGCGGCGCAGCTGGCCGATGCCGGCATCGTCGCTGCCATCGTGCCCGACCTGCCGTTGGAGGAGGCCGGGCCATGGTGCGAGGCGGCCGACGCCGCCGGGATCGAGACCGTGATGCTCGCGGCGCCCACCGCGCCCGATGAGCGGTTGCCGCGCGTTGTCGCGCGAGCGCGTGGCTTCGTCTACTCCGTGGGGTTGCTGGGCGTCACCGGCGAGCGTGACGTGCTGGCCCACACGGCCGCCGCCCTGGCTCGGCGATTGAAGGCCATCACCGATGTGCCGGTGCTGGTGGGCGTCGGCGTGTCCAACGCGGCACAGGCGCGCGAGGCCTGTGAGGTTGCCGACGGTGTGGTGATGGGTGCATCGGTGGTGCGTCGCTTGCTCGAGGGTGGTGCCGACGCCGTCGGCGAGTTCGTCGGTGACGTACGTCACGCCATTGAGCACTAAATCTTCCCATCCGTCGCCACGCCTGCTCCGAACCGATGCTGCGCCCTCCAGTGGGAGACGCGCACACTCAGGAGGAGACACAGATGAAGAAGCGTTCCGTAGCAGCTGCCGCCATGGCGGCGTCGATGTTGTTCGTCGCATGCAGCGACGACAAGGATGCCAGCACCACCACCGCTGCAGCCGAGACCACCATGGCGGCCGAGGGCGCCGAAGCGGGCGACATCGTCGCCGTCGCCAGCGCCAACCCCGACTTCTCCACGCTCGTCGCCGCCGTTGGGGCGGCCGGTTTGGTGGAGACCTTGCAGGGCCCCGGCCCGTTCACCGTGTTCGCTCCTACCAACGACGCGTTCGCCGCGTTGCCGGCCGGCCTGGTCGACAAGTTGCTGCTGCCCGAGAACAAGGCCGTGCTCGCGCAGATCCTCACCTACCACGTGGTGGCCGGCAAGGTGATGGCCGCCGATGTCACTGCCGGCGACGTGCCCAGCGTCGAAGGCTCGAACATCACGGTCACCGTCGATGGTGGCGTGAAGCTGAACGGTGCCGCCAACGTGATCGCCACCGATGTGGCGGCCTCGAACGGTGTGATCCATGTGATCGACGCCGTCATCCTGCCCCCGGGCCTCGACGTCTCGACGCTCTGACATCCGAAATCCGAGGCCGGCAGGTGAGACCGGCAGGCGCTGCTGAGCAACACGCAGCGTGAACATGAGGGAACCTTCGTGAGGTTCGATCAGCCGGGAGGGCCCTTCGGGGCCCTCTTGCGCGTGAGAATGAGGGAATGACGATCGACTGCGAGCTCTGCGCTGCGGAGCGCATCACCGAATGGTTCTACGAGGACGATGAGTGCTGGATCGCCGAGTGCGAGCAGTGCTACGTGCCGATGGTGGTCTGGAAACGACACGACCCGAATCCCTCTGAGGAGACTCGGGTCGTAATGCACGCTCGACTGAGCGAGATCGTCGTGTTGCACTACGGGTTCGAGCATTGGCTGGACGACAACATGCGATCGATTCCATCGCACTATCACGCCCACGCTCGTCCGCGTGGTGGCTTCTATGGCCACGGCTTACGCCGTGGGTGACATCAACGCATGACGCCGCCGAGGACCTTCCACATGTCGAGTGCTCCTTTCTCGTGAGCAGTTGTTCAGCGATCGTGTCTGCAGATTGAGGAAACCCTCAAGCCACATCACGCTGAGTAACATTAACACGACGGGTGGGGATTCTTGCAAGCGTCTTGACAAAAGAATTCGCCCGCAAACAGTGACGCAGACCCCACTGACCGACGTTCGGTAGGATGCGGACATGCTCGAACCCGGCTCGCCCGCCCCTGCGGTGGTGCTCACCAACCAACACGGTGCCACGGTCGACCTGGTCGCCCTGCGTGGTCGCCGAGTACTGGTGTTCTTCTATCCCAAGGCCAACACCCCCGGCTGCACGCAGCAGGCATGCGGTTTGCGTGACGTGGCCGCCGCCCTCGACGGCACGGTGATCGTCGGCATCAGCCCCGACAAGCCGGCTGCGCAGCAGCGCTTCGACGACAAGTTCTCGCTGGGCTACGACCTGCTGGCCGACACCGACCACGCGGTGGCCGAGGCGTTCGGCGTGTGGCAGGAGAAGGCCCTGTACGGCAAGAAGTACATGGGCATCGTGCGCTCGGCGTTCCTCATCGATGCTCAGGGCACGATCGAGCAGGCCTGGTACAAGATCAGCCCCGCCGACACGCCCAAGAAGCTGCTCGAGGCGTTGGGTCGATGAGCGCGTTCCCCACTCCGACGGCGGTGCTGCCGCACCGCCCGCCGTTCCTGTTCGTCGACGAGGTCACCGCCTTGGTGCCCGGGCACAGCGGCACCGGGTTGTGGCACCTCACCGGCAACGAGTGGTTCTTCGGTGGCCACTTCCCCGGCCGGCCCACGTTGCCGGGAGTGCTGATGTGCGAGGCGATCGCGCAAGTGGGTGCCATCGCGGTGCTCACCGACGAACGCTTCGCCGGCAAGCTGCCGTTGTTCGGCGGCCTCGACTCCGCTCGCTTTCGTCGTCAGGTCGGCCCCGGCGACACGCTCGAGCTGCACGTGGAACTGGGGCGCATGTCGGCTCGAGCGGGCAAGGGCAGCGGGCGGGCGCTGCTCGACGGCAAGGTTGCCTGCGAGTGCGAGCTGATGTTCGTGCTCGTCGACGCCTGAGGTTCAGGCGTACACGGGCGTTTCAGCCGGCCGGCGCGAGGACGATGGCGCCGTTGTGGCCGCCGAAGCCCAGGCTGTTCGAGATGGTCGGCCCCGGGGTCCACGGACGAGCCGCGCCCATCACCAGATCGATCTCGAAACCGTCGTCGAGTTGCGTGGTACCCGCAGTGGGCGGGATGAGGCTGTGTTCCATCGAGAGCAGCACGGCCGCTGCCTCCAGCGCGCCGGCCGCGCCCAGCGCATGGCCGGTGACACCCTTGGTGGAGGTGACGGGTACCGCGCCGGCACCGAACACTGCGGTGACGGCCGCTGCCTCGGCGGCATCGTTGAGCGGCGTCGAGGTGCCGTGCGCGTTGATCTGGCGGATGTCGGCGGGCACGAGGCCGGCGTCGTGCAGTGCCAGTTGCATGCACTTGATGGCGCCGGTGCCGCCGGGAGCAGGCGCCGTGATGTGGTGCGCGTCGGCGTTGCTGGCCGCGCCAACCACTTCGCCGACGATGTTGGCGCCGCGGGCAACAGCGGCTTCCCACTCTTCGAGCATCAACACGGCGGCGCCCTCGCCGAGCACGAAGCCATCGCGATCGGGGGAGAACGGGCGGCTGTTGCCGCTGCTGGTGAGCGCAGTCATGTTGCCGAACGAGGCAACCCCGATGGGGCAGGCAGCGCTCTCGCTGCCGCCGGTGACGCACGCGTCGATCATCCCCCAGGCGATGAGGCGTGCCGCGTAGCCGATGGCATGGGTGGATGCTGCGCAGGCGGTGGTGATGGTTTCGTTGGGGCCTTGCAAGCCGTAGCGCATGGAGATGGCGGCACCGGCAGCGTTGGGCATCATCATCGGCACCAGGAACGGCGACACACGCCGCTCGCCCTTCTCGATGAGCACCTCGATCTGCTCTTCGGTGGAGCGCAGGCCGCCGACACCGGTGGCGAAGATGGTGCCGAATCGGTCGGCGGCGGCCGTGGGCCTCCCTGCGTGTTCGAAGCACTCGGCGGCCGCTGCCAGCGCGAACTGCTCCACCTTGTCGGCGCGGCGCGACTCCTTGGGGTTCGCGAAGTACGGAGAAGGATCCCAGTCGACCATCTCCACCGTGCGACCGGTGGTGATGCCCGGGCCGTTGAGCCCGGCCCAGAACGCTTGCTTGCCGAGACCGCAGGGTGCGACCACTCCGTAGCCGGTGATGGCAACTCGCCGACCGCGGTAGCCCATCGCCGGCGATGTCGCAGCCGGGGCGGGCATCAGAGCTTGCCGACGACGAGATCGTAGGCCTGGCCTACGGTCTCGACGCCCTCGAGGTCTTCCTCTGGCACTTCCACGCCGAACTCTTCCTCGAGGCCCATGATGAGCTCGACGAGATCGAGGCTGTCGGCATCGAGGTCGTCGCCGAACTTGGCGTCGCGCACCACTTGGTCTTCCGACACCGAGAGCACCTCGACGGCGACCTTCTTGAAACGGGCGAACAGTTCGTCACTCACGTGCTTCTCCTTGATTGTGTTGTTGCAGATGGTAATCGGGTGATCTCGGTGGCGGAAAGGCTGGGTCAGTGACCCATGCCCAGCCCGCCGTCGACGGGGATGACGGCGCCGGTGATGTACGCACCGTCGGCCGAGGCGAGGAACGCGACCACGCCGGCGATCTCTTCGGGCGTCGCCACGCGGCCCAGCGGCACCGCCGCGGTGAGCTCGGCGAGGCGCTTCTCGCCCAGCGCAGCGGTCATGTCGGTGGCCACCGGGCCGGGGGCGACGACGTTGCACGTGATGCTGCGCGAGCCCAGCTCGCGAGCAACGGAGCGTGCGAAACCGACCAGGCCCGCCTTGGAGGCTGCGTAGTTCGCTTGACCGGCGGAGCCGAGGAGGCCGACCACGGACGACATCAGGATGATGCGCCCGCGGCGTGCGCGCAGCATGCCCTGCGACGCTCGCTTGGTGACGCGGAAGGCGGCCGTGAGGTTGGCGTCGATGACCGACGTGAAGTCGGCCTCGCTCATGCGCAGCAGCAGGCCGTCGTTGGTGATGCCGGCGTTGGACACGAGCACTTCCACCGGGCCGAGCTCGGCCTCGACGGCGGCGAAGGCGGCATCGACCGAGGCCGTCGATGTGACATCGCACTGGACGGCGAAGAGGCCGAGCGGGGGAGGCGACGAGTGGTAGGTGACGGCGACTCGGTCGCCGAGCGCGGCGAAGCGCTGCGCGCACGCGAGACCGATGCCTCGTGAGCCGCCGGTGACGAGCACCACGCGGCTCATGGCAGCACAGCCGGATCAGCACCGTCGGCGGTGGTGCCGCCCCAGCGCAGGACCGCACTGGCCGCGGTCATGCCCGCGCCGAAACCGACCAGCAGCACGAGATCGCCCTTCTTCACGCGGCCGTTGTCGAGTGCATCGGCGAGCGCGAGGGGGATGGAGGCCGACGACGTGTTGCCCGTGCGATGCAGCACCAGTGCGGTCTTCTCCATCGGCAGGCCGAGCCGGTCGAGCGATGCCTGGATGATGCGGATGTTGGCTTGGTGCGGCACCACGAGGGCCACCTCGTCGGCAGTGATGCCGGCGTGGTTCATGCTCTTGGTGGCGGAGTCGACCATGATGCGCACTGCGCGGCGGAAGACCTCCTTGCCGTCCATCTGGATGAGACCACCGACCTCGGAGTAGAGGAACTTCTCGGCCGCGCCATCGGCGTCGAGATCCCAGCCCAGCAGTTGGCCATGGCCCTCTACCGCCTCGAGCACCACTGCTGCGCTGCCGTCGGCGAACAGGATGGCCGTGTTGCGATCCGTCCAGTCGGTGATGCGAGCGAGCGTGTCGGTGCCGATGACCAGCACCTTCTTGGCGCCCATGGCGATCATCCCGTGCGCCTGCACGAGGGCGTAGACGAAGCCGCTGCACGCGGCGTTCACGTCGTATGCGCCGCAGCTGAGGCCGAGCTGGTGCTGCACCGTCGCCGCACTGGCCGGCACGACGCGATCCGGGGTGGTGGTGGCGAGCACGAGCGCGTCGATGGACGAGAGCTCGACCCCCGACATCTCCAACGCGGCGCGGCCGCTCTCCACCGAGAGACCGACGGTGCTGCCGCCGACGTGGCGCTGGTGGATGCCGGTGCGATCGACGATCCAGTCGTGGGAGGTGTCGATGGTCTGCTCGAGATCGTGGTTGGTGATCACCTTCAGCGGCAGCGCGCTGCCCCAGCCGGTGATGACGGCGCCACGAACGTTGGGCGGGATTGCTGGCATGGTTACACCGTCCTCAACCAGGCGATGGGTTGGCGCAGGGTGACTCGTTCGCCGGCCATCGCGATGTAGCTCTGCAGGACCCCGGCGAAGGGTGAGCGCACCTCGGTGTCGCCGACGTGGCCCAGCACGGTGCCCACTGCGATGTGCGCGCCGTCGTTGACATCACCGAGCGGTGCGAACACGCCGGCGGCGGGGCTCACCACCAACCGCTCGACCGCGAACAGGTGCTCGCCCTCGTGCTGCCGTGCAGCGTGGGGCGCGCCGGCATCGAGCCACTCGAGCAGCCGGTCGAGCTCGTCGGGCGTGGAGACGGAGATGGTGCGGGCGCCCTCGACGGTGCGCTTGGCCATGCCGGTGAGCACGCCGCCCGGGCCCAGCTCGACGAAGTCGTGCACGCCCATCTCGGCCATGGCGAGCAGGCAGTGCTTCCAGCGAACGGGGCTGCTGAGCTGTGCGGAGAGCAGGCTGCTCCACTCGGAGCCGGCAGCGTGGGCCAACGAGTCGACGTTGGAGATGACCGGCACCTCGGTGTCGCGCGGGTCGGCTGCCGCGATTGCCTTGCGCAGGCGGTCGCGGGCCGGAGCCATGTACGGCGTGTGGAACGCGCCCGACACCTGCAGCGGCATGACCTTCTTGGCGCCCATCTCCTTGGCGACCGCCGCAGCAGCGGCCACCCCTTCCGGGGAACCGGCGATGACCACCTGGCCCGGAGCGTTGAAGTTGGCGACCCAGACGTCGCTGTCGGCTCGGCGGCAGGCCACTTCGACCTGGTCGTCGTCGAGCCCGAGCACCGCTGCCATGGTGCCGATGTTGTCGTTGCCGGCGTGGAACATGGCATCGGATCGCTCGCACACCAGCCGCACGCCTTCGTCGAACCCGAGCGCACCGGTGGCGGTGAGCGCGGTGTACTCGCCGAGGCTGTGACCGGCGCAGCAGCTGGGCTCGATGCCCAACCGCTCGACGGCGTCGAGCACCATCAGGCTGGAGACGAAGGTGGTGAGCTGAGCGTTGCGGGTGTCGCGCAGCTCGTCGGCGTCGGCGTCGAGCAGCAGCCGGGCGACATCGCGCTCGGCCACCTCGGACGCCTCTGCGACCAGTTCCCAGCTGTCGTGGTCGGCCCAGGGGCGACCCATGCCCGGCCGCTGAGAGCCCTGGCCCGGGAAGGTGAACGCAAGCATGATGCGGAGAGCGTAGACGGTTACCGATGGGTACTCCCGGCTACCCGCCGGTAACGACAACGTCGTCGCTCGGGCGGCCGCTGGCCCGGTAGCCTTCTGCCGGTCACTCGCCCGAGTGGCGGAATGGCAGACGCGACGGACTCAAAATCCGTTGTCCGAAAGGGCGTGTGGGTTCGAGTCCCACCTCGGGCACCAACGAGGCACGTTCCATGCCCTGGACGGCGACGCCACAACGCGCTCGACGACGGCGCATCGTCCCAGGTGCACTCGACCCTGCGCTGGTTGTCACGGACGGCGACCGACGATCACTCGCCCTGTGCCACGATTTCCCCATGACGGTCTTGTCGTCCCACATCCGCCAGCACAGGGGCGCCCTCGCCGTCACCTACTGCGCCGTGGTGATCGAGAACACCTTCGAGTTGTTGTACCCATTCGCCATCGGTCTTGCAGTCGACGACCTGCTCGACGATGCGTATCGCGGTCTCCTCGTGTTCGTGGCGGTCTCGCTGGCGCACACGGCGGTTGCCATCGCACGGCAGTGGTACGACGCCCGATCGTTCAACCACCTCTACGCCGACATGGCGTCAGCGCTGGTCGCCGAGCAGCGGGTCCAGGGTGTGGCGACCACCTCCGTGGTGGCCCGCACTGCGCTGGTGGCCGAGTACGTCGACTTCCTGCAGGTGGCTGTGGTCGCAGCGATCACGGCGGCGTTCGCGGTGGTGGGCTCGTTGATCATGCTCTTCGTCTACGACCCGCAGTTGGGGGCCGTGGCCGCGGCCGTCGCGATTCCAGTCGCAGTGCTCAACCGCCGGCTGGTGCGGCGGTCCAGCCGGATCTTCCGACCGCTCAACGATGAGTCCGAGCTCGAGGTGTCGACGATCGACAACGGCTCGCCGGACGAAGTGCGCCACCACTTCAAGGTGATCGCCCGACACTGGATCCGCCTGTCCGACGTCGAGGCAACCAGCTGGGGAGTGGTGGACCTGATTGGTCTCGGCCTCTCTGTCTTCGCGTTGGTGCACGTCACCCGCAATGCGGGAGAGGTCGGCACCATCTTCGCGGTCATCGCGTACGTCTGGGCCTACCTCGGCGGCTTCGACCAGGTGCCCTCGGTGCTGCAACGAGTGTCGAACCTCGGTGACATCCGCCGCCGTCTCGACGCTGCGGCCGCAGGCGACGACGCCGAGCCGACGTCACCGCAGGACTGACCCGTGAGACATCACATGCCGGTGGCGATCCGCCCCTGCGCGAGCGATGTCGTCAGTCAGCATGACCATTCACGCCTCCGGCGGGGTGAGGTGGTGGCGGTCAGCTGGTGACGATGGCTACCAGCCCGGCACGGAAGTGTTCCAGCGTCGGAGTGACCGCCGCGGCCGACTTGCCCTCGTCGTCGTAGCGGCGCAGTTCCACCGCCGCTGCGGCGTGAGGAAGCGCTGCGAACGCTGCGGAGTCGGCGTCGGTGAGCGGTCCGCCCTGCAACGACAGGCTGAGCACCGATGCCGGCGACAGCCGTGCGAGGTAGCCGGGCTCGGTGGCACAGAGGTAGCGCTTCGCTGCCACGTGCAACCGAATCGGCTCGACGACTTCCGGGCCGAACCACCGGGCGAGCCAGCGAGCAGCAACCTCCTCGTGAGCGGTGTCGATGCCGTGGTCGGCCGCATCGTCGGCCAGGCCGTGCACCAGGTGGCCGAGGTCGTGCAGCAGCGTTGCGGCGACCACCGCTGGCGCCGCGCCGGCGGCCTCGGCGAGTGCTGCAGACTGCAGCATGTGATCGGTCATCGACACCGGTTCACCCAGGTACGCCTGGTCGCCGCGAGCGCGGTAGAGGTGGAAGATGCCGTCGATCACCTCGTCGGCCTTTCGTGGCTCGATCGAGTTCATCGCTCACCGTCGCGTGCCCTGCCCAGCACCGCATGCGTGCTGCGCAGCCCGTCGATGTCGGCGTAGCAGCCCTGCAGGTGGCGAGTGCCGACGGATGCAGCAGTCGACGCGGCGAACGCTGTTCGGCCGTGCAGCACGCGGCGGTTGTCGACGATGAACAGGTCGCCCGGATCCAGTCGCAGCCGGTACTGCAATCGTGGCTCGGTCAACAGCCGGGTGAAAAGGAGGTAGGCGTCGTACCACGCCGTCAGGTCGTCGGCCTGCAGATCATCGTGGGGGAGGGCAGAGGGTTGCATCGATCGGCTGTTGCAGCGCACGGCACGTACCGATCCGTCGGGAAGCAGCGCTACCAGCGGCGCCGACGCGCGCAACTCGGTGGTGTCATCGAGGTAGGCGAACGAGACGGGTCGCGAGGACAGCAGCGCGAAGCCTGCAGGCAGCGCAGCGCGTACCTCGGCCGCTACCTGGAAGCCGTCGACCAACAGGTTCTCGCCGCCGCTGATGCTGGATTGCAGGCAGTGCAGCAACTGCAACGAGGGCACCGGGTCGCGGTAGGGGTTGTCGGTGTGAGCGGCCAACCCGAGGGACGTGTTGGCGAGGTTGCTGGGCTCGGCGATCGAGCGCACGTCGAAGAAGCGGCCGTAGTTGGTGACACGAACATGACCGAACAACTCGGCGACACGAGCGACCTCGCCATCGGCCACCGGCACGCGGCGCAGCATGCCGAAGCCGAGGCGATCGATGCCGGCGAGCCACTCGGCCATCGCTGCTGGGTGACGGGTGATGTCGTCGTACTGAGCAACCGGCGCCACGACGGTTGCCGCGTCCCACAACGTTGGTGCGGTGCGCGCCGGTGCGGGCGCGGCTCGCAGGCTCTCCAACCGATACGTGCTGCGGTGGTTGTTCTCCGACCAGGTGACGGTGAGGTGATCTGACGCGTCGAGCACTGCATCGAGGATGTTGAGGTCGGGGGGCATCGTGGCCGGGTCGTACAGCCGTTGCCCGCTGGCGTGGCGGCACTCGCCGCACGGGCAACGGTCGCGCAACCAGGTGAACGGGGCGCGGGTGCCGTCGGGCAGCACCAGTCGGCGGCGGGCGACATCGATGGTGACGCCGGCGATCGGATCGGAACTCAACATATCTATATATGTAGCCGACTGCCGCAGGCATGTCCAGCACTACTCTGACCACATGCACAGCCGGCCGCCATCCGCTCCTCGCTACGTGGTGGTCGCAGGCCTGCTCCGCGACGCCATCATCGCCGGTCGCCACCCGCTGGGGTCGTCGCTGCCCTCCGAGCGGCAGTTGATGGAGGCGCACGGCATCGCTCGCGGCACAGCTCGCCACGCCATCTCGTTGCTCGTCGAAGAGGGCACCGCCGCTGTTCGCCGCGGCGCACAGGCGGTGGTGATCGCGGCGCCGCCACCGCCGGAGCAGACGTTGTCGGAGCTGCTCAGCTTCTCGGCATGGGCCCGGTCGCTGGGCTGCGAGCCGTCGGGGCGCGTGATCGCACTCTCACGGCGCACGGCCACGCCCGACGACACGGCGGCGCTCGCGCTGGGGGCCGACGAGCCGGTGTGGGATCTCACGCGTGTGCGAATGCTCGATGGGCGAGCCGTGATGATCGAGCGATCCACCTACCCGCACCGCATCGGGCAGATCGTGGCCGCCCTCGACCTGGAGCGCGTGTCCATCACGTCGGCGCTGCTCGATCACGACATCCACCTTGCGAGAGCGCGGCACACCATCGATGCCCGGCCGGCGTCGGCCGACGATGCATCGCTGCTCGGTGTCGAGGAAGGTGCACCGTTGCTGCGGGTGCGCCGGTTGGCCACCTCGCCGCTGGGTGAGCCGCTGGAGCGCGGTGAAGACCGCTACCTGGGCGATGCCGTTGCCTTCTCCGTCGACAACGTCGCTCGTCAGGCGAGCACCCGGCGCACCGCCGACCGCTCGTGACGCCGCTGCAGCGGTCAGGTGCGCGGTCGCTGCTTCGCCATTGCCTCCACGATGAGCCTGCCGGGCGAACTGCGCAGGATCTCGCCGGAGGTGCCGGGCAGGCGGCGGCACCAGTTGGGGTGTTCGTCGCCCAGCGTGCCGGGGTGGTTGGGGCGGTCGGCGCTGCCGGCCAGATCATCGAGGCCGGCCAGGCACAGCCGAGCCTCACTCGCTGCAACCTGGCGATGCAGTTCCACGGACGCGGCAACGGGTGTGGTCGCCGACACGGCGGATTGCAGCGCCGCAGCCATCTCTGCGTTGCCGTCGGTGTGGTTCCAGACGCCGACCACCGTGGGCAGGTCGTGAGTGGTGACGGTGGCGAGGTTGTTGGCGGGCCAGTCGTGTGCGCTGGTGTCGAACCACCACACCTTGGTGCCCAGGATGCCGCTCTCGCGAAGCGCGCGATGCACTTCCGGTTCCACCGTGCCGAGATCTTCGCCGATCACGAAGGCACCGGCGCGGGTGGCCTCGAGGCGGATGATGGCGAGCAGCTCCGCTGACGGCAGTTGCACGTAGGTGCCGTCAGCGGGCGTGCCACCTTCTGGGATCCAGAACTGACGGAAGAGGCCCATGACGTGATCGATGCGCAGACCGGCCATGCCATGGCAGGCCGCGCGCACCATGCCGATGAATGGTCGGTAGTGGGCTGCGCGCAGGCGAGACGGGATGAACGGCGGTAGACCCCAGGCTTGCCCGGCTGCGTTGAACGGATCGGGGGGTGCGCCGAGGCGCATGCTCAACGCCATCAGGTCTTGGTGAGCCCACGCGTCGGCGCCGTCAGGAGAACAACCGACGGCGAGGTCGCCGATCAGGCCCACTCCGGCAGCGGCCGCGGTGCGCTCGAGGGTGCGCGTGGTGAGCCACTGCAACCAAGCATGGAAGTCGCACGCGGTGGCGAAGTGGGCGTCCTGTGCCGGCAGCTGGCTCAATGCCGCACTGTCTGGGTGCCGGAAGTCGCCGGGCCACTGCGTCCAGCGTGGGCCGAGGCGCTCGGCGAGGGCGTTCCAAGAGCAGAACTGCTGCAGATCGGCCCCTTGTTGCTCGGCCCACGTGCGCCACTCGGGCCCGTCGACCGCGCGGGTGAAGCGTTCGGCGAGTGCACGCCGGCGGGCCGGCCACGTGCTGTTGCGGTCGATGAGGCCGCCGGCGTCGTTGGCGACCGGCGAGGCTCCGTCGAGGGGCACCAGCATCGGGTTCAGCCAGCGGCGGGAGCTGGGGTAGTAGGGGCTCGTCTCCTGCGGAGTGGTGGGAGCCGGCGCGTGCAGTGGGCTGAGCAGCAGCGAGATGCCACCGCGATCGCTGATCTGGCGGCCGAGCTCGGCGACGTCGCGCAGGTCGCCGATGCCCCAGCCATCGGGGCGCCACAGCGAGTACACCTGCGCCGCGACGCCCCAACCGTAGGGCGCTCGGATGCACGTGGTGGGGGAGACGATCAAGGTGGTGACCGGGCCTCCATCGAGAGGAGCGAGGCGGTGGTAGCCGATCGGCAGATCGCCTGGCAGTGCGTCGATGTCGCCTCGGTCGGTGCCGTCCTCCGTGATGAGCCGGCAGCGGCCGTTGAGCCACGGGGTGGCTCCTTCGTCGACGAACCACAGCGGGTCGGTAGCAACCGGCTCGCCCATCGCGGCACGCACGAGGTCGCGGGTGGCTGCCGGCGTGTCGTGCCAGGTGCCGTTCACCTCGTGGTAACCGTCGGCTACTCCCCATTCGTCGTACACGCTTCTCATTGTGCCGGTTCGTAGACTCTCTGCATGGCCTCCGCTCTGGCGAAGTGGCAACTGAAGAGGATCAGTGCTCGGCTGAAGGTGCTGCGCGAAGAGTTGCGGATCATCGACGAGCAACGCTCCCACCTCGTCGACGACGCCGACGATCTCGGTCTGCGCGCGGTCGTGTCCGACTCGCCGTTGGCACGCTCGGAGGCCCATGCCGCCGGCGGTCACGCGGCAGCAATCGAAGGCGCGAGGGTGCACGTGGTCGACGAGATCTCCCGACTCGAGCGGCGTCAGGACACGTTGCTCGATCGGTTCACCGCCGGCTGACGAACTGTACGAACCGTCAACCTCGGGCGCCCGGTTGCCCGGTTGGCTGCTTGACTGTCGGCGTCCTGCTTGAATGTGTGAGCGGGCCACGAGTGTGCCTCACCGGCCGAAAGGACGCCATCGATGACCATCCGTGTGGTGATCGCCGAAGACGAAGCCATCATTCGCCTCGATCTGCGCGAGACCCTCGAGGAAGAGGGCTACGAGGTCGTCGGTGAGACCGGCCGCGGCGACAAGGCCGTCGAGCTCGTGCGCGAGATGCGGCCCGACCTGGCCATTCTCGACATCAAGATGCCGCACATGGACGGCCTCGAGGCCGCACGCATCATCAGCGGCGAGCGAATCTGCGGCGTGCTCATGCTCACCGCCTTCAGCCAGCGCGAAGTCGTGGAGGATGCTCGCGATGCCGGCGCGCTGGCGTACCTGGTGAAGCCGTACCAGAAGAGCGACCTGATCCCCGCGATCGAAGTGGCCATCGGGCGCTTTCGCGAGCTGCAGCAGCTCAGCGGCGAGGTCGATGCCCTTGGCGAGCAGCTGGAAGCGCGCAAGGCCATCGACCGGGCCAAGGGCGTGCTCATCGACCAGCACGGCATGAAGGAAGGCGACGCGTTCACCTTCATCCAGCGCACGGCGATGAGTGAGCGGTCGCGCATGCGCGATGTCGCCGACCGCATCCTGGCCGGCACGCTGCACCCCTAACTGGTGGTCGGGACTGGTCGCCGCTTCGCTTCGACTGCTCCCTCCTGCGGCTCGTCGCTGGCGCTTCCCTCGCCGCCTGCGCGCTGTTCCGTACTTGATGGTCGGGACTGGTCGCCGCTTCGCTTTGACTGCTCCCCACTGATGGTCGGGACTGGTCTCCGCTTCGCTTTGACTGCTCCCCACTGATGGTCGGGACTGGTCTCCGCTTCGCTTTGACTGCTCCCCACTGATGGTCGGGACTGGTCTCCGCTTCGCTTTGACTGCTCCCTCGGGC
>JACDJA010000533.1_pt1 | contig 42650 bp, 42 predicted proteins | sample 7449241 | NCBI WGS metagenome assembly JACDJA01 (sample SAMN14253289, study PRJNA609438) | sludge metagenome | isolation source: initial anaerobic sludge | collected 2018-12-20 | reverse complement strand
GAGTTATATGATTACATCTTAGCTCCGTTCAAACTCCTTCCAATAAATCGGAACCAGGCGTATAGTTTTTGGGGTTTCTTCTTTTTCTTGTTACGATTTGGTAAATATGACTCATCAACTATCTATTTGAATTCAAATATAAAATATTCTTTTAAATTAAGCTCAATAAAAAGTATGAAATGTTATTTTTCCCAAAACCTTTTGCTGGATGGTTCCTTTTGTTCCTTTTGCTGCGTGAAATGCAGCACAATGATGGCATAAAATGTAGTCCATTTTTTCATTTTTAATGCACAGCATTGTTACCATGCGTTGGTCCCTCAATTCAGTCTTACAGTTTAGGCAAAAACTTCTGTGAACGCTTACTCCTGAATTACCTTGTTTATAAGTCCATCTATTTTGTTCGGACTCAAGAAACCTATCCATTTCATTCTCTTTGCTATTTTTTGAATCTAAAAATCACCCAGCATTAAAGCTTCTATCCGTGTTGCTAAATCTTCTTTATCCATCTTTATCTTGAGATAGGAGTGATTTGAATCTACTCCTTCAATCCATCTATTTCCACCGGTATCATCCGGCAGACAAACACCATCCTCAATCTTATCCCAAAAAATTCCTATTCCCTTTCTTACGGCATAAAGAACTGCCGTTTGGTCATAAGAGGGGTTGTCCAATATTTTACCTTTATAATCTTCTTTTATCCACGGTGCATTTTTGCTGAAATGCATGTAACCAATGTAAAGCGGTGTTTGAGGATCGATATAATTAAAAACTTCGCCAGTTTTTATAACCATGCCTACCTCAAAGCCTGTAAAAGTAATAGGTACACTGATGTTTTGAATAACAAACTTTGTAACTCCAGCCATTCCGCCATCAAAATTCCATTCTTTATCTCCTTGAGGGAATTGTCCTCCCATTATCACAAATTCTTTTACCTTTTGCTCAATAAGTTCTTTTCCGCTTAAACCCGAAATTGAATCACCTTGTGATTTAATAAGGGTTTCAATGTTTTTAAGAGGTCCAACAGTAATAATGGTTATACTCTTATCCTGGCTTTTACTAAGTATCTGTCGATAAAGCATTGTAGCATCTGCAGCGTTTGCATAATTAAGTTCATGGTAAAAATTATCGGCAATGGGCTTAGTATAATTCCAGCTTTCAAAAAAGGTCTCGCCTTTTCGAGCACCAATTGGAATATCCGGATGATTATAAAAACGGTTTATTGCATCTATGGCCGATACAGCATATTGCTCAGTTGACCAGCACATGATTGCTAATACATCACATTCTCCCTTGTCAATGAAATTATGCAGCATAGCTAATGCTCCTAAGTCATCTGCATCGCCACCAATATCCGTGTCAAAGATTACTTTAACTTGCGAAAATGCATTAATTGAAAAAAGGAGGATTAAGGCAAACAATAATAAAAGTTTCAGTTTCTTCATTTGAATTAGATTATGTGTTATTGGTGTCCTGTTAAATAGTAATAGATTCCTCCCTACGGTCGGAATGACAGGGACTTGGGCTAAATGTGGATGGTGGGGGCTTGCCCAAAGTAATCTCACTACTCCACCAAAAAATTCCCAAAACTTGTAGAAAACACCGCCTCATGAAAAAAGGTGTTGTCACCATCTCTGTATCCACCCCGGTAGCCGGCGCTAAAGGGCAGCACAAAACGAAACAGATGAAAATCGGCCATCAGTTCTATCCCCGTTGAGGTATAACTGTTTTTATAAACATGGCCGGGTTGGTTGTTTTTATAATTCACCTCCAACTGAGTGCGGGCCGCATCAAAAAAGAGGTTTAACCGGAGACGTTTGATGTAGGTCAGGTTGGCCAGCGAAGCATCCGGGTTCCACAAAGGCATCTGATAAGTGCTTCTAAACAGATGCATTTGGTCGTTCAGCAGGGTATTATAGCCCCGGGGCGGATCCAGCAGATCGTCAAAGGTCTGATAGATTCTAAGGTCGCCTTCGGACTCAACTTCATCGCCGTGGATAGTGGTTTGCCAGCCATTTGTAATCGACAACGCATGATGCCGGGCTATTCCCGGAAAGTAAAGACGACCATAGACTGCCAGTTGGTGTCCGGCGTTATAGCTGCCCCAGGGCGTGTGGCGATAGATCACCTCTCCGCTTAGTCCGCCGCGGGTGCCGGCATCGCGGATAGTTCCCCGCAGCAGGTTGTGAAAATAGAGGCTGTACTCCATGCCCCAATAATCGATGTCGCGATAAAGGTCGATGGTGTCGGTTCGTCCCGTTTTCACAAGCTGGCGGGGAGGGTCAAGCGTGTAGAAGGTTTGCAGGTAGGATGGATTGCTTATGTTGAGCCACGAAAGCTTGGCCCGCGGCTGCAGCATGCGAAACCAGGGCCCTTTGTTGAAAACCAGCGGCAGGCGAACTGTGGTCTCTATCTTTAATTGGCGTCCTTTGCTGCCCAGCCGGTCAAAGGTGAAGGTATCGGTCTTACTCACATAAATCTCATTAAAGTCCTGAGCGTGGTCGCCCCACTTCACGTCAAAATCAAGAATTGGGTACCAGCCGGCCCAGGTAAAGCCGGCCTGAAATTTTTCGCGGCTGTGTGAGCGGGCTGCGTTGTAGCCCAGGGTGGTGATGGCGGTTCCCAAAAGGTTTTGGCTCATCAGGGTGATACCGGGGTTGATGGCCTCATCGTCGATGTTGATGTTGAGTGGCGCCCAGCTGTGCAGATTAAAAAGATTCCATTTGCTGTATCGCCTGGCATTTAATTGGGTCGGATTGATTTCATGTTGGGCACTATCCTGCAAGAGTGGCTCCTGTTCAATGAGCTTTTCTACCAGAGGTGTTGTGAGATTGGCGGGCGTAGCACCTTTATCTGTAATGGTTTGCATGGCCGGTGCCGATACAAGCTGATAACCACGCGGAGTGTAATCGGCATAAACCAGCGTGTCATGTCGTGAAGTGAGGGCAGGGGAGGCGGCACCAAACCGGGCCCGGGTTACCTGCCGGGTTTGGCCGGAGGAGAGGTCGAGGCGGAAAATCTCTTCAGCTTCAGTTGTGGATGCCGAAAACCAGAGGGTGTTGCCTGCCTTTACCGGGTAGCGCGGCTCGTCCCAGGCGGATGGTCTGAGGGTTTGCCAGGTTTCATCGGCTGTATTCAACGAAGCGATGCTCTTACCACTATTTGCCAGAAGAATTACAACCACCTCGCCGGGTTGGTCGCTCCACGAGGGATGAAGAGGGTAAGCGTCTTCGGGAGTGGGAATGCGTTTGATGATATCACCCGTGGAAAGGTTGATGGTGGTGATAAAGAAACGATAATCGGCCGTGGACTCAACGGTCACCAGGGTATCGCTGCCGGTTTTCAGGCTGGGCGAGGCGTAACGGCTGAATGGTTTTATTGTACCTGTTTCACCACTGTTCCTGTTAAGCACCCTCAGTACCGAATAGTCGGCATTGGGCCAGCGCAGATGGGGTTTGTTTTCGCTCCAAACCACCCACTTTTCGTTGGCCGCCAGAGGCTCATCATCGCGAATGCCGGTAAAGACCAGGGTTTTTGAGGAACCATCGGGTTTAATCTCCTCGATGCGCTGCCGCTGACCGGGGCCGCTCACCCCGGCGATGATGGAGCCGTTAGGCACCATTACCGGATGCTGATAATTGGTATAATCGTCCGTTGCCTGTTGAATCAGGGTGAAGGATGAAGGGTTTAGGTTTTTATCCTGAAGTCGCCATTCCTGCGTCAATTCATTAAAAATATCGGTGTAAAGGTTTTTCGGATTCTTACCGGTTGTACTTTTAATAATGTGGCGGAAAGGGGTGAGCGACCAACTGTTACGACCCGTGTTGCGAACGGCATCCGACCATATTTCCGCTCCGTATTTTGCCCTGGCCCGGGCCGTAAGGTGATAGCCCATTTTATAATAGTCGGGAACAAAGTCGGCATAGGAGCCCAGGTAGGCTTTATCGTAGCTGTCGGGGCCATAGGCCGTGAGCCGGGCCCGCAGCGATTGCGAGAAAACAGGCCATCTGCCGCGCCCGCTGTTGGATAGGGTGGTTTCGGTAATCACGGCATCGCCCTCCAGAAACCACATGGGCAGGTAAGCACCCAAAACCGCACCGGTAGCCTGTTGTCCGGTCAACCAGCCGGCGAAACGCGTAAACCCCTGGTTCAACTTGTCAATTTGCACCACATGACGGTATTCGTGGGCAGCCAGTTGCTCCAGCCAATCCGTACTATAAATGTTCTGGTGCGGGTTGGGATACATCTCAATTCGTTTTGGCGCCCAGGAAACAAAGCCGTTGGAGTAGGCCGAGCGTCCGTGAATCAGCACATCTATTTTGCCTGGCCGGTGATGCATGGAGGCTTCAACCAATGGCGCTATACTGTCGAGATAGATAGCCAGACGGGTGGCAGGAGTCAGAAATTCAACCGGGAATACCAGCCTGAAACGTTCAGTGTTTATTTGTTGCCAGCAAACCGAAGCCGGGTCCGCACCCGAGGAGTAATATTGCCCCGACAGCCTGAACGTTAAAAGCAGAAATGCTATTATAAGAAGATGTCTCTCTAATGCTATTATAAGTAGATGTCTCTCTTTGATATTGGTCATGATCTGCAATATATTTATATGGCTGCTTAGGCGCCGAAATATAGTAAAAAAAGACCTCCCTCTGCTTCTTGTCATTTCAGGAACTGCTCAATTTTCGTTTGGAATTATGAGGGTATGACAGCGGAGGAGTGTTGGAGCACAGTTTTCCGTCGGAGCAAGGTCTTCGGCAGCTGCCGGAGGCCTTGGGGTCATCTTTGCACTGATATATCAACCTCGGACTCAGAACGCGGGGTCTCCGGCCACTGCCGGAAGACCCTGCCGGGACTCAAGGCTAACCTGCGCCGGGCGCTATGATTTTCGGCAAACCGGTTAAGGGAACCTGCCATCAGATAAGCCGCTACCCGCTTAAAGAACATAGAACAGAAAATCTTAATATATTTGCACTATAAAAGGCAAGCAGATTATTATCTTTTTACTATGATAGATCATTCACAGGTAACCATTGAAAATGTAGTGGTTCATCACATTGGCAGCCGTACCGAAGGTGAACCGGTAAAATACTCCAGGAGTGCTTTGCGGCTGCTGGACGAAGAGACCGTAGGAGATGTGCTGACCGGCTATTTTTTTCGTTCGTTTAAAACGGAAGCTTACTTTAATTTTACCGATGAGAATGACAACTTCGAAAATAACCGGATGTTTCAGTGGATAGCCGGCGTTTTTGAGCGGCCCGACACGTTGTACGACACCTCCCTAAAGATAGCCGGTTTTCTGTATGAGCAATCCAACCATCCTAAGATAAGGGGTGGTGAATTTTATATGGCCTATTTTAGCAATTGCGTGGTAGATGGTGAAGTAACCGATGGCATTGGCCTATTTAAAAGTGAGAACAAAGAGACTTTCCTGAAGGTTTATCTCAAAGACCAGACCTTTGAGCTTGGCGCTCAGGAAGGCATTAATGTGCGTAAATTGGACAAGGGCTGCATCGTTTTTAATACCGAGAAAGAGGCAGGCTATAAGATTTGCATGGTCGATAACATCAACAGGGGGCAGGAGGCGCACTTCTGGAAAGATGATTTTCTGGGATTGCAGCCACGGGAAGACAACTACTATTTTACGCGCAATTACCTCTCGCTGTGTAAGGATTTTGTCACCGATGTGTTTAACGACGAGCATGAAGTGCCCCGGCCCGACCAGATAGACATGCTGAACCGTTCCATCGATTTTTTTGATAAGAAAAATGACTTCAGAAGGGAGGAATTTGAACAGCAGGTGATGCGCCATCCCGAGATTATTGGAGCCTTTAACGATTACCGGGAGACCTTTGAGGATGAAAAAGCATTGCCAATCACCGACAGCTTTGACATCTCCCGAAGCGCCGTAAAGAGTGAAAAGAAACACTTTAAGTCGGTGCTGAAACTTGATAAAAATTTTCATGTGTACGTGCACGGCCGCCGTGATCATCTGGAGAAGGGTTTTGATAAAGAGAAAGGCATGAATTACTACAAGCTGTTTTTCGAGGTGGAGCATTAACCAACTCAATGAATATTTTGGTCCTTTCCCCCTTTAAAAAAAAACAAAAATGATTGAACTCCCCGTTCCATTTTTAAGACGTGTAGAGCAGGCTATGGCACCCGGTGAGTTTGCGGCCTTTGTAAACAGCCTGGAGCTGCCGGCGGTAACATCCGTGCGTTACAATCCCCGAAAACCTCTTGTCCCAATGGTGGGAGCAGAGCCTGTCCCCTGGTGCAGCACAGGATATTATTTGCCACAAAAGCCCATCTTTACCCTCGATCCTTTGTTTCATGCCGGGTGTTATTATCCCCAGGAGGCCGGCAGTATGGTGTTGTGTGCCATTCTGGAGCAACTGAACACCCAAACAGGTAAAGAGATAAAAATGCTGGATTTATGCGGTGCTCCCGGCGGTAAATCCACTCTCATCGCCTCATTTCTAAATGGAAACGGACTCCTGGTAACCAATGAGGTGGTGCCTTCCAGAGCGCTTATCTTAAAGGAAAATATTGTAAAATGGGGTGCGCCCAATGTTTTGGTCACCCGCTCCAGGCCTTCGGCCTTCAACGCTTTATCCGGGTTTTTTGATGTGATGCTGGTGGATGCTCCCTGCTCCGGTGAGGGAATGTTTCGTAAAGGGGAGAGGGCTCGTGGAGAGTGGTCCCCGGAGGTTGCAGCCATGTGTTCAGTGCGGCAGCGCGATATATTGATGGAGTCCTGGGATGCCCTCAAAGAGAGTGGCTGGCTTATCTATTCCACCTGCACCTTCAACCCGGCCGAGAATGAGGATAACTTGCGATGGCTGGCTTCCAAAGTAAATGTGGAGGTGGTATCGTTAAATTTCCCCCCTCAATGGGGTACCACTCCGGTGCCATTGTTGGGTGGTGAAGCAAGAGCCTTTTATCCACATAAGGCCAGAGGGGAGGGCTTTTTTGTGGCTTTGATGCAAAAAAAGGAGGTGCACCCTCGCAAAAATCTGCACAATACCCGTAAAATAAAATCCACCAGGCCACCTCAGATGGCGGAACACCTGCTTAGGGACAATTTGGCGTGGCATTTTGTAGAAAATGAGGAGGGATGGAGTGCAGTGCCTGCAGGTTACAAATATGAGATTCAGGCAATAACAGAACAGCTGAATGTTTTATCGGGTGGTGTGTCTTTGGGTAAGCCCGGCCGTAAAGAGTGGTTGCCCAATCATGCCCTGGCTATGAGCCGGGAGATTTCTGCCGATTTTCCAAAGATTGACCTTTCTCTGGAGGAGGCACTGAAATATCTCAAAGGTGAGGCGCCAACGCCCCGCCCCGGGATGCCAGGAGGCTTTTATTTGGTTTCCTACCTGGACCATCCGCTGGGCTTTGTCAAAAATATTGGCAACCGGCTCAACAACCTTTATCCCAAGGAGTGGCGCATCCGGATGAAGATATAGTACGGATTTAGAGAAGACGATTTGTGGTTCTCTTTTTTGTGGCTCCCTCCCGTTTTATTCTGCAAATTGTTATATCTTGCTATCTTTGCCGCGCTAAAAAACAGCATACAATGAATATTCACTTTGTCCTTAATATTTTGGGCCGCGTCCTTATTATTTTGGGGCTGTTTATGTGCACCAACCTTATTTGGGTTGGGGTGTATCTCGAAACCACATTTTGGGGCCATCTGTATGCCTGCCTCACCACTCTGGCATCAGGAGCGGTACTCTATTTTGGTTCAAAAGGAAAAATACAAGCCGGCTTAAATCTCAAAGAGAGCTATCTAACCGTAACTTTTGCCTGGATAGTCATCTCTGCTTTCGGTACTTTACCTTATTTGTTTACCGGCTCTATTCACGGGTTTGTCAATGCTTTTTTCGAAACGGTGTCGGGCTTTACCACCACAGGTTCAACCATCCTTACCGATATTGAGGCAATGCCTAAAAGCATCCTCTACTGGCGCAGCTTAACTCACTGGATTGGCGGAATGGGAATAATTGTGCTGGTGGTAGCCATTCTGCCCATGCTCGGTATTGGTGGTTACAATTTGTTTAAATCTGAAGCTTCAGGGATCACTTACGAAAAGCTCACTCCTAAAATGGCCAGTACTGCCAAGCGATTGTGGGGTATTTATGTGGGGCTCACCTTTGTTCAGACACTTTTATTGGTTTTGGGCGACATGGACTTTTTCGATGCTCTGTGTCACAGTTTTGGCACCATTGCCACCGGCGGATTTTCTACTAAAAATGCCAGCGCCGGTTATTTTTCGCCCTATACCCAATATGTGATCATGGTATTTATGCTTTTATCGGGCGTAAATTTTGTGCTGCTTTACTTTATCCTGAAGGGACGCTTTAAAAAAGTGTGGCAAAACGATGAGTTTAAAACCTATCTGGCTATAATTCTGATAGCGGGGAGCATCGTTTCTGTGGTGTTGTTAAATCTCCCGGGCGCCGGTATAGAGAAGACTTTGCGCTCTGCTTTTTTTCAGGTGGTCTCCATCATTACCTCCACCGGCTTTATAACCGAAGACTACCTTCTGTGGCCGGCGCAGGCATGGTCTGTCATTTTTCTGCTTATGTTTGTGGGGGCCTGCATTGGCAGTACCGGAGGTGGCATAAAAGTGATACGGCACGTGGTGGCTTTTAAGAGCTTCTTCCTGCATTTTAAAAGACTTCTCAATCCCAATTCTATCATTCCGTTGCGTATAAACGGCGAAGCCATCGACGATGATAAGGTGAGCGTAATCGTCTCTTTTATCATGCTTTACTTCGTCACCTTTATGGCTGGTTCGCTTGTCATGCTCTTTATAGGGCTGGACCCGGCCACCGCAGCATCCTCTGTATTGTCGGCCATGGGCGCGGTGGGGCCCGGTTTTGGAACTGTAGGACCGGTTAATAACTTTTACCATATACCCGGTTTAGGAAAGGTTTTGCTTTCATTTTTTATGATATTGGGGCGACTCGAGCTTACCACTGTATTCATTTTGTTTACCCGACATTTTTGGAAGGACTAATAGTTGCCTTCTTGCAGATCTCTTTTCTTTGCTTTATTATAGAAATAAAAAACACCATGAAATTAGCGGTAATTGCACACGATGGAAAGAAGGCCGAAATGGTATCCTTTCTGAACAAGCACTATGACTTTTTGAATTTGGCCAAAATAGAGATCATCGCTACCGGAACCACCGGTAAGCATGCCCAGAATGCAGGGTTAAAAGTAGAGCGGGTGCTGTCGGGCCCTCATGGTGGCGATGCGCAGATTGCCGCACAGGTAGCCGAAGGTAAAATTAAGGCTGTATTTTTCTTCCGCGACCCGTTGGATAAACATCCTCACGAGCCAGATATTAATATGCTCATGCGTATCTGCGATGTGCACAACGTACCTTTGGCCACCAATCCTGCCACTGCTGAGTATGTTTTGAAAGGATTGGTGGGGTGAGATAAAAGTCCTCTCCTGCCCGTCGGCGGCAGGCTGGACATAACCGTGGTTTTATCCGGTTCGGGGCCTTAATCCGGAGGTTAGTTTACAGCGACCGGATAGGTGGCCTCCCGTTCTTTGGCTTTTTGGAGCCATTGTGGCACAATGGTTTCCATAAACTGGCCTTTCTGCTGGTTCATAGAAGCCATATCCATGCCCAGGTAGGCCTGTGCCTTGGCTTTGGTGCTGATGTCGGGATAGTCGATGGGTTGGTTGTGTCCCATGCTCGCCAGCAGGCGGGCCAGCTTAATGCGCGACTCCTGCGCAATTTGAAGGCCCGAGCCAATTACCCTGCTTATCTCAACAGGATTGTGGAATGAGTTGCCATGACCGGCGGCAGCAAAATCCCATCGCCACTGGGCATGACGGATGTCCATCAGGATATCGTTCATTTGCTCTTCGGTGGCACCATAGTCCCAGGCTTGTTTGGCTTCCACATGTGCCCTCACCAGAATCTTCTCCAGCTCCTTGCGGTTGCCGGCAATCTGGTCCTGTCGCTGATATACGGTGGCTACAATCTTTTCCGTTTCGTCGCGGTGACACACCTGGCACGAGTTGGCCACGTTGTTCAGTGGGCTTTGAATGTGGTGGTTGGTAAATTTTTGTCCCCCTTCGCTCATGTAGGGCATATGGCAGTCGGCACATGAAACCCCGCGTGAGGCATGGATGCCTGTTGAGAACACTTCGTAGCCCGGATGCTGGGCTTTAAGCATGGGAGCACGACTCAGTCCGTGTGTCCAGTCCGAAAAGCCTATATCATCGTAGTAGGCCTCAATCTCTTCAACGCTGGTGCCGTTGTCCCAGGGAAAGGTCAGATACTCAACACCTGCCACTTTATCTTTATTAAAGTAATACTCCACGTGGCATTGTGCGCATACCAGTGAACGCATCTCCTGATGAGAGGCCATGGAAATATCTTTCCCCTGACGCTCGAAGGCTTCCACAAGTGCCGGGCGGGAAATCCTGAGGTTCATGGTTTCCGCTTCATGGCAGTCGGCACAGCCTATGGGATTAACAATTTGGTGCCCTTTCTCCTCCCAGGTGCCTTTGTAGAATTCGGTTGGCCCTATCTCGCTCATCAGACGGGGTACATCGGGACTCTTACAAGTCCAGCAGGTGCTGGGCATGGAGCTCTTTTGTCCCTCCATGGGGGCGCCCACCCGCAGTGTCTTCCAAATGTCCTGGATGGCGTAGGAGTGGCCGCGTCCCTGGTTGTAATCTTTGGCAAAGCTATAGTCTGCCCACAAAATCACGAACTCAGGATTTTCGCCCAGCATATCAGTCATGGCCGATCCGCCATGTTTAGAGCGAAAAGAGGTGTCGGCCGTTTGTTTATAAGTTTGATATTCTCGTGGAAAATTTTGTCCCCATACTTCGTTGCGGGGCTCATATTGTCCGTGTTTAACATCCGGGGTGTAGGTAAACACCGCTTCGGCCCGGCGCTCAATAATCGAGGAGGCGAATAGCCCCAGTATGAATACAACAATTATGGTGGCAAAAAACAGCAGCCATCCCAGCCATGGCTTTCCTTTTATCTGTTCGCTGATTGGTTTCATATGAGTTGGGATTAAATGGGTTTAAGTTTATTGATTATCAATTGATTGCAAGTGTATAGTCGGTTATTCTTTTGTTTTTTTTCCCTTTAACCAGTCGGGCACAATGCTTCCGGGTACCGGCACACGCGCAAAAGGCACGCTCGACAGGCTGTTTACCCGGCCGTGGGGTGTCTCACGGTGACAATCCACGCAATAGCGGTCTTTTATGTTGGGGTGAAAGTCGGGTCGCATGGCTGCCAGCTTATCGTTGGTGATAAGATGTGTGTGACAACGTTCACAATTCTTCTGAACCACGTCTTTGCCCGCCTGCTGGATAAAAATTACCTGAGGCTCGGCACGCATGGTAAAAATGGTGGCATGTCGCAAACCATCTTTAGCCTTGAAGTAGTAATGGTTAAAAACATTGTTGTGGGGCACGTGGCACTCATTGCAGTTGGTCCACTCGCGATGCGCGCTGTGGTACCAGGTGGCATATTGCGGCCCCATAATATGACAGTTCACGCAGGTCTCTGGCTCATCCGAAAGGTAGGATGGTGCCCGGGAGATGTGAAGCACAAAAAAACCCAGCCCCACAAAAATACCCAAAGCAATAATCACGGGCAGCTTCCAGGGGTCGGGCGGGATGAACCACTTGATAAATGATTTTTTTACCATAACGGGAACTTTAATCTTTTTGTCAATGAAGTGAAGATAGACAAAAACTACTAGTAAGAGCCTGCTGATGGCTGTTTCCGGTTAATTTTAAATTAGTCTAAATTGTGATTAACATTTAAGTGGCAGTTTTGCTGATCTTCTGTCTTCCCTGCCTGCCTGCCTGCCGGTGTCTTCTATCTTCCCTGCCTGCCTGCCAGCAGGTATCTTCCAGCTTCCAGCTTCGTGCTCCCGTCTTTATCCGTCTCCTTCAAAACCTCTCCCGCTGACGAAACCACCATTATCTTCACCGGCACTTTACGGGTGCTTTGGGCCATGGCCTGGTTAACCAATCGCAGTAATCCACCGCAGCAGGGTACCTCCATCATGGCCACTGTAAGGGAATTGATTTGGGCTTCATCGATAAGCCGCACCAGTTTAGGTAAATAGGCCTCCTGGCCCTGATCCAGTTTGGGGCAGGCAATGGTCAGAGTTTTTCCTTTAAGCAGGCGGCTGTGGAAGTTTCCCATGGCATAGGCTACGCAGTCGGCTGCCAACAACAGGTCACTTCCCTTAAAATAACCTGCCGCAGGGTTTATCAGGTGCATCTGAACGGGCCATTGGCGCAGATGAGAGGGCGCATCCTGGCTATTTGAGCCAACGATGGCCCGGGGCAGGATAGTTTTGGCCTGCGTGCCGGGACAGCCACTGCCTGGATTGTTGTACATCAAGCTCACTTTTGGCCGGTGTACCTCCCGGATTACCTCTTCAACCGGGAAGGGGAGCGCGTCTTCATTGGCTTTCAAATAAGCCATGGCCTCGCGCAGGAAACCGGTCTCGTTGTGATCGCGCAGATGCTTCAGGTGTGCGACCACAGTGTTCTTGCCCTTGGTAACCATCATCTTAATCACCTTTGCCTCATCGTAGGGCTCTGCCTCCCGCTTTTCTATGGTGATGGCTCCCTGTGGGCAATGGCCGATACAGGCGCCAAGTCCGTCGCACAGCAGGTCGCTGATGAGGCGCGCCTTGTTGTCAATTATCTGAAGGGCGCCTTCGTGACAGTTGGGCACACATACGCCGCATCCATCGCACAGGCTCTCATCTATTTTTACTACTTCTCTTAGCATTGCTATTCTTATAAATAACATTTACTTATTTGAGTCCACTCCGAAAAGTATATTCTTGCCACCAAGGCTCTAAGATACAAAGATTTATCCAGGCATAGATTGCCTATTTTTAATTCTTTACGATTCTTAGTGTCTTTGTGCCTTCGTGGCATATTTTCATTTTTAGACTTTTCGGGGTGGACTCTTATTTAGTAATTGCAAAAATAGAGGACAGCATGCTCTTTTGTCTGTAACTTATGTTACAAATAGCCTTTTTATTCTATATTTGTTGGGTTTGAGAAGTAAAAAGATCCTTACAGAAAATATTTATGGATGATATTCTTGAAAAATCACCTCTATTCCGGGGACTCAATATTTCTGAAATAGGGAAGATGATAGATGGGGTTGCCCATCGTATAAAAACTTATGAGGCCGGTGAACTGATTGCAATAGGTGGTGATAAGTGTAATTTGTTACATATATTGTTGAGAGGCAGCGTAAAGGGGGAGATGATTGATTTTTCAGGAAGAGTGCTAAAGATAGAAGATATTACTGCTCCGCGACCATTGGCAGTTGCTTTTTTGTTTGGCAACAATAATCGCTTTCCCGTAACCATTACTTCCAACACGGCAGTTCGCATGCTTATCCTGCCCCGTGCATCGGTGATGACACTCATGCAGATTAACGAAACATTTCTGAAAAATTATTTAAATGCTGTATGCTCCCGTACTCAGTTTATCTCTGATAAACTCCGGTTCTTATCCTTTAAAAGCCTGAAAGGAAAGTTGGCGTACTACCTGTTAGAGCTGGATAAGGAGCAGCACAATGATGGTCAGATTCTCTTTACCAGCACTCATGAGGAGTTGGCCGACCTCTTTGGGGTGGCGCGCCCTTCGCTGAGTCGCTCTTTCGGTGAACTACACCGCCTGGGAGTGATAAAGGTGGAGGGGAAGCGCGTGCAGATATTGAATAAGGAAATGTTGATGAAGGAGAAGTAAAAATTAAACCTTAATCTTCCTGATTCTCTAATATCATCATCTCCTGCTCATCCCCGTTTAAAAAAATAAGCCTATTACCCTGAAGCTTCATTCCGGCTGTTTCGTTTAACGCTTTCAGAAACCGGTCCTCCACACTCATATTGGGGCAGAAGCGTTTGGTGGCGCCTATCTGGGAGAAGTGGATGGATGAATCGCTGTTCAACTCATAGTTGCCAAAAAATAGATTACACCCGGCATTGCCATTGATTCTTTTCTCTTTGGGGGTGAATTTCAAAAATGGTGCTTCGGTAAGCTTCGTGGTGTCTATAGTGTTTCCATCCAGTTCGGTCAATTTCCATTGACCCTTTGCCAAAGCATCCTCCGGTTGAGTCGACATGCCTTGTTGTGATTTATTAAGGATGTACATATCGGCCAGATTGCCTTCAATTTTTTCACCGTCACTGTTGAGTATGAATATCCTATTTTCACCTACCCGGAATTGCCGGGCGTTGGTTTTCCCATTTTTAAGAATAATGGTGTTACCGTCGGTATTCCATTCAAAGTGTCCCTCTTCCACAAATGGAACTACATCCCGGTCCTGATAAACAGATGCCAGGCGGAGGGTGTTGTCGTAGTTGAGTGTTAAGGTTGTTTCAATGCCCGGGCAGTCGGCACATGGAGTAGTGCCTGTGTAAGTGCCGGCCCAGTCTAAAGAGTGTTGGCTGGTATGCTGTGGGTAAGTTTCCACACCTTGACCCGGCACAGAGGTTTTGCTCGCACAACTGCCAACAAAAATTGAAATAAAGATTATGATGATGGTGATGGCTGAGGTTTTCATGTTTATTAGTGATTAATTGCAGAAATAATTACAGTATAAGTCAAAAAGCATACCACTAAGAGTAGGACTAAATCGCTTACGCTGAATCACCAAATGGGATAAAGTTATACCAAATCGCACGCCTCGGCCGGCATCCAATGGGCCGCTTTTCCTTCCCATTTAATATTGCAGCCAATGGGATTCGTTTTTTCCACAGGCGGGTTTTCTCCCGATGTTAACGCCTCCAGCACCAAATCAAGGGTGTTTTCGGTCATGTCTGAGGTGTCGCGTGGTGAATCCACACCACGTCCCGTGTAAACCAGTTTTCGTTGCTCATCAAACACAAAAAAGTGAGGTGTTTTTAATGCTCCGTAATCGAGGGCTGCTTGCTGGCTCTCATCGTGCAGGTACAACCAGGGAAAAGCGTGGCGCTCCATTCGTTTCACCATGTTGGGGAAACTGTCCTCAGGGCGTGTATTTGCGCTGTTGGAGTTGATCCCTGCCAGGCGAACCCCTTTGCTTTTATATTTTAGCGCTGTTTGGCGGGTGATTTCATCGGAACCAATCACATAGGGGCAATGGTTGCATGTAAAAAAGATGACCAGCCAGGGTGTGTCCTTAAAATTTTCAAGTGAATAGTTATGCCCGTCGGTGGCCGGGAGATTGAATGCAGGGGCACTTTGCCCGATATCTAAAGTAAATGACATAAACCTGAAGTTAAGTTGGTTCGAAATGTAAAAGCCATGTTAAACGGGCCTGAATATAAACCAACAATTATTACACCGTTATGTTTCCAATGGTTTTTTAAATGGTTTAGGATAGGGTGCGATTACCGTCCCAGCATCTTTAGCATCTTAAAATGATTGGCCACAGCCAAAAAGAAGGTACCCTGCACATGATAGGGCAGATTATATTTGCGGGTGGTCTCTTTTACCAGCGACGATATATTTTTGTAGTGCACATAACTGATGTAGGGAAACAGGTGATGCTCTACCTGGTAGTTGAGCCCTCCAATAAGCCATGAAAAAACTCTGTTTTTGGGAGAGAAGTTCGAGGTGGTGAGCAGTTGATGAATGGCCCAGTTGTTGTCCATTTTGCCATTTTCATCGGGAAGAGGATATTCGGAGGAGGGCATAACATGTGCCGTCTGGAAAATAACTCCCAGAATAAGGCCACAGAGAAGATGCATGGATATAAAAAGTAATAAAATCTGGTACCAGGCCAGAGGAAACAGGATGAGAGGAATAACCAGGAAGATGATGTAATAAAGCAATTTGGTGCTAAAAAGCTCGGCCATTAGCCGGGAGGTTTTTTTATTGCTGTACTGTTTGTCGCTCCTGTAGTTCAACACCTGCCGAAAATCTTTAACCGTAATCCACGACAGGGTCATCAGCCTGTAAAAAAGCCAGGCGTACCACTGTTGAAACCGATGCAGCTTGTAAAGCGGCCGGTGAGGTGAAAACCTTAAAATACCCGGAGGAGCTATGTCGTCGTCATGCCCTTCGATGTTTGTGTATCCATGATGCAGCGTATTGTGCTGATACTGCCAGTTGGGTGGAAAACTACCTGTATAAAAATCATCAGTAGAAATACAATACCGCTCAGTCCGGCTAACAGCAGAAGACGATTGTTAAAATCGAAGTGCTCCAGCTCAAAGGGCTGAAAAAACAAAACGAAGAGAAATATCCCAAGGCTGATACTTAGGAAGAGTTCCAGTTGCTCTTTCAGTTGATGTATAAACTCATTCAATTGTTTGCTCATTTTGGTTGGTTTCCTTCGGATGTTTCTGCAATTTACTCAAAAGAGTACAAATGGAAGGATAGAAAGTTCAAAGAAATGACCTTTATGAAGAAACACTGCATTGAAAAAATGCGTTCTTTTGTGGACCTTTTTTTGTAGTGGCAAAACCTCTCTATTAAGAGGTAGATATCAAAAGACAAAAATGAAAACGGGTAGATATATTAAAATTTTTCCCCAGCCCGACGATTCTACCTGCGGACCTACCAGTTTGCAAGCCGTTTATAGTTTTCATGGATTGGAGGTACCTCTGGAAGAGGTGATCAAATCGGTGGATTCTTTAAATCATGGCGGAACTTTGGCCGTGATGCTGGGCGTGGATGCCCTGAAAAGGGGGTTCAAGGCCAGAATTTATTCTTACAACCTTAAAATGTTCGATCCCTCCTGGGTACATTGCTCCAATGAGGAACTTATAGAGCTGTTGGAAAAGCAACTGAAATACAAAAATCGCAATAAATTCAGAAACGCCACCCGCGCCTATCAGAACTTTTTAAAGCTGGGGGGTGAAATTTATTTTGAAGATATGCAGCGTGACCTGTTTGAGAGCTACCTCAACAAAAACATACCTATTCTTACCGGATTGAGCGCCACCTATTTGTATCATTCCAGGCGGGAGTACTCCGATTGGAAAAATCAATCGATATACCACGATTTGCGTGGCGTTCCCACCGGTCATTTTGTGGTATTGAGCGGCATGGAAGGAGACTTCGTGTTTGTAGCCGATCCTTACAAAGAAAATCCCATATCGGGAGAGAGCTATTATAAAGTGGATATTAACAGACTTATGAACTCCATTCTTTTAGGAATTGTGACCTACGATGCCAATATGCTGATGGTAATGCCGAATCCTGAAAAATCAGAAAACCAAAAATGAAGAAAATTATTGTTATCAATAACCCTTCCAAGTGGGCGTTCAATATACCCGATGTGGAGGTGGTGTCACCCCGAAAGTACCTGGAGGATGATGGTTTCGCCCGGATGAAAAACCTGAGGGTGTTTAATCTCTCCAACGATTATGCTTACCAAACCCGCGGCTATTACGTATCATTGCTGGCCAATGCCCGCGGGCATAAGGTGATTCCGTCGGTAAAAAACATCCTCGACCTGAAAGTACAAACCATCGTTAAGAGCGTTTCCGATGAGCTGGACGATCTGGTGCAGAAAAGCTTGAAACACATCCGCTCCAAAGAGTTTATCCTGAGTATTTATTTTGGTAAGAACATAGCACAGCAGCATCAGAAGCTGGCTCATGAGCTCCATAAACTTTTCCAGGCTCCCTTTTTGAGGGCACGGTTTGCCCATAACGGTAAAAAGTGGGAGTTGCAGTCGGTGCGAACCATTTCATTCAAAGAGGTACCCGAGCATCATCTCCCTTATCTGAATGATTTTGCTCTTGCCTATTTTGCCCGTAAAAGATACGATAAAGCCCGTGTAGAACGTTACCTTTATGATTTGGCCATCCTGACCAATCCCGACGAAATAGCACCGCCCTCCAACAAAAAGGCAATTTCAAACTTTGTAGATGCCGCCGAAAAGCTGGGTTGTTACGTGGAGATGATCACAAAAAACGATTATAATCGTATTGGCGAATTCGACGCCCTTTTTATTCGTGAAACCACTGCGGTGAACCATCACACCTATCGCTTTGCCCGCAGAGCCCAGAGTGAAGGATTGGCCGTGCTCGATTCGCCCGAGTCGATACTCAAGTGTGCCAACAAGGTCTATTTGGCCGAGCTGCTCAAGGGGGCCCGCATCCCTACCCCCAACACCATAGTTATTCTTTCGGAAAATACTGCGGAGGTGGAAAAACAGCTGGGTTTTCCCTGTGTGCTGAAGCTTCCGGATTCCTCATTTTCTCAAGGGGTTGTTAAAGTCGAAAATCCTGATGAGTTGCACCAAAAGGTGAAAGAGATGCTTAAGGAGTCGGATCTGATTATTGCCCAGGAGTTTGTACCAACCGATTACGATTGGCGGGTGGGTGTTCTAAATAATGAGGTGCTTTTTGTGTGTAAGTATTACATGGCCCGCGACCATTGGCAAATTTACAACTGGGGCAGCAAAAAAAAGTCGGATGTAGCTGGTAATTTTGATTTATTGAAGCCCGAAGAGGTGCCTCCCTCCATAACTGAAGTGGCACTGAAGGCTACCAGGCTCATCGGCAAAGGATTGTATGGAGTGGATGTAAAAGAGTTGAATGGCAAAGCCACCATCATCGAAATTAACGACAACCCCAATGTGGATGCCGGCGTTGAGGATGGTTTGTTACACGAGGAGTTGTATGCCCGCATCATCGGATTTTTGGTGAATCAGATAAACGGAAAACCATGAGCAGGAATCATTATCATCTGTTTGAGGTAACGGGTGTGGAGTTGGAATATATGATTGTGGACCGGGATACCTTAAACGTGCGCCCGATTTGCGACCTGCTTCTGAAAGAGGTTACCGGAGAGATAACAGCTGATTACGAAAATGAATCCATTGCCTGGAGCAATGAGTTGGTGAATCATGTGATTGAGCTTAAGACAAACGGGCCTGTGGCCACACTGCGGGAGTTAGGCAGGCAGTTTCATAAAAACGTACAGGAGATTAACCGGTTGTTGAAGCCCTTCAATGCCATGTTGCTGCCCGGAGGCGCTCATCCCTGGATGGACCCTCATACCGAAACCCAACTCTGGACCCACGAGTACAATGAGATATACAGCCTGTACAATCGCATCTTCGATTGTCGCGGACATGGGTGGAGTAACCTGCAAAGTACGCATATCAATCTGCCCTTCAATGGCGACGATGAATTTGCCCGGCTTCATGCTGCCATCCGCATGGTGTTGCCACTGATTCCTGCACTGGCAGCCAGCACCCCATTTCTCGACGGACAGCTTACCGGCTTTATAGACAGCCGGATGGAGACCTATCGCCACAATCAATCCAGCATTCCCTCCATTGGTGGAATGGTGATTCCAGAGGCGGTATTTTCCAAAGAGGATTACCACCAAAGAATATTTGTCCCCATTATGGCCGACATCAAACCCTACGACCACGAAGGGGTGCTGGATAAACACTTCCTGAATTCGCGGGGTGCCATAGCCCGTTTCGACCGCGGAGCCATTGAGATAAGGGTGGTGGATATTCAGGAGAGCCCCCGTGCCGACTTGGCCATTGTGGAGGCGCTGGTGGCATTACTTAAGCTGCTGGTTGACGACCACTTTGGCTCTGTTGCCGATCAAATGAGATGGCATGAGGAGGATCTGGCGGCTATTCTGCTTCAAACCATACGCGATGGTGAAAAGAGCGTGATTGATAACCGTTCCTATCTTCAATTTTGGGGTGACTCCTCCGCTTCTTTAAAAGCTGGTGAACTCTGGGGGCATCTTTTAACCCATCTGCAACCTGTAATGGGTGCTGAAGCCTTCTCAACCCTTGAAAAGATGGTTGCAGCAGGGACACTGAGTTCACGGATTATCCGGTGGTTGAATGGAGATTTCTCCCGGGAGGCACTTAAAAATGGCTACAGAACTTTGGGCGAAGCGTTGGATACCAACGGGTTGTTTGCCATAAATGGATAATTATGGATGTAGGTCATTTTTTAGGACAAACGGCTGTGGTGCTTTCATGCGAGCATGGCGGGAATAAAATTCCCCGTGAATACCTTCATTTATTTGCCGATGCTGCGGAAGTCCTGAACTCTCATCGGGGGTGGGACCCGGGCGCATTGGAATTGTTCAATGCTATGAAAAAAGGGGGTGTAGATTATGCGCAATACGATGAAACCACCCGCTTGCTCATCGATCTTAACCGCTCTTTGCACCGCCGAACCCTTTTTTCGGAGTTTTCAGGTTCACTGAGCAGGGAGGAGAAGACGCGGGTGATTGAGCAATATTATCTTCCATTCCGGGAGCGATTTATGAAAGAGGTGGAGGCATTATTGGTGAAATCGGATTTTGTTTTTCATGTATCGGTACACTCCTTTACGCCCGTTCTTAAAGGAACAACGCGCAACGCCGATGTGGGTCTGCTCTTCAACCCGACTTTTGGCAGGGAGAGGAAGTTGGCTTATTTATGGCGCGACCTGATAAGAGCATTTATGCCCGGTTTCAGAGTGCGGATGAACTACCCTTACCTGGGTAAAACCGATGGCCATGTGGCCGCCCTGCGGAGCCGGCTGGGACCTGACAGGTACGCTGGCATTGAATTGGAAATGAATCAATCATTTGCCGGCGATAAGGAGGTTATCAATCTGTTGGCAAGTAGTTTCCGGGAATTAATTGCCCGGTTTTAATACATCTTCTCAGGCATACATTATTTTTAAGTTTATGGCCAAATTATGATGCTATTTTCTACTTTCTACCTTTAAGTTTTGCTATATTTGCCAATAGCTTTGAACAATTCAGAGGATAGCAACTAATCTTAATATATTATTAGACCTCAAACATCACTTATCCTTAACTTGAGGCAAGCAGCCTATTTTTTATCACTACTGTCAAGTTAAGCATAATTTGTCACCTAATATATCTCTACGCGGGCGGGGTTCTCCCCCTCGGGAAAGTTACCTGTCTGCCGTCAGGCAGGGAGGGGTGAGCGCAGGATTGGACAGTTTCTGCTTGACATGACACTACAAATAAGCATTGGTTTTTCAAAAAACTTTAATCGATTTCATCCATAAAATTTTCATGTCTCTAATTTACCCCGCTGGGAACTCAAGAGGCGGAGTAAACAATTAACCTCAAAAGCTTCATGTCTTTAACCCATTCCTGGGGTCACACTAACCCCTTTAACGATTACAGTACCTATGCGCGAAATAAATTCAGCCGAAGGGTTCAAAAGCTCTCTCTGGATGCGGGTTTTACCTGCCCTAACCGCGACGGTACTAAAGGTAGAGGGGGATGCACTTTTTGCAACAACCAAACCTTCAATCCCTACTATTGTGAAACTGGTGACACAATAACTCAACAAATTAACAGGGGCATAGCGCGTTTCAGTGCTCACTATCCGGAACAGTATTACCTTGCTTACTTTCAGACCTATACCAACACCTATGCCCCGCTGTCGCAACTTGAATCGCTTTACACCGAGGCATTGTCACATCCGCAGGTGATGGGGCTGGTGGTAGGAACCCGGCCCGATTGCCTTCCTGACGAGTTGATCGATTACTTTACCCTGCTTCAAAAAGAATATCACGTGGTAGTGGAGCTGGGAATTGAATCCACCTGCGAAGATACCCTTCTGGCCATCAATCGGGGCCACACTTTTTACGAAACGCAAGAGGCCATTTTAAAACTCAGTGAAGCGGGCTTGCCGGTGGGAGGGCACCTTATTTTGGGGTTGCCGGGCGAAACCAGAGAAGATATCATTCAACATGCACGCACACTCTCCGCTCTTCCGCTTACCTATCTGAAGTTGCATCAACTGCAATATGTGAAAGGCTCAGGTTTGGGTCGCCAATACAGCAAGTCACCCGGACAATTTAAAGTGTTTGAGCTGGAGGAGTACATTGATTTAGTGATTGCCTTTCTTGAACATCTTTCTCCCTCAATTGTGATTGAACGCTTGTCAAGTGAAGCTCCGTTCGATCTGCTGCTTGCCCCCCGATGGGGTATCAAAAACTATGAATTAACTGAAAAGGTGAAAAATCAAATGCTGCAATTGGATACGTGGCAGGGGAGGAAGGCAACGGGCATCAGGCAATAGGTCGACAGGTAAAAGGTCGACAGGTAATAGGTCGACAGGTCAATAGGTTGACAGGTCAATAGGTCAACAGGTAATAATAGGTCGACAGGTCAATAGGTCAACAGGTAAAAGGTTGACAGGTAAAAGGTAAAAAGTAAACGGTATCCTTCGACAAGCTTAGGAACCAAAAGGTAAAAAGTAAACGGTATCCTTCGATAAGCTTAGGAACCAAAAGGTAAAAAGTAAACGGTATCCTTCGACAAGCTCAGGAACCAAAAGGTAAAAGGTAAACGGTGAAAGGCCTGCCTGCCGCTGAGGCAAGGTCAGCTAAGGAACGGTTCTTTATACCCCGTCAGTAGCCGGGCAAGCTGGTTTTGCAAATCAGAACCGTTCCTTACTACGGGTAAAAAAGTAAACGGTGCAAGGTGAAAGAGTGGTCATCAAATTCAGGGTGTCACTTAAAGTGAAGCCCTGAATAATGGGACCGTGAAGGATATCTTGTAAAGACGTCTCTAACGAGAAACCGCGAATGCATAGCCCGGAACTCTGAACGTTGGTCTTCGGTCTTTTCCTTAACTTCCAAAAACCCGCTTCAGCAGCTCTGTAACTCTTGCCAACGGATTGTTGCGTATTTGTTCCTCTTCCCTGGCCAGTTTGAGAAAAAGACCGTTCAGGGCCTGGTTGGTCAGATATGCATCCAAGTCGGTATCCACTGTTTCCAAATCGGCAAGACGCCCCACCATCGAGCCGGCTATACGGTTCCACTGACTGGTGAGGGTATTCCACGACTCGCTGGTGGAGATGTTGCCTACTACCACTTTGTCGATGGAGCTTTTTATTTTGGGTTGGTACAGCTTGTACAGATTATTGTAGGTTTGGGCTTTGAGGTATTGTGTGGCAGCATCGCTTTCGCCTCTTAAAATTGCAAATCCATCTGCAATGGTCATGTTGGTTACTGCCTTTGCGAAGATGGGGCCTGCCTCTTTGGCTGCATCCTCGGCCGAGCGGTTAATCCGAAGGATGACATCCCGTACCAGTTTTTCACCACCAGGGATGCGGGAGAGATTTTGCGTGATGACATCTGCTTCGGGCGGCAATAGAATCTTTACCATTTCGTCGCCAAAGTAGCCATCTACCCTGGAGAGGCCTGCAGCAGCCGAGTCGGCACCAATAACCAGGGCCTGTTTCAGCCCCTTTACAACTTCCTGTTGGGTTAACGGGCGTTGTGTGTCCATCTGATTCACCACTCGGGTCAGCTCTGTACAGCCCATAAAGATTAACAACAAAAAAAAAGGTAGTATTCTTTTCAGCATATTTGAAGGTGTTAAAATAGAAAAACGGGGATTATTGATTTTTATTAGAGTTTTAATTGATATTTTTTATTTCGCTCCTTTTTTTGGTCTTTTTCTCATTACCGCGCGCTCACTCCTCTTGTTTTCTGATTTATTTGTGGTGTGTGCACCCTTGTCAAACAACTGGCTTCGCAAATCTTTCACAGCGCTCTTTCCCAAGCGGGATTCAATGGCTTGTTGAATTTCAGGCCGGTGCCAAAAGAAGTATTGCCGCTGGTTTTGTTTCTCCTCTTTACTTTTGGCAACTTCAATGCTTTCGAGCGTATAGGGATTCAATCCGGTGTAATACATAACGGTAGCCAGTGTCATGGGCGTGGGGGTGAAATCCTGCACCTGCTCAAGATTGAAGTTCAGGGCTTTGGTTTCAACCGCCAGAGCGGCCATATCGGCTTCGCTGCAACCGGGGTGACTGGAGATAAAGTAGGGAATGATCTGCTGTTTCAGGTCAAGCTCCCGGTTGATTTTATCAAACAGAGTGTTGAATTTCTTAAAGAAGCTGAAAGCGGGTTTACGCATCATCTTCAGCACTTTATCTGAAGTATGCTCGGGGGCCACCTTTAGCCTGCCCGATACATGCCTGGTTATGAGCTCTTTGGTATATTGCTGGTGACTCTTCTGCTCCACCTCCGACGCTTTGGGATTCAGGAGCATATCGTAACGCACTCCGCTGCCAATAAACGACTTTTTGATGCCGGGCACCTTGTCGACTTTTTGGTAAACTTTGAGAAGTGGCTCATGGGAGGTTTGCAGGTTGTGACATACCGATGGAAAAATACACGAGGGACGCCTGCATTTTTCACAAATAGCGAGGTCGCGGCCCTGCATTTGATACATGTTGGCACTGGGGCCGCCCAGGTCGGAGAGATAGCCCTTAAAACCGGGAGACTCCGCAATTTGCTTCGCCTCTTTAAGAATGGATGCTTCGGATCGGGAGACCACGAACTTACCCTGATGAGCCGAGATGGTGCAGAAGCTGCATCCACCAAAGCAGCCGCGGTGCAACGTTACCGAGTGCTTTATCATATCGAATGCGGGAATTGCGCCCTTGTTTTGGTAGCGCGGATGCGGCAGTCGTGTATAGGGCAGGTCGTAGGATTGATCCAGCTCTTTGCTGCTTACAGGGGGATAGGGGGGATTGACTACGATGCGTTGGTCTTTATAAACCTGGTGAAGACGTGCGGCATGCATCCGGTTCGATTCCTCCTCAATGTGCCGGAAATTCAGAGCGAAGCTTTTTTTGTCATCTAAACACCTCTCATAGGAGTTGAGCTCAATATCGTTCCACATTTTGTTTTTGGGGAGTGGCTCTTCTTTGTTCAGCATTACAGCTGTTTGAGGAATGGTGGTGAGACTGCTGAAAGGCACCCCTTTTTGTAGAAGTCTGATCAGTTCAACCAGTGGTTTTTCGCCCATCCCATAAATCAGTAAATCGGCCCCCGACCAGGGGAGGATGGCAGGTTTGAGTGTATCGCTCCAGTAATCGTAATGTGTAAAACGGCGCAGTGAAGCTTCTATGCCTCCAAGAATTATGGGAACGTCGGGATAGAGCTTTTTAAGAATGTGCGAATAGGTTACAGATGCATAGTCGGGACGAAAGCCGGCTTTTCCGCCTGGTGAATAGGCATCGTTGGATCGCAATCGTTTATTGGCCGTATAATGGTTAATCATGGAGTCCATATTGCCGGCAGTTACCCCAAAGAAGAGCCGGGGAGCACCCAGCTTTTTAAAGTCGCGCAAATCGTCACGCCAGTTGGGCTGCGGTACAATGGCAACCTTTAGGCCCAGTGAGTAGAGTAAACGTCCAATTACAGCTCCGCCAAAAGCAGGATGGTCCACATAGGCATCCCCTGTAAACAGGATCACATCCGGTTCGTCCCAGCCTCTGGCTTGCATCTCACTCACAGAAGTGGGCAGCCATTCGTCTATATTGTAGCGATGCTCCATTTTTTTGCAAAGATAGGGAAAAGTGGGAAGCAAGAAGACCGAAGACCGAAGAGATGAGATTGAAAGAGATTGAGGGGATTGAAGGGAAAAAATTGATGGAAGACGAAAGTGGGTAGCTCGAAGAGAGAAGCAGGGAGCACGAAGACGCCTGCCTACCGACCTACCGACCTATCATCTCCCCTCTCCCCTCTTCCGTCTTCACATAATTTCCTCCTCCTTTCGGTCTCCAGTCTTCAGTATTCACATAATTTCCTCCTCTCTCTATACATTATTCCCGAAATTTTTTTAATTTTGAACCCAATGTTAACTTTGTAGAGGAAAATTTGACAATGGTTAATCCAAATATCGACCTGGCAGTTGAGTTGGGTAAGCGCATCGACCGCCTCGCCGGACTTTACCAGCATGCAAAGCAGGAGAACCGGATGTTGCAAAATGAGGTAACTCAGCTTACCGGTCAGTTAAAAAAGGTAGTCGATTCCAAAACAGAGATTGAAAAACAGTATGGTCAGTTGAAAATGGCGCGGGTGATAGAAGCTTCACCTGAAGATATTCAACAGACTAAAAAGAGGATTAACCAACTTGTGCGGGAAATTGATAAATGCATTGCACTATTAAATCGTTAAGCAGACAGAGTATAATATGGACAACAAGCTTTCTATAAGGGTTAAGGTAGCCGATCGTTTTTATCCCCTGCGGATTGAGCGTGAAGACGAAGAGAGGATACGGAAAGCTGCTGCTCTTATTAATGAAAAGATTTTACAGTATAAACAGCGTTATCATGATAAAGACCTTCGTGATTTTTTGGCCATGGCGGCTTTGCAATATGTAATTAAGATGTTGGAACTCGAAGTCAGTCACGACCATGTTCCGCTTGCCAATACTGTTAAAGACCTAAACGATAAGTTGGATGCAATTTTAGCTGAAGAAGAAGAACAGTAATACTGTTCTTGTTTTATAAGATTTTTACCCGCATTTTTTCCTGACTGTGCCATAGCTTTTGCATGGGCATTGTTTGACTATTCAGGAAAAGAGTGCGGTTTTTTTTATATATAACCTGTTAAATAAAAGTGAAATGGATATAATAATAGGAGTTGTCGCTTTTCTGGTAGGCGCCGGTTTAACGTGGGTTTTAATCAACAAGACCCTGCGTTCGCGCTCCCGGAAAATTGTTCGTGATGCCGAAGCCGAAGCCGAGGTCATCAGGAAAGAGAAGATTTTGCAGGCCAAGGAGAAATTCCTCCAGCTAAAGTCGGAGCATGAAAAAGAGATAAACAACCGGAATGCCAAAGTAGTGAGTATCGAAAGCAAACTGAAACAGAAGGAGGTGGCTTTCTCTCAGCGAATGGAGGATATACAACGTAAGACAAAAGAGTCGGACACTATTCGTGAAAATCTGACACAGCAATTGGAGTTGGTAGAAAGGAAGGCCGAAGACCTTGACCGCACCCATAAACGACAGGTCGAGCGGTTAGAGACCATCGCAAGCCTGTCGGCCGATGAAGCCCGCGAGATGCTTCTGGAATCACTGAAAGCCGAAGCTAAAACCGAGGCCATGTCCTATATCAACGACATTATGGACGAAGCCCGCATCAATGCCAATAAAGAGGCTAAGCGCATTGTGCTTCAAACGGTTCAACGGGTAGCTACTGAAGCTGCTATCGAAAATTCTGTCACCATTTTTCACATCGATTCCGATGAGATAAAAGGACGAATCATTGGGCGTGAGGGACGAAACATTCGTGCTCTGGAAGCAGCTACAGGAGTGGAGATTATCGTAGATGACACTCCGGAAGCCATTGTCCTTTCAGGATTTGATCCCCAACGTAGAGAGATTGCGCGTCTGGCTCTGCATCAATTGGTTACCGATGGCCGCATTCATCCGGCCCGCATCGAAGAGGTGGTCAACAAAGTGCGTAAGCAGATAGAAGAGGAGATGATAGAAACGGGCAAACGCACTGCTATCGACTTGGGTGTGCATGGTTTGCACCCCGAGATGATCAAACTGATCGGGAAGATGAAGTACCGCTCATCCTACGGGCAGAATCTGTTGCAGCACAGTCGCGAAACTGCCAATCTGTGCGCCATTATGGCCGCCGAATTGGGACTGAATGTTAAAGCCGCCAAAAGAGCGGGACTGCTGCACGATATTGGCAAAGTGAGCGATGAAGATCCCGAGTTGCCACATGCCATTCTGGGCATGAAACTGGCCGAGAAATATAAGGAGAAACCCGATATTTGCAATGCCATCGGGGCGCACCACGATGAGGTTGAGATGACCAGCATGATCTCACCTATCGTTCAGGTGTGTGATGCTATTTCGGGCGCACGGCCCGGTGCCCGGCGCGAAGTGGTGGATGCTTACATAAAGCGGCTTAAAGGATTGGAGACTTTGGCCTTGTCATACCCTGGCGTTCTTAAAACCTACGCCATTCAGGCAGGCCGTGAACTGCGCGTAATTGTGGGAAGTGAAAAGGTAACCGATCGGGAAGCTGAAGAGCTTTCCGCCGACATTGCCCGTAAAATCCAAACCGAGATGACCTATCCCGGACAGGTGAAAATAACAGTCATCCGGGAAACACGGGCGATAAGTTTCGCCAAATAAAACGGTGTTTCCATCAAAAAAAAAGCGGCTTGTGGCCGCTTTTTTTTTATATTGGGTTACCTTTCTACCTTTTAATCAGGTTAGCTCAATAAACAATATGACAACAATAGAAGATAAAAAAGTGCTGGTTACCGGAGGGGCAGGATTCATCGGCTCCAATATCATCGAAAAGATTCTGAAACAACACAACCGGGTGGTTTGTCTCGATAACTTTTCCACCGGAAAGCGCGCCAACATTGCCCCCTTTCAAAGCCATCCCCACTTTCAACTGATTGAAGGTGACATTCGGGATGCGACCATTTGTCAACAGGCTGTGAAAGATGTGGATATTGTGTTGCATCAGGCTGCTTTGGGTTCGGTGCCCCGCTCAATCAACGACCCAATTACTTCCAATGAAGTGAACGTAAACGGGTTTCTAAACGTTTTGGTGGCTGCCCGAGATGCGGGAGTTAAACGAATTGTGTATGCCGCAAGCTCCTCCACTTATGGCGACAGCAAAGAGATGCCTAAAGTGGAAGCGCGAATCGGTAAGCCGCTCTCGCCTTATGCTGTTACTAAATATGTAAACGAGCTTTATGCCGATGTTTTTGCTCAACTCTATGGAATGGAGATCATTGGCCTTCGTTATTTTAATGTGTTTGGACCCCGTCAGGATCCTGAGGGAGCCTATGCTGCCGTAATCCCCAAGTTTGTCAGCAGCCTCATCCGCAACGAACCACCGGTGGTAAATGGGGATGGCTCCTTTTCACGCGACTTTACCTACGTGGCCAACGTGGTTCAGGCCAATGAGCTGGCCGCCGTCACACAAAATAAAGAAGCTGTAAATACCGTTTATAATGTGGCCTTTGGAGAGCGTACCTCCCTCAATGAATTGTTGACCTATCTTAAAAATATGCTTGCCCAGTTCAACCCGGCTATTTTAGAGGTTAACGCCCAACATGGCCCCGAGCGACGCGGCGATGTACCCCACTCACTGGCTTCCATCGATAAAGCCCGTAACCTTTTGGGATATAACCCGCAATACAGTGTCGAAGCAGGGTTGAAAGAGGCGATTCGCTGGTACTGGGAGAGCTTGAAAAAAGATTGAAGGAATAATTGATAAATATCAACTTGGCTCAGATATCACTTTTTGGATTTCGGGAATTCCTACACTCCCGATTCGCTCAAAGCAACGACCTGTCAACCCTTCATCATATCAATCTGTTTTCTTCAATCTCCCTCAATCTCCTTTTTTCTCCCTCTCCTTTGGAGAACTTGTCCCGCTATTGCGGGAGGACCCGGGTGAAGCTTTCAATCCCGTCAATCTTTTTCTTTTCCAATCTTCATCAATCTTTTTCCTATATTTGTCTATCGTTAAATAAAATCATATGTCTAAAGTAGCATTAATAACCGGCGTTACCGGTCAGGATGGAGCTTACCTGTCGGAGTACCTTTTGAAAAAGGGATACATTGTGCATGGCCTCAAGCGCCGAAGCTCCTTGTTCAATACCGAGCGCATCGACCATCTTTACCAGGATCCACATGTGGAGAATCGCAATTTCTTACTCCATTATGGCGATCTGACTGACTCTACCAATCTGATTCGAATTGTTCAGGAGGTGCAACCCGACGAAATTTACAACCTGGCCGCTATGTCGCACGTGGGTGTAAGTTTCGATACGCCCGAATACACAGCCAATGCCGATGGCCTGGGCACCCTTCGTATTTTGGAAGCCATACGTCTGTTGGGGATGACCGAAAAGACCCGTTTCTACCAGGCTTCCACCAGCGAGCTTTACGGCCTGGTGCAGGAAGTACCTCAAACCGAGAAGACCCCCTTTTACCCCCGCTCGCCCTACGCGGTGGCCAAATTGTACGGGTACTGGATAACGGTGAATTACCGCGAGGCCTACGGCATTTATGCCTGCAATGGCATTTTGTTTAATCATGAATCGCCCATCCGGGGTGAAACTTTTGTGACCCGTAAAATTACACGGGCTGTGGCGCGTATAGCACTTGGCCTTCAGAATAAGCTTTTTCTTGGAAACCTTTCGGCCAGGCGCGACTGGGGCCATGCCAAAGATTACGTGAAAGCAATGTATCTGATGCTTCAGCAGGATCAGGCCGATGATTATGTAGTGGCAACCGGAGTTACTACAGCCGTGCGCGATCTGGTCCAAATGGCTTTTGCACAACTGGGTATTGAAATTGAGTTTAAAGGCGAAGATGCCAATGAAAAGGGATATGTGGTCGCCTGCAACGATGCCATGTACGCAGTGCCTGTTGGTGAATGCGTGGTGGAAGTGGACCCGCGGTATTTCAGGCCTACCGAGGTGGATCTGCTCATTGGTAATCCCACAAAAATAAAGCAAAAGTTAGGATGGGAACCGAAATACAATCTGCAGGCGCTGGTGAAGGAGATGGTGGAATCGGATGTTAAATTAATGACCCGTGACAAATACCTGAACGATGGTGGCTACGCCACACTTAATTATTTCGAGTAATGAAGCCTGAAAGTAAAATATATGTGGCTGGGCACAACGGCCTGGTGGGCTCAGCTATTACCCGTGAATTGCAGGCCCGGAGCTATGGGAATCTGTTGCTTCGGTCGCATAAACAGCTCGACCTTAAGGATCAGAAAGCCACCGAGGCATTTTTTGAAAAGGAGCAACCTGAATATGTCTTTTTGGCAGCAGCCAGGGTAGGGGGCATTCTGGCTAATAACCTTTACCGGGCTGAGTTTATATACCAAAATATTCAGATACAAAACAATATCATCCATTCCGCCTGGAAGGTGGGGGTAAAAAAGCTGCTTTTTCTGGGCAGCTCCTGCATCTATCCTAAAGAGTGTCCCCAGCCGATGAAGGAGGAATATTTGCTTACCGGTGTGCTTGAATATACCAATGAGCCCTATGCCATTGCCAAAATTGCAGGTATGAAGATGTGTGAGGCCTACAATCTTCAGTATGGAACCAATTTCATATCTGTGATGCCCACCAACCTTTATGGCCCCAACGACAACTACAACCTTTTGGGTTCGCATGTATTGCCAGCTTTGGTACGTAAAATGCATCTGGGTAAACTTCTTATAGATAATGACATAGAGGCCATTCGCCACGATTTCAGGAAAAGACCTGTTGACGGAGTCAATATCACTGCTTCGGATAATGAGCTGATGGAAAAGCTGGAAACCTTTGGCTTGTTTAAGAAATCAAACGGAGTTGAACTGCACCTTTGGGGTACCGGAAAACCACGCCGCGAGTTTCTGCATGCCTCCGACCTGGCCCGGGCCTGCGTTTTTTTGATGGAAGAGGTTGATTTTAACCATGTGGTGAAAAACCGGGAACTCAAGGAAGTGCGAAATACACACATCAATATTGGGGTGGGCGAGGACCTCTCCATTGCCCAATTAGCCGACTTGGTAAAGGAGGTGACCGGATTCAGAGGTGGGATTCAATGGGATGCCACTAAGCCCGACGGTACGCCCCGCAAATTGTTGGATGTTACGCGTCTTAACAACCTGGGATTTACGGCAGCTATTGAATTGAAAGATGGAATCAAAGAGGTTTACGAAGAGTATTGCCGGGAGTAGGGTTTGGAGTTCTGAGTTGTGAGTTCTGAGTTCTGAGTTTGGAGTTTTGAGTTCACAAACCCTGAACTCTGAACCCTGAACCCATAACCCATAACCCATAACCCATAACCCATAACCCATAACCCATAACCCATAACTCATAACCCACAACTCGCAAAACACTTTTATTATGAGCACTTTAAAATTTTTCGGAATTTCAGCACTATGGGCTGCTTCGCTTCTATTTACATCGTGTGGCAGTGATAAAGACGACCCGGAACCCGAGCCCAGGGATACTGTTAAACCTGTGATTAACATCACCAAACCTCAAACCAACGCCCTGATCGTGGCCGGTGTAAACAACATTATCGTAGCAGGTACGCTTACCGATGACCGTGAACTGGATGAATGTATTATCTCCATCGCTTATACCGGCATAAGCAGTCAGGCAATTCTGATGGAGGATCAGTCTCTTAAAAGTGTTACATCCAGTGGTGATTTGTTTGCCGGCATCGATGATGAACCTTTTGGTCACGACCCCGTGGTGATTCCGCTCTCTGGAAAGAGTTATTCTTTCCCTGATAATTACGACCCTTTTGGCCCCATCCCTGCGAATGTAAGATTTGGAGAATATACAATTACCTTCAACGTAACGGACAAAGCAGGTAATGAGGAGGTTAAAAAGGTGGTTGTTGTGATTGGGCAGCAGGGTGTATGGTAGAAACAGTAAACAGTAAACGGTAAAAGTTAAAAGTTCACTGTTCATCGAACACTCCCTGATGCTTGATGCCTGACTTGTTTACCTATTACCTTTTTTCACTCACTGCTCACCTCTCACCTCTCACCAATTTTCAACTTTAATCAGAATCAATCGCAGTTATGAATTTTGATAAAAAAACAGATCGCGACGGCACAAATGCATTCAAATTAGAGTTCAGAACAACGGCTTTTGGAACCGAAGATGTTTTGCCACTTTGGGTGGCCGATATGGATTTTAAAGTTCCTGAGGCTGTTTCGCAGGCTGTTGTGAAACGCGCGACTCATCCCGTCTATGGATACACCACCCGGGGGGACAGTTTCAATAAAGCCATTACAAACTGGCTGGAGAAACGTCACCGGTGGAATGTTCATTCCAGTTGGATTGAACACACACCGGGAGTGGTTCCGGCACTGGCGCTGGCCGTACTGGCTTTTACCAAAACGGGTGAAAAAGTAATTATTCAGCCACCTGTTTACCCTCCGTTTTTTGATGTGGTGAAAGAGCACGACCGCATTGTGGTTGAAAATCCCCTGAAGAACACAACGAATGGTTACCAGATGGATTTTGAGCATCTGGAAAAGGTGGCAGCCGATCCTGAGGTGAAAATGCTGTTGTTTTGCCATCCTCACAATCCCGTAGGCCGCGTATGGAGTAAAGCCGAGTTGGAAAAGCTGGGCAAAATCTGCCTGCGAAACCATGTGCTGATTGTTTCGGATGAGATACATGCCGACCTCACCTTGAATAACCATATTCATCTTCCTCTGGCCTCACTGAGTGAAGAGCTGGCTGCCATCACCATAACATGCATGGCTCCCAGCAAAACTTTTAATATTGCGGGGTTAAGCACCGCTTATATTGTCGCTCCCAATAGGGAGTTGATGGTTGAGATGAAGAAGCAGATTCATGCCTTTCATCTTTTTATGGGCAACTTGTTTGGCGCTGTAGCTCTTGAGGCAGCCTACAATCATGGTGGCCCCTGGTTAGATAAGCTTAAAGAGTATATTGCCGAAAACGTTGAACTGGTATTGAGCTTTTTACAACGCGAAATGCCGGAGGTAAAGGCGCACCGTCCCGAAGCCACCTACCTGATGTGGCTCGACTTTTCGGCGTGGGGAATGAGCGCTCCGGAATTGAAAAAATTTATGATTGAGAAAGCCAGGTTGGGACTGAACGATGGGCCCTCCTTTGGTACCGGAGGAGAAGGCTTTCAGAGATTAAACGTGGCTTCACCAAGAGAAGTGATAGAGGAGGCCCTGGGGCGCCTTCGTGATGCACGTACTCAATAGCCTTACGCCGTTTCTGGCTCTCCTTGCCGCCGTCGCTTGAGTTTGAGGGAGGTTTTCCTTTTTAAAACCGGAAACAGAAACACCGCCGCCAGAATGATAAGGGTGCCTAAGTAAAATCCGGCAGACATATATTCCGAGTCACCAAAAAACAGGAAGGCCAGCAATATGCCATACACCGGCTCCAGATTAATAATTAACACCGTTGTATAGGCCGACAGCACCTCCATCACCTTCACACTTGCTGCAAAGGCATAGGCCGTGCAAACAATCCCTAAAAGAAGCAGGTAAAACCAATCGAGCAGCACCGGCATTTCCAGACCGTGAGCAAAGGTTCCGCTGAAGGCCATAAAGAGTGTGATGGCCAAAAACCCCCCGCCCATTTCATAAAAGGTGATGACCAGTGGCCGGTGTGTGTTAATCATTAGTTTGTTAAGCACGGTAAAAAGAGACGCTAAAAAAGCTGCCGTCAGTGCTGTGATGATGCCGACAAGATGGTCGGGCTCAAACTGAAAAATGATGTAAAGGCCGGCGATAATTACAACACCAACCATTACTTCGAGTTTTACCAAAGGGCGCCTCACCAATGCAGGCTCCAGCAGGCTGGTAAAAAGCGTGGTGGAAGCCAGGCATCCCAGAGCCACCGAGATGGTACTTATCTTTACAGCGTGAAAAAAGGCAATCCAGTGGAGGGCCACTACAAACCCAATGCCCAGCATTTTTAAGGCCGATGACCAATCGGTGTGCAGGGAGCGGTTTCGCAGTTTAAGCAAAATTCCCAGCGATACGAAGGCTATTAACATACGATACCACACCAGTTCTATGGCATCTAATGTGATGAGTTTACCCAAAATGGCCGTGAAACCATAAATGAACACCACCAGATGCATCTTCAACAAATTGCGGGTAACGCTTTGCATGAGAATTGATTTTTTTGCAAAGTGCAGATTTTTTCTTGAATTAGCTGGCTCGTTGGATCAATAATTTGTGGGATATCTCCACAGGCGCTTCTTTTATAACAAACCGCAGAGTGTGGGGTCAGGGTGGAAAGAATGCAAACAGGATTTTAACCTTTCTTGATTTATCATAATGCAAAACTCATATGCATCGTTCTTCAACCTCTGTTGCTTAGATAGTGGCAATTTCGACTAAGAATAGTGGCCATTTGGACCGTTTTCCTGTTATTTTGAAAAAAAAATGGAATTTAGTGCATTTTTATTGATTTGTTATTTGGTAAACACCAAAAACCTTCTATATTTGTGACTGGAAGATTGAGAAACCTGGTTTTTTTAACCCTAAAAAAAAAATATTATGAACAAAGCTCAATTGATTGACGCGATTGCCGGAAAATCCGGCTTGACAAAAGCTGATGCTAAAAAAGCATTGGATGGGTTTATTGATGTAACCGGTGATGCACTGAAACAAGGGGATCGTATTTCACTTGTTGGCTTCGGTTCTTTTGCTGTTACTAAAAGAAGTGCCCGCACAGGGAGAAATCCTCAAACCGGAAAAGAAATTCAAATTCCTGCCAAAAAAGTGGTTAAGTTTAAAGCAGGCAGCGATCTGACCGACGCTGTAAATTGAATTTGCATTTTTGGAATGAATAAAAAAGGATGAATCGCAATGATTCATCCTTTTTTATTGATTTATAAGATGATTAAAATACGGTTACTCACAAAAAATGAATTTTGTGATGCCCTGTTTGATGAAAAATGATTAACTTGTCATCAAATTTGGTGCGTTGGTGTATGATAATGCTCCTTTTACCAGTTGATTTGTGGATTTTTTTTTGTATTTTTGACCAAAATCTATCTCTATGAATTGTATTATTGTGGATGACGATAAGCTGTCGGTCAAGATCATCAAAGAGTTTGTAGAAAGGACAGAAGGCCTTAAACTTGCGGGAACGTTTTTGAGCGCTGTTGATGCTATGAATGCATTAAACCAGGAGGGTGCAGAACCGGTTCATCTCATATTTTTAGATATCGAGATGCCTGAAATGTCGGGCATTGAGTTTTTGGATTCGCTGGAAGCTATTCCCCAGGTGGTAATCTATTCATCGCAGGAAAAATATGCACTGGAATCATACAGTTACGATGTGGCGGACTATCTTCTTAAACCGGTTCAGTACGGGCGCTTTATCAAAGCGGTGAACCGTGTAAGAGAGCGTTTCGATAAAAAGGAGAGCCCTTTGAAGCAAAGCACAGAGATTTTTATCAAAAACAGTGGTTCACTGGTACGAATTAAATACGACGATATCCTTTGGATTGAAGCCCTGGAGAATTATGTGGTTCTCAATACTTTTAATGAAAAGTACACCATTCATTTTACCATGAAGGCCATCTCTGAAAAGATGCCACTCGATCGGTTTATCAGAATTCACCGCTCCTTTATTGTCAATTTCAGCAAAATTAAGATGATCGAAGATAATTCGGTCTATATTAAAACCGAAAATACCACCAAAATTATTCCCATAGGCAAATCGTATCGTGATAGATTGATGAACGACATCAATCTGATATCGAAGTAACCAACAATTCATCCTTGCTTTGCTTTATTTACACAGGGCCCGAATATATAATTAAAAAGAGCCTGGTTTGTTAAGGATGAAAGACCTAAAACTTAAGCATGTATTGGAGTGCGGTATTTGACGGAGTGTTGGTTGGTTTTTCAGCTTCTGTACCTTTGGGGCCTATTGGCGTATTGTGTATTCAGCGCACTTTACAAAAAGGACGTCTTTCGGGATTCAGCTCCGGTCTTGGGGCAGCACTTTCCGACACTATTTATGCCATCATAGCCGGTTTTAGTCTCTCCTACATTGTCTCCTTTATCGAAGCTCAAATGCTGTGGCTTCAGCTCATAGGAGTTGTTATTCTGGTAGGATTGGGAGTGAAGATATTTACCACCAATCCTGCGGTTCAGCTGCGCAGGCAACAAAGCAGGAAACACTCCCTTTTCCACGATTTTGCCTCTACTTTTCTGCTTACCATCAGTAATCCGCTGGCAATTTTTCTCTTTATCGCTTTTTTTGCAGGCTTCAGAGTGGTGCAGCCCGGACTGGGGTTCCCCGGACAGATGCTCATGATAGTCGGGGTATTCACAGGAGCTTCTTTGTGGTGGTTTATCCTTACCTCGCTGGTGGGTCTCTTCCGGTCAAAGATTAACATCCGGCGTCTCTTCTGGATCAATAAAATTGCAGGCTCTCTCATTATCATCTTTGTGCTTATCGCCTTTACTGCGTGGGCGCTGCTGGAGTATCTTCTATAAACCTCAGGACATCGGGCCTGGATTAATCGTAGAAATATAACTGGTAAGAATACTAATAATGGCTTTGCCAATCATTATTGTTTAAAGAAAGGGGTCACTATCTCCTCAATAAATAGTGGCATGCGGGTTGGACGCCCCGACTCTTTATTCACATAGGCCAGAGTGGTTTCACCGGTCACCAGAACCTCATTTTTTTGATTTAAGATGCGGTACGCAAACCGGATTTTTGCAGCGGGCCACTCACTCACCCGGGTCTCAATGGTAAGCTCGTCGTCGTAACGGGCCGGGCGGTGATATCTGACTTTCAGCTCAGACAATGGCAATATAATACCATTTTCCTCAATTTTGCTATATGGAAGCCCTAAATACCTGAATAGTTCGGTGCGTCCCACTTCAAAATAGGCGGAATATACCGCATTGTTCACGATCCCCATCTGGTCCGTTTCGCCATAACGCACACGCAGTCTGGTGATGCCTTCGATGCCTTTCATTGGTTTGAGTTTTAGTGAAACGGTGAATTCGGCTCGTGAGCCATAAACTTGTAGGCCAGTTTTTCGGCTAACGAGGGAGACCACTTGCTTAGAAAAACGGCAAGTTTCCCTTCCACAAAGGTAAGCACGAGTGTCCGTTTTCGTTTGATTATAGCTTTGGCGAGACGACGGGCCACCTCTTCGGTGCTCATCATTTGCTCCTCTTTTCTGGGGGTTTCTCCCTGCGGCTTACCGTTGGCATCAAGGGCCGACTTTCGAACATTGGTTGCCGTAAACCCGGGTGCAGCAATGAGTACATGAAGGCCGGTTTTCAGATTTTCGGTGCGTAGGGTTTGCATAAAGCCGTGAATGGCAAATTTGGAGGCAGAATAACCCGTACGACCCGGTAAGCCTATAAAACCTGCAATGGAGGAGATGGCCACCACTGAACCTTTGCTTTTAAGCAGGGCAGGTAAAGCATATTTGGTGCAATAAACAGTACCCCAAAAGTTCACATCCATAAGGGTTTTGAGTACTTCCAAACGGGTATCTTTAAATAAACCCCGCATGGAAATGCCGGCATTGTTCACCAGAATATCTATACAGCCATATTTGCCCAGCGTTCTGGTTACCAGATTTTTACAATCTTCCTCTTTGGATACATCGGTTGGGGTAATCAGCACCTGAAAATCCTGTTCCACCAACTCCTTTTGCAGCTCGGTAAGTTTATTAATGCTTCGTGCTGCCAGCGATAAACGCGCGCCCCTGGCTGCAAATTCTTTGGCACAGGCCAGCCCTATGCCCGAAGAGGCTCCGGTAATGATGACTACTTTATTTTTCATGGCTGAAGTTTAGAACTACAAAAATGGAAATTTTTACCCACTTTAATTGAATAAGTTTCAAATTCTCTGTTTCTTTGCACATATTTCTAAACTAAAAGTACTGAACAAATGGAAATTGGAAAAAATAAGTTTGTATCACTCTCTTATCAATTATTTCTCAATGAGGCCAATGGTGAGTTAGTGGAGGAGACCAGCGAAGACAATCCATTGACTTTTGTTTACGGAACCGGCAAGATGCTCGAAATGTTTGAGAAGAAGCTGGAAGGATTGAAAAGCGGAGATGCCTTTAAATTTGGGTTGAAGGCAGAAGAGGCTTATGGTAAGATAAATAAGGATGCCGTTGTTGATTTGCCCAAAAACCTTTTTGAAGTGAATGGGGAGATCGAAGAATCCATCTTGACCATGGGTAACTCTGTTCCCATGCAGGACGCTCATGGGAACAGTCTTAATGGCATTGTGATAGATGTGACCGACGAAACGGTTAAAATGGACTTTAATCATCCTCTGGCGGGTGACGATCTCTTTTTCTCGGGCAGCGTGCTTGAAGTACGTGAGGCCACCGGACACGAGATGGAAGAAGCCTTTGGTGGAGATAATTGCAGCTCAGGTGGTTGCAGTGGCTGTGGTGGTGGTTGTTGATACAGCCTTTGAACTTTTAAAGGTGTTCCTTGCGGGGCACCTTTTTTTGTTTCTTTTGGGAGTAAAAGCTACTTTTACACTTTCGCATTTATTTTCGGTTTGGAATAGAATTATAGCCTTATTGCAAACGCGCATCAACATCCCTTTAACCTGATTATATTTCATCAATGTTATAGACACATTTTTTTGATAAAACATTAACTATGGCTGGAAACACTTTTGGAAGGCTTTTTAAACTCACCTCCTTTGGAGAGTCGCATGGTAAAGGTATAGGCGGTATCCTGGAAGGTGTGGAGCCTGGATTACAACTGGATATGGAATTTATCCAAAATGAGCTGGACCGGAGACGTCCTGGTCAATCTAAAATTACCTCTCCCAGAGATGAAAAGGATCAGGTGGAATTTCTTTCCGGCGTTTTTGAAGGAAAAGCCACAGGTACCCCACTGGCTTTTGCCATCTGGAATAAGGACCAGCAATCTGGCGATTACGACAATCTTAAAAATGTGTACCGGCCCTCACATGCCGATTATACCTACGATGCCAAATACGGCTTACGCGATCACAGGGGAGGAGGACGTTCATCGGCCCGCGAAACCATCGCCCGGGTGGTGGCCGGCGCCATTGCCAAGCTGATGCTCAGAAAATTGGGGATTACCATTACCGGTTTTACTTCGCAGGTGGGGGAGGTGGTTTTACAGGCTATTCCCGACGATCTTTCAACTATTGAAGCAACCCCCGTGAGATGTCCCGATCCTGAAACGGCGGCACGGATGATAGATTTAATAGAAAAAGTGGGTGAGGATAAAGACTCCGTAGGAGGCGTGGTGACGTGCGTGATAAAAAATGCACCCGCCGGGCTGGGCGATCCCGTGTTTGATAAATTACATGCCACCCTTGGACACGCTATGTTATCTATCAATGCCGTGAAAGGGTTCGAGTATGGGATGGGATTTGGCGCTTCGGCCATGAGGGGCTCACAGCACAACGATGAGTTTTATGCTGACCATGGAAAGATAAGCACTAAAACCAACCGGTCGGGTGGGGTACAGGGCGGTATTTCCAATGGCGAAGAGATCCTGTTCAGGGTGGCGTTTAAGCCTGTGGCCACTATAATGAAAGATCAAAATACGGTTGATAAGTCTGGCAGGGAGGTGGTGATGAAAGCCCGTGGCCGACACGATCCATGCGTGGTTCCACGTGCTGTGCCCATTGTGGAGGCTATGGCAGCTATGGTGATTGCAGATGCAGTGCTGATGAATAAAACGTACAAATGAGCCGAAAGCTGCCTGCCTGCCGCCAGGCAGGTAAGCTCAAAGCTCAAAGGAGTTTTTATTCTGAAGCTTCATTTTAAAAACTGACGGTTGTTTTACCCTGAATTCCTCAATTATTTTAGTTTTTTTCTTTCAGCTTTCCTGCCTGGCGGCAGGCAGCTCTCAGCTTTCAGCTATATTCTTTGAGCTTTGAGCTAATTAATTTCGTTTCATGAAAAAGATCCCTCTTCACTGGAAAATTGTCATCGGATTATTTTTGGGTATTCTGTGGGCTGTAGCCGGTAGTTATCTGGGGTGGAGTACTTTTACCAAAAATTGGATTGCGCCTTTCGGGCATATCTTTATCAACCTTCTAAAACTCATTGCTGTTCCGCTTATTCTCTTCTCAATAATCGGGGGGATTGTGAGTTTGGGACATCCGCGTAACCTGGGGCGGCTGGGTGGTAAAACACTGCTTCTCTATCTCGTAACTACCCTGTTTTCTATTTCTCTTGGGCTTTTGTTGGTAAATGTATTCAAGCCAGGCAAAACCCTGGATGATGAGCTCCGGCTTGAAAATCGCCTCGCTTATGAACTGTGGCTCTCTGATAAAGGACTCTCACCCCGAGATGGACTTTGGTTTTCAGTTGATCCAGCAAACAAGGCAGTTTTTAACTCGGTTAAAAGTAAAATTGGGGTTTCCAGCGCCGGAGAGGTTCAGGAAAAGATTGAAGTAGCTCAAAGAACACATGAATCCGGTCCGCTTACTTTTCTGGAAGAGATGGTACCCTCTAATCTTTTTTTAAGCCTGGGGGATAACCGAAATATGCTTCAGGTGATATTTTTTTCTATCTTTTTTGGCATCGCACTGTTGTATATGCCTGGGAAGCAGGCCAAACCTCTGGTTAAGCTCTCCGAGTCGGCTGCGGGTGCTTTCATAAAAATGGTGGAGCTGGTGATGTTAGCCGCTCCCTATTTCGTGTTTGCCCTTATGGCTGGCATGGTTAATGAGATGGCTGGTGACAATCCGGCTCATGTGCTCGAACTTTTTAAAGGGCTTACCTGGTATGCCCTTACCGTCGCTGCGGGGCTTGGGATAATGGCTTTTGTGGTTTACCCGCTTCTCATGTCGTTATTGGTTAAAGATCTCACCTTTAAAAAGTTTCTTCGCGGTATCAGCCCCGCCCAAATGCTGGCTTTTTCCACCAGCAGCAGTGCTGCTACTTTGCCTGTAACCTTCGAGTGCGTAGAGAAGAATCTAAAGGTAGATAAGCGAATCTCCAGCTTTGTATTGCCCATCGGGGCTACGATCAATATGGATGGTACCAGTCTTTATCAAGCTGTGGCAGTGGTTTTTCTGGCGCAAATGCACCTGATAGACCTCACCCTTGGACAGCAGCTCATGGTGGTACTTACGGTGATTCTTGCAAGTATTGGCTCGGCGCCCATTCCCGGGGCCGGTGTGGTAATGCTTATGATAGTGCTCATTTCGGTGGGCCTCAATCCCGCATGGATTGGTATTGTGCTGCCGGTGGATCGTATTCTTGACATGTTGCGCACAGTGGTAAATATAACCGGCGATGCAACAGTAGCCGTGATAATTGGAAAAACCACTTCTCTACCGGCAGAGGAATGTCTCCCTCCAGCCTCTCCGCAATAGCGGGACGACCTGTCCCGATTTCATTTCTCAAAACTTTGCAAAGAGGGGGAGGGAGCTAAGGACGAACGACAGAATTGTGGATAAAAGACCTCTATAACCATGGCGAATGAGGAAATTTTATTTACTTTTGCGTTGCTTTTGTGATGGACTTCATGAACAACGTTATCTTTCTCCGCTATTGTCAGGGACGTAGAAAGATGTTTTAATGATTATATTTACGGGGCGCATTGCACGAGGTATTTTTTATAGATAAGTTTTTATATTCGGGGTGTAGCCCCGCCTGTGGCGGGACGCTTCGTTTATGTGGTCTTTGTTTTTTTATTTTTTTCGGGGTTTAGCCCCGCCTGTTGCGGGGCGCTTCGTTTATGTGGTCTTTGTTTTTTTAATTTTTTCGGGGTTTAGCCCCGCCTGTTGCGGGGCGCTTCGTTTATGTGGTCTTTGTTTTTTTATTTTTTTCGGGGTGTAGCGCAGCCCGGTAGCGCGCGTCGTTCGGGACGACGAGGTCGTGGGTTCGAATCCCGCCACCCCGACTTTTCTCCATCTTCACATTATGTTTGATGTCATACTTTGTTTACATTCTTCAAAGTCAGAAAGATAAAAAGTATTACATCGGTTCAACCTCTCATGTTGCCAGAAGGCTCGATTTTCATAATGCTGGATTGCAGCGCTCTACCCGTTTTCGAATTCCTTTTGTTCTAGTCCATTCAGAAGAATTTCCCGATAAAAAAACTGCATTAGCCAGGGAAAGGCAGATAAAGAGCTATAAAGGTGGAGAAGCTTTTAAAAGGCTGGTTAAACAATTCAGGGTGTAGCCCCGCCTCTGGCGGGGCGCGTCGTTCGGGACGATCCCGCCAGAGTCGGGATGGGTTCGAATCCCGCCACCCCGACTTTTCTCCATCTTCAATTTCTGTATGTTGTCGTTCTTTGTTTACATTGTTCAAGGTCAGAGAGATAAAAAGTTTTACATCGGTTGATGCTCGCGTGTTGGGAGTGGGCTCGAGTTG
>JACDJA010000532.1_pt1 | contig 42687 bp, 34 predicted proteins | sample 7449241 | NCBI WGS metagenome assembly JACDJA01 (sample SAMN14253289, study PRJNA609438) | sludge metagenome | isolation source: initial anaerobic sludge | collected 2018-12-20 | reverse complement strand
TTCATCATTAACACTTGAGTATGTCAATTTAATTGAGGAAATTAAACAAATTAAAAGAAAAAAAGAGAGAGATGAAAATAACCTGTCTTTTTAATTACTTTGTGTCAAAGAACATGCTGTAGATGTCAGGTGGCATTATTTATGGATAAACTGATTACAAAAATCATTGGCAGAAAATCCTTTAATTCATCCCCTGTTTACATCAACTATAATTACCGGTAAAATCCCGTATTCCAACAATATAAATGCACTGGGGCATTAAAATGAATAGCGCGCTTATTGTTGTGCTTTTTACCCAAAAAATGACATTGATTTCCCCTGCACGGCGGGTTATTGCAGGCATTCATCAACAAATAAATATACATTCCTAATTTTTCATTTTAATGCTTTGAAGAAGTCCCCTCCTTTTAATAGATTAGATCCAATTTAGTAAAGTTTTGAGCTGTTAATACGATTAAACCGGGGATCAGAATGAAATACATTTTAAGGAATATATTTCTATTGATGATTTTAATTTTACTGTCAGGCTGCAAGGGGCAGTCCGATTCAAAAAGGCGGGATGTTCTTGATGAAATGAAAATTTTCGTAACCAAAGAAGAAAACAGAAGCGTCTCCTTTACCAACAAAGAAGCCGCCTATTACTTTACGCAATCGCATCAAACCAACCATCCGGAACACGCGTATTTTGAAGGGCTGAATATCGCGAAAAAAAAGATGTTCTCCGGATATGAATTATTTGTCGCCGGTGATAAACTGGATAATCTGGATTCCCGGGTTTGGGTTTATCCTTACAAACTGCTCAGGAAACACGGCTCAAATGTGACCGAAGAGATGTGGATGTTTGATGATAAGAATATTATGGAAGTGAGCATGGAGGGCGCGGATCATCCAATAGGCATACGTCTGAAAGGCGACGGCGTCAAATATCTGGGAAATGATACGGCCACCGCCTGGTTTTCATCCATGGAAGGGGGCAGAATCATCGCGGTGAGCCCGAAAAATTCTTATCCCGTGGAAGTAAAAAATGCTATCGTCAAAGCCGATCCCAAAAGCAAAGGATTTTTTATCGCTGTCGGCGACAGCAGGGAAGAAGCGTCGGCGTTAATCCATGATGTTGGTACAAATCTGAATACATACAAAGAGCAGCGTCAAAACAGGATGCGCGGGCTGCTTGAGGATAATACATACATTCTCAGCAATAGCGATTCCTTAAACCTGGCCCTGAAATGGATTGTCATGACCATGGATCAGCTTCTCACCAAACAGCAGGGGTACGGTATTTACGCGGGGCTGCCCTGGTTTAATGAGTATTGGGGCAGGGATGAGTTTATCGCGCTTCCCGGGGCGACCCTGGTAACGGGGCAGTTTGAGTGGGCAAAAAAAATTCTGACTTCCTTCGCCGAATTCCAGGAGACGGATGAAAATTCAGAATTTTATGGAAGGGTACCAAATATTGTCAACCCTGAAAATATCGACTATCATACCACGGACGGCACTCCACGATTTATCATCCAGTTGCGGGAGTATGTCAAATATTCGGGGGACACATCCATCATAAGGGAGTTGTACCCAAATGTCCGTTACAGCATCGAAGGCGCGCTGAAAAATCGGGTGGATGAAAAAGGTTTCCTGCTTCATGAGGATAATGAAACATGGATGGATGCCCGGCGGAGTTCTGATCTCATGCCGTATTCGCCGAGAGGCAGCCGCGCCAATGATATTCAGGCGTTGTGGTACGGTCAGTTGAATGCCGGAATCTATTTTGCGCGGTTTATGAATGATCGCGTGAATGAAGATAAATGGCGGAAGATAGCGGAAAAGGTGAAATCAAATTTTGAAAAAGAGTACCGCGGCGAGGGTTATAAATATTTAGCGGACAGACTGGACAAAAATAACAGGCCCGATTTTAAACTTCGCCCCAATCAGCTTTTCGCTTTAGATCTGATTGACGATGAGCCATTCCGCTGGGAAGCGACGAGAATCTGCTGGGAGGAACTGGTATATCCCTGGGGGGTAGCATCGCTGGACAGGCATGATCCCTTTTTTCATCCGTTTCATCTGCAGTGGGAAAATTATCATAAGGATGAAGCGTATCATAACGGTACCGTCTGGTTGTGGAATAACGGAATCGCCATGCAGCGGATGATTGAAGCCAATCAGCAGGAAACCGCTTATCTTCTGTTTAAAAACATGAACCGTCAGGCGCTGACAATGGGTGTTGTCGGCGGAATGGCGGAAAATATGGACGCTTATCCCCACGCCGGAGAGAAGTGGCCTAAGCTGACCGGTACCTATCTGCAGGCCTGGTCAAACTCCGAACAGCTGAGAATATGGTATCAGTATTTCCTGGGTATCCGTCCTGATATGATCAATAATACACTGACACTGGCGCCCGGGATTCCCGAAGAACTGACTCAACTCGATTATAAATTTTATGTGGGAAAAGGTTTCGTGGAAGCAAAATATTCGGCGGAAAACACAAAAAACTACTCCTACCGGTTTCATAATATATCCGCTTTGATAGTAGTTGATCTTTTTCCCTATGAGAGGCAATCCATTCCGGTAAAGGATGGGGATATACTGAAAATCGAAGAAAAAAATTCAAAACTTTTCATTACATTGATCAATGGAAAAGGCGATGAATTGAAATCAATAACAGCAGATAGATCAATAGACAGAATTCATACCGGTGAACAACAGGAAGAGATTTTTAAAGGGACTCATTTTTGCGAACCGCTCGACCGATCTAATCATCCGGTGCTCAACAAAAAATATGATCAACAGGGAAATTAGTTTCGCAAAATGTATATGATTCTGAAAAACACATTCGATTCAGGGTTGTCTTCCTCTCTTTCCGGGGACAGGGTTTTAATGAATAGATTTGACACGAACAAAGCCTGAATGGAGTTAATATGAAAATTAAAATTCTGACTATTATCAGTATAATATTTATGTCTTTTATACCGTCCGGGTACGCGCAAAAGATACCAGGCGCCGGTATGAACTTTTTATCGCCATCCGAAAAAATTGAGGTTGATTTCCGGCTCACAAAGGATGGGGCGCCGTCTTATATGGTTCTTTACAATGCGGAGACGGTAATCGATACATCCAAAATGGGTTTTAAATTATTAAATCAGGATGATTTGGTAAACGGATTTGAAATAAAAGATAGCCGGATAAAACGGGTTAGCGAAACATGGGAAATGCCCTGGGGAGAGCAGCGCGAAGTTCAAAACAACTACAACGAAGCTCTTGTGTTTTTGCGGGAAAAAAATGCTCCCGGAAGAATATTAAATATATATTTCAGGGTTTATGATGACGGAATCGCCTTTAGATATGAATTTCCGGAGCAGGCCGGTGTGAGTGAAGTTCTGATCGCCGATGAATTAACCCAGTTTAACCTGACGGGTGACCATACCTGCTGGTGGATACCGGGTGACTGGGATATTTATGAACATCTTTACAGTACCACCTCTTTTTCCGGCATCGACGCGATCAGTAAACGCAGCAACAATCCGAACGCGCAATCTTATATTCCCGTCAACGCGGTCAATACTCCGGTAACGATGAAAACGGATCATGGCTTGTATCTGAGTTTTCATGAGGCGGATTTAACGGATTACGCCGAAATGACGCTCAAAATTGATAAAGAAAATCTGTCTATGTCGAGCGGGTTGGTGGGATCGGACCGCGCGGACTATAAAGTGAAGCGTTCGGTTCCGTTCAGGACGCCCTGGCGAACCATACAGATCTCAGAGTCCACCGGCGGTCTGATTGAATCGAATCTGATCGTAAATCTGAATGAACCCAATAAAATTGGTGATGTGTCATGGTTTAAACCAACAAAATATATGGGCATCTGGTGGGAAATGCATTTGGGGAAAAGCACCTGGGATTTGGCCAGCGGAAGACACGGCGCCACGACGGAGAATGCCAAAAAACTGATTGATTTTGCCGCGCGCAATCAAATCGGCGCCATTTTGGTGGAGGGATGGAATACCGGTTGGGAAACCTGGTCGGGGTACGATTTTGTAACTCCGTATAAAGATTATGACCTCGCTGAGGTGGTGCGATACGGAAAGGAAAATGGGGTCGAATTGATTATGCATCATGAAACCGGCGGCGACGTACCGGTTTACGATCAGCAGCTTGATACCGCCTTTACTCTGATGAGTTCGCTTGGGATACACGCGGTAAAAACCGGATATGTTGGCAGGCTAAAACCGAAAGGTGAATATCACCACGGGCAATGGATGGTAAATCACTACCGGAGGGTAATAAAAAAAGCTGCCGAACATCAGGTGGCGGTGAACACGCATGAGCCCATTAAAGATACCGGACTGAGAAGAACTTATCCGAACATTATCTCCAGGGAAGGTGTCAGGGGGCAGGAATATAACGCCTGGAGCGCTGACGGAGGAAATCCGCCGGAACATCTGTCCATCGTTGCCTTTACACGGATGCTGGCGGGTCCGATCGATTTCACGCCGGGAGTATTTAATCTGAAGCTGACTCCATATAAAGAAAATAATCAGGTCAATACAACCCTGGCGCATCAGTTGGCCCTGTATGTGGTTATTTACAGTCCCATCCAAATGGCCTGTGATTTAATTGAGAATTATGAAAATCAGCCGGCCTTTCAGTTTATCAGGGATGTGGGTGTGGACTGGGAAAAGACACGAGTGCTGAATGGTGAAGTTGGAGATTTTGTCACTATTGCCCGCCAGGAGCGAGGAACGGGAAATTGGTTTGTGGGGAGTATTACCGATGAGAATCAGCGTCCGGTGACCATCGATTTTAGCTTTCTTGAGACGGATGGTAAGTACGAAGCGGTTATTTATAAGGACGGTCCGGGCGCGCATTGGAATGATAACCCGGAGAGTATCGGGATTGTTGACGCGGTGATCGATCGGCGGTCAAAAATGACTTTCACGCTGGCGCCGGGAGGCGGATTGGCGATTAGTTTAAAGACGATGAAGAGGAAAGAAAAGTCTGAACCTTGATTGGTCTGATTAAATGATGGAAATGTAAGTAGAAGTAGGAAGTAAGAAGTAAGAAGTTTAAGAGCGTTAAGAGAAAAGAGTTAAGAGTGATAATTCATACGCCTGTTCCCCAATCCCGAAGGGATGAAATTTTTATAGAAAAACAGACCCAACATCATCCTTCGGCCCCGTAGGGGTCGTACAATTACCGCAGGAGTCCTATTCTACAATGATATGACGCCTCCGGCGTCGTGTGGAATTTTAAGATAAAAGAAAAAAGATAAAAGAAAAAAGATAAAAGAAAAAAGAATAAGAATGGTCTGGACTCTGATTAAATGATGGCCGTGATTAAAAAAATCTGAACTTTGATTAAATGATGATTGTGATTAAAAATAGAAAATCAGGTGATCAACCTTATCAAATGAATCCTCCATGGGCGGAGAGGTCAGAGTTCAGATAATAGTTATTTAAAATAAAGTTTAGCCGAAGATGTTGGTTAATCTTTAAATTAAAATACCGGCGTCTGTTTAACTATCGCCGCCGTGGTCACCAATAAGCACCCACTTGGTATCCTGTTTCATCAAAATATCCGTCCATCGGCCTTGTTCGCTTTTCCGTTTCCCGTCTTTATCCTCGCTCATTTCCGAATAGTAATAATGAACAAAAGCCACATTTCCAAAGATTTTAATTGCTAAAGGATAAATATCATAAACGATAATCTTTGATGATGCGAAAGAAGGCGCTACCCATTTTTCAAGAGACGCTTTGCCTGACGGCATCGCGCTTTTATTATACCAGCCGCTGTAGTCACTGTGAAAATAGCTTAAAAATCCGGGCAGATCACGCTTCGCGCTCATCTGCCAGTATGTCTCAACATTTTTCCAGACTTCCTTCTGCGCGGCTGACCATTCCTGGGCCTGTGCCGGCGCGCTGTCAATCATTATAAAAGTCATGATCAAAAAGAAAGCTGAAATGATAGTGAATTTCTTCATGGTTTCCCCCCTAAAATCTGATAAAAACGAACTCCGGCAATAATTGTCAGAGCATTGAATGAATTATCTTCGGCTAAATTTTTAAACTAAAGGATATTAGACAATTTGGTTTATAATCATATCGTTCACATTTATATTTTTTGAATGATTACTATAGCCCGGGATGAATTCTCTTTCCGATTAAATCTTATGTATTCAAACGATTATAAAAACGCGTCGTCTATATTTTGATTTAAGAATGATTAGCCTCTAAAACGAATGACGATTTATTATATTCCCTAAACTAATTAGACGGGATGCATACCGCATTATCATCATTGTTGGGACTCCGGGTGTAAAAGGTTGAATTTCATTTGATTGGTCCTTATATTTCCACCAGTATCTGTCGTGATTTAAACCAACTTGCGGCGACATTAAACAACTTGCTAAACCGGAGCTGAAGACCTGTTGCCGGGTCTTTTTTTGTTTCCGGGAAATCGGAAAACGTGGAGATTTGTGAGGATTGCAACCACGGAAAATATGTGCTAAAACCTTCATGCGTCCTCAAAATCTCCTCATTATCAGAGGAGGTTTCTTATGAATCAGCATTATCCTTATTTAGCCGTCGAAGTCATGCCGTTTGTCTATGAAGTCAAACGTATCCGTTTTATCAAAAATCCAAATATCATGGTCCCGCAGGATGTGCTCGCGATCGTATCAAATGATATTGCCCGATTTGGTACAATAAAAGAACGCAAAGAAAACCGCATCATCAACGCGGCCATAGGTTTTCTCAGAAAGGCCGGACATTCGGGTCTCGTCTTTTTGTCTGAAAAAGAAGTTGTTTCAATAAAAGAAGACGGCAAAATCAGCTATTTACCGGAACCGGTTAAAAATCTGATTCTTACCGGCCATCTGGGTCAGCTTGGCGGGCAAATCTATGAGCCGGATACTAAACAATTATTTGCCAAATACACGCTGGACAAGGATATGCGCGTGGTGTTTTTTGCAATTTTTATCCGCAACGAAGCGCTGGAATCAAAATATCCGGGCGGTTTGCGCCGTTTTCATGAAAAATACGATACGCTTTGCTTTAACAATGAAATGACATTCGCGGAAATGGTGATGGGGTTGGAAAGCGATTCCTGGCATGAGATCATCAGGGATCTGGAGTCTTATGATATTTGCTATCCGGATGACTTTATCGAAAATGAATTTCTTAGGATTGAAGTAGGAATATTAATGGAAGAGAAACACCTGAGAGAAAAAACGGGTCAAGCCAAAAAGATTGAAAAAAGCTGTGGAGCAGATTGGCTGATGGGACACCTCATAAAAGACGATCTTCATGTTTATTATAATGCGCCAGTGATTGAAGAAAATCTATCATCCTCGAATATCTAAAGCATGAGATATGAACACTCTTGATGTTGAAAAACAGAATAATCACCATATTTTTCTGTCATCAAAGAAGGACTCACTGTTTTTGTTTAAGGGAGAGGAAAGGGGTATGTTTTCTTCTCCTTTGCCAAACGGCAAGAGAGTGGTTCGAAGAAAAACAACGATAGAGATTTCCATATTTGTTATTGATGAAATAAACGAAAGCCGCTTTACACATGGTGTCGGATTTATTGTCAATTTGTGGATAAATCAGGTTTTAATCAGGAGAGCTGATGCCTATTAATCACCGCCTCTTTTATATACAGGTTTCCTTCACTATATTTTAATTACTTTCTTTATTCATCCATCATGAGGGGATATGGCGAAAAATACGGATCAGAAAAAGCTGAAACCATGGCAGGCAAAGCTGCATACGGTCATCTTTGAAGCGGATACCGGGATTGGTAAGGTTTTTGATGTGGGTCTGATTGTCACCATTCTGCTGAGTGTTCTGGCCGTGATGCTGGACAGTGTTCAATCAATAAGCATGGTTTATGGTGAGTGGTTATACGCCGCCGAATGGTTCTTTACCATAGCGTTTACCATTGAATATATCCTTCGCTTAAGCTGTGTCGGGCGGCCGATAAAATATGCGGTTAGTTTTTTTGGAGTGATTGATTTGTTGGCCATCCTCCCTACCTACGTGAGCGTTATTGTGCCCGGCAGCCAGTTTCTGCTGGTCATTCGTATCCTGCGTGTACTGCGTATATTCCGGGTGTTTAAACTGGTTAAGTATATTAGTGAAGCCAAACTCCTTCGCCAGGCGCTTAGGGCCAGTCAACGCAAGATAACGGTATTCTTGTTCACTGTCTTGACCAGCGTCGTCATCATGGGTTCCCTGATGTATATGATCGAAGGCGCGGAGAATGGATTTACCAGTATTCCAAGAAGTATCTACTGGTCGATTGTCACGCTGACCACTGTAGGATATGGGGATATTTCACCTCAGACTCCAATCGGACAGGTGTTGGCTTCGCTGATCATGATTATGGGATATGGCATCATCGCCGTTCCAACCGGTATCGTTACCGTGGAGATGACCCGCGCCCAGCAGAAAATAGTATCGACACAGGCCTGTCCGCAGTGCGCCGCGGAAGGTCACGACCACGACGCGGCCCACTGCAAGTATTGCGGAGCTAAACTTTAACCGGGTTCCCCCATAAATAGGATTGAATAAAATAGATGAACCTACCAGTCCGCAAATATCAACCATTTTAATTCAGAGCCTGAAAAACAGAATCATCTCTGTAAAAAAATAATTTCACTTGCTCTTAAGCCAAATAAACACTACTCTAAATAAAGCAATTAGTTTAATAACGCGGGAAACAGGCTGGTCCTGAAATAGTGGATGAACCAGAAAAAATCACGGACACAGACAGTTTCAGTTAATGATTCTCTTAATAAACGTATCGAGGATCTGGAACAATCTGAAAAATCACTTCGGAATGAAATTGAGTCGCTAAAGGAAACAGAAGAGAGATACGCTCGTATCTTTCGGCAGTCTAAAGATGCCATCTTTATTCATGATCTGTCGGGCATAATCCTTGATGTCAACCAGGAAGCTTTAAGGCTCTTTGGTTATCCCTACGATGAAATTGTCGGGATGGATATAACTTCCCTTCACCCTGCTGATGAACTGAAAATCTCCGGAAAAGCATTCGACTTAGTCAAAAAAAATGAAATCGTTAATATTGAGATCCGTTTCAAAAAAAAGAATGGTGTAATCTTTCCGGCGGAATTGTTTGGAGGACTCTATTCCTTCAAAGGGGAAAAATTTGTTCAGGGGATTGTCCGGGATATTTCGGATCGAAAAAGAGCGGAAAAAGAACTAAGTGAATCTAAAAGAACACTCCAAAATATTTATGATACCATACCGGATGCGGTCATCTCAACAAATGCAGCGTATACCATAACATCTTGTAACCAATCTGTTTATAAAGTGCTTGGGTATGAACCGGCAGAATTAATCGGTCAAAGTTATCAAATGATCGCCGCTGAAGAGATGATAAAGGATCCGAAGCAGTTATTGAGAGAAAAAGAACTGTTCAAAAAGGGATATCTTGAGCAGATAGAATACATTTTCAAAAGGAAAAATGGAGATAAATTCCCGGCAAGCTATTCAGTTGTAATGAATCTTGATGAGAATGATAATTTTATCGGTCTGGTGGGAACCATCCGCGATATTACTGAACGGAAGAAAGCTGAGATCGCGTTAAAAGAATCGGAAGAAAAATTTCGAAATCTTGCCGAACAGTCTCCTAATATGATTTTTATCAGCAAAAACGGAAAAATAGTATATGTGAACAAACGTTGCGAAGAAATGATGGGATACCGGAAAAATGAGTTTTACAAGGATGATTTTGACTTTTTTTCTTTGATTGCTGAGGATTCGAGAAGTATAGTCAGAAAATCGTTCGCCGATCATTCGCAGGGAAAAGAAGTCGCTCCGTTTGAATATCTTTTAAACACAAAGAATAATCGTAAAATTAATGCTATCCTGACGACAAAACTCATACAATATGAATCGGGAACCGCAATTCTTGGAATCGTAACGGATATTACACCCTGGAAACAAGCGGAAAAAGCGCTTATGGAATCGGAAGAGAAATATAGAAAATTTTTTGAAGATGATTTGACGGGGGATTATATAACGACTACAGAAGGGGGCCTTCTGTCATGTAATCCTGCTTTCGCGAAAATATTTGGATTTGATTCCGTTGATGACGCGTTAAAATGTAACGTAAAATCATTGTATCCTGATTCTAAAACCAGAGAAAAACTACTCCGGTTATTAAAGAAAAATAGAAAACTGGAATATTATGAAATGGAACTGCGCGACCGTAAAGGACAGCCCGTTTATATTATTACAAATGTTACCGGTCAATTTGACAAAGGCGGAAATCTGAAAGAATTGAAAGGTTACCTGTTTAACAATACAAAATTTAAGCAACTGGAAGAACAATTCCGCCAGGCTCAAAAAATGGAAGCAATAGGGCGTTTGGCCGGCGGCATAGCTCATGACTTTAATAATTTATTGACAATTATTCGTGGTCACGGAGAGCTGAGCCTTGCTGATCTAAACCAGAATGATCCCCATTATAACAGAATGGTGCAGATTGATAAGGCGGCGGAACGGGCGGAGAAACTCACACGGCAATTGCTGGCATTTAGCCGCAGACAAGTGTTGATGCCGAAAATTATTGATATGAATGAATTGCTGCATGATATGGAGAATATGATCAATAGAATCATAGGGGAAGATATTGAGCTTGTCACCATTCTTAATTCGAAGCTGGGCGCTATAAAAGCAGATCCCGGACAGATAGAGCAGGTTATTATGAATCTTGTGGTTAACGCGCGTGACGCAATGCCTCAGGGGGGAAAGCTGATCATCGAGACCAGAAACGAGGATATTGAAAATACCTCCGCAAAGGGTTTCAGAGACGCGGATTCGGGTGAGTATATAATGCTGGCCATCAGTGATACCGGCATCGGTATGGATGAAAAAGTGAAATCGAGAATTTTCGAACCGTTTTATACAACCAAAGAGGTCGGCAAAGGAACGGGCCTCGGTCTGGCAACAGTTTATGGAATTGTAAAGCAAAGCGGAGGCTATATCTATGTTTACAGCCAGGCAGGAAGGGGCAGCGCTTTTAAAATTTATCTTCCGGCAATTAATGAATTGCCGGAAAGAATGGATGAAGCGGATGCCATTGATTTTAACCTGAATGGTTATGAGACGGTTCTTGTTGTGGAAGACGAAATAGAAGTCCGTAATATTGTCTGCCAGACTTTACAATCTTACGGATACGCGGTTCTTGAAGCGAATGACGGCATAGAAGCGCTTCAAATATGCGGGAATCCGGATAATTCAATACATCTTATCATTAGCGACATTGTTATGCCCAAAATGAGCGGGCAGCAGCTGATTGGAAGGCTCAAAAGAAAATTCCCTGAGATAAAGTCATTATTTATGTCCGGATATACGGATGGGGCGATGATTCATCAGGGGTTACTGGGGGCAAATACGCATTATCTGCAAAAACCTTTTACTCCACGGATTCTGGTGAAAAAAGTAAGAGAAGTTCTTGATGAAGTTATATAGATTTCTCACTTCTTAAGGGGGAAAATCAAATCATCTTTTTCGACAAGTTTTCCGAAATCTAACAGTTCAAGCGGCTTGCTGAACAAATATCCCTGATATTTATAACATTTTTGTGCCCCCAGAAAAGCCAGATGTTCCGGTTCTTCCACTCCTTCGGCAATTACTTCTTTGTTTAGATTTTGTCCCAAAACGATGATGGATCTCACGAGTTCCCTGTTCTTTTCGCTGGTTCCTATATGTTGTATAAATGAGCGGTCAATTTTGATGGATGTCGCCGGTATTTTATGTAAATAGACTAAAGAGGCGAACCCAATCCCAAAGTCATCGATGGCCAGCTTGATCCCCAGCCGGTTTAATTCATTAATGTTGGTGATCACTTCCTTCTGGTCGTCAAGATAACTGGTCTCCGTGAGCTCAAGCTGGATATACTTGGGATCGATATCGGATGCCTTTAAAATTCTTTCCAGGTTTTTTATCATATTGGTGGATTTTAGCTGTTTCGCGGAAAGATTTATCGAGACGTACAGATTGGGATTTATCTTTCGTATGACAGAGTTGAATTCCTGGCAGGTTTTGTTGAATATCCAATCACCCAGTCTGTTTATCAAATTGTTTTCTTCCGCGATTGGGATGAACGACACGGGAGGAACAGCTCCTAATTCAGGATTCTGCCAGCGAACCAGCGCTTCAGAGCCGACAATCTTATAATCACCGTTTGTTTTTTTCTCGATGATCGGCTGATAAACCATTTTGAGCTGTTTGTCAAACGTTTTGTCTTTTACCATCGTGCGGAGATTGTTTTCAATTTTCAGCCTGTTCATCGATTTATCTGTCATGTCTTTTGAAAAGAATTGATAATTATTTTTTCCTCGCTTTTTGGCATTGTACATGGCGATATCGGCATTTTTGACCAGAGTTTCGCGATCTTTCCCGTCTTTCGGGAAGAAAACGATGCCGATACTTGGAGTCAGGTAGGTGATTTTATGGTTTTTGATGAAATAAGGCTCGGATAGATTCTTTATTAAGCGTTCCGCCACCGTACTGGCCTGAAATTCCTGTTTTAACCTGCGGGCAATTACGGTAAACTCATCACCTCCGAGGCGGAATACATAATCGGATTTCCTTAATGAGTCATTCATCCTTTTGGCGGCTTCTTTGAGAACCATGTCACCGATATCATGACCGAGAGTATCGTTAACGAGCTTGAAATTGTCCAGATCGCAAAAGAGGACAGCATTAATACTGTGTACGGCATCCCGTTCCGATTCAAGCAGAATCTGGTCAAGCTGTTCATAAAAGGCGTCGCGGTTTCTTAATCCGGTCAGCTTATCATGGTATGCGAGATATTTTAATTCCTTTTGGGAAAGCACGACCGCGGTCAGATTGGATCCAAAAAAGCAAATATGCGAAATTTCTTTACTTTCGCCGTCTTTAAATATCGGCTGATAATAGCGTTTATAGTACAAAGATTTATTCTTCTCATGAAAATATAGCTCTTCCGTGAAACGGATCGTCTTTTTTTCGGTCAGCACCCGCGCAAAATTTTCTTTTCTCTTCAGACTGGAGTCAGAACTGATACCCATGAGTTTAAAATAATAATCATCATCTTTTCCCAGGATGGATTTACGGAGTTTGGCATCTACTAAATAGAGTTCGTTGACAAATTCGTATTTGCCTTCGGAATTGTAAACGGCAACTTCCATCGGCACTTTTTGAAGAAGCATGTACTCATTTTTGAAGCTAACCGGTTCGGTTCCACCTGAATTGTCATCGGATCTGTTCAGAAACGAGAACAGGCCCTTTTTCTGTGTCTTTTTCATATTCCTTCAACACTACAGTTTGGGTTATGGATTAAATGATTCTCTTGTACTATGATTCTATCCTGATAATCGGCAAAAATGAATTTTCTTTACTCAAAATATAATAATTGAATAGAAGCAAGAGTGATCAATATCAATCAATTTTCCATAACTAATGAAAGTATTTCATTGTAATATTAATAATTTATCGTAAATATCAGTGCTTCGCGATTTTGTTCCCAGGCTTTATCGGGGCCGATATCAGGAAGCTCCAGAGTGATCACGGGTATATCCCGCTCATTCCCCGCGTAATTCCCGAATGAACCGGGAGTCGGGTACCCGATATCACCGCTCACCGGATAGCCGTTCATCTGTGCAATTATTTTAGCAAGATCCGATGCCGGACCGTCATAGTTAACCACGTGTAAATCCTGATGAATTGTTATGATTTTATCCGGTCGGTATTCATTCAATAAATCAATTATCACGCGTGTCTCAATTTCCGACGCGGGTTCAGGCCCTGGATAATTCTTTTGTTTTTGATAAGCGGGTGACCAGTCATCAGTCGGAAAATTTCTGTTAAGATCCACTCTTTCCGAGTTAAGCCGGCTTCGTTCAAATAGCCCGTCGGGATTTACCGCGGGGACAAGAATCACTCTTTGCCGGATTTGATCCTGCTTGGCTGCAAGATCCTCCGCCAGCCGGATAACCAGATGAGAACCGGTTTGTTCATCCCCGTGAAAAGCGCCGAGCACGAGTGTTGTGCGCGCTGATTGCCCCAGTTCCAAAAGATAGATGTTTCGTCCCAAGCCGCTCTTTGCGTAAATTTTCCAGTCAAGTGAGCTACGGCTAATCGATTCATATGCCTTTTTGGTCTCGCTATGCAATAACAGATGTCTGAAGTACGGTACAAAAAAATAATAACCCGCAATGCACAGAACCAAAGCTAATAATATAAGATGGCTTTTTGAATTAATCTGCAAATCGTATCCTTCCGGGTCTTACGACGGGAGAATTAAGAAAGACTAAATGTATAAATTAACAGTGAAATTTCAAAGTTCTTTTTTGGGCAAAGAGGGCAAAACATACAGATTTATTCTCAATTCCGAACAAATTATGGCCCATATTCGCGGTTGATATTCACAAACAATTTTTTTTTTGGGCGAAAATTATCAAAATTGCTTATTTATCTTGCAAACAAGGTGTTTTATTGCTTGATTGTAATCTCAATATTTGCTTAATTTATAAATAATTTTCCCAAATTTTTTATTGAATAAAAAATACGAATGGTTTTTTTCGGTTAATTGCAGGAATTCATATGGCTTTATCTTACGGATTTATTGAAACAAGAGGGCTGATCGGCGCCATTGAAGCGGCGGATGCTATGGTGAAAGCGGCAAAGGTTCATCTTGTTAGCACTAAAAAAGTCGGGGCCGCTTTGGTTACGGTGATTGTTGAAGGTGAGCTTGGCGCCTGTCAGGCTGCCGTTAATGCCGGAAAAGCAGCGGCTGAACGGACCGGACAGCTGGTTTCCGCGCATGTCATTCCAAATCCATTTGAAGATACTGAGCAGCTGGTGTCAGTCGGTCTTGTCCGCAAAAAAGCACGGCGGAAAAATGTAATAGAATCTGAAAATACCGCACCGGCAAAAATTAAAACACCGGAAAAAGCAAAAAAGACTAAATCGGTAAAGAAATCACCGGAGACGCGGGTTGTTGAAATGCTGAAGGCGAAAGAGAATGGTCTGACGCTGGATGAAATTGCGTTAAAATTAAAAATGCCCGCAAATGAAGCTCGTATCATACTGAAAAAATTGATGGATGAGAGCAGTATTGAAAAGGTCCGGCAGCGCTACTACCCTGCCTCGGGCGGAGACCGAAAATGAAGCTGATCGTAGTGATCAACAATAAGGGCGGTGTCGGTAAAACCACCAGCGCGGTGAATCTTGCCGCATGGTTTGCAAAAATGAAGCAGAAAACCTTGTTGATTGATCTTGATCCGTCTTCCAGCGCGTCTATTCACCTTGGATTTGATAAAACGGACAAAGCTCAGCAGACTTTATGTGATTTTCTGCTTGCTGAAAACTCAGAACTTAGCGACTATATTTATCCGGCGGAGCAGAAAAATTTATCCTGCCTGCCATCAGAGCCGGCATTAAGTGACTTTTATGAAGAGATTAAACAGGATAGCGACGCTGAATTTTTCCTCAATCGTAAGGACATCCCGGGTGATTTCGACATTGTTTTATTTGATAGCCCTCCCAATATGGGGTCACTGGCATTAAACGCGCTTGCCATCGCGGATTACGCGCTTGTTCCGGTTCAGACACAATATCTTGCTCTGTCAGGACTGGAATTGACCGTAAAGTTGATCGATAAGGCGCAGCGTCGATTAAATCCGGGGCTGCAGGTTCTCGGTTATTTTGGAACTCATTATGACCGTCGTACGAATGTGGCCAAGGATGTTTTAAATTTTATCAGAGAGAAATACGGGAAAAATGTTTTTCGTACGGCCATCGGTATCAACAGTAAATTAATTGAAGCATATCACGCGCAGAAGCCGATTTTATATTACGCGCCTTCGGCCAGAGGATCCAGGGAATATGGCGAGTTGGCAAAAGAAATTTTAAATCGTTTGAAAAATAATAACATAAAATAAAGACGGAATGAAAAATGAAGAAATTAATTTCCGCCGCTGTTGTAAAACAAGCGCATGCCGATAAGAAAATGCAGCTCGATGTTCCCAGATCGACTGCCATCATAACACCGGAAGCCAGAAGTTTAGCAGAAAAACTCGGCATAAAACTGGTTGAATATGGTGATGCCGCTCCCCGGGGAAAAAGGGCAGTGGCCGGAAATCAGGATGAAAACCTGGTGGAGTTAATCACACAAAAAGTGATGGCCAGGATCCCGCGCGGCAAACAGGATCCCGCCAGAATTAGGAAGATCGTAAGAGAAGTTTTAGCCGGTCGGTAAGTGAAAACGCCGAATCTTTCCCGGCATTCAGATTAAATGTTAATTAGAATTTTATACCGGAAAATCAGTATCATTGAATCACTATACCGTATCTTTAAAAAAAGAGATGAAAAAACGGCCGGCCTTTTTGTCGGCTTGTATGGAACGGTGTTATAAAAAGCGTTCACGAATTGTGTTTCCGGATGCGCTGGATGAAAGGGTGCTGAGAGCGGCGAGATTTCTCCATGATGAAAAACTGGCTGTTCCGGTTCTGCTTGGGAACCCGTTTGAGATACGCGACTTTGCGGAAAACGCAAAAATCAGAACGAACGGAATAAAAATCCTGAAACCGCTTCATTCATCCGAATATGACAGATATGTGAAGCTGTATTATAAACTGCGCAGGCATAAGGGGCTCACAATAACGGATGCGGCGCAATATCTGCTCGATCCTCTTCAGTTCGGCGCGATGATGTTGAGAGAAGGACAGGCCGATGTGTGTTTGGCAGGGAACAGCTCATCCACAGCGGATGTGCTGCGGACCGGATACAGAATTGTAGGAACAGGAGAAAAACAAAATCCTGTTTCGAGTTTTTTCTTAATGATTTCACCGGATTTGAATCGTATATTTGCTTTCGCCGACTGCAGCGTCAATCCGGATCCGACGGCCGAAGAACTGGCGGAAACGGCTATCAAAACAGCATCTTCTTTTGAACTTGTGACGGGGATGGAGGCGAGGGTGGCGATGTTATCCTTTTCTACAAAAGGAAGCGCGGATCACCCAAAAACGGAAAAAGTTAAAAGGGCGGCAGAATTAGCTCTAAAGCGCGATCCTTCATTGCAACTGGACGGAGAATTGCAGTTTGACGCGGCGATTGTCGATAAGATCGCGGAAAAAAAAGCGCCGGGAAGCGTCTTGCGGGGAAAGGCGAATGTTTTTATCTTTCCCACATTAAACGCGGCAAACATTGGTTATAAAATAGCGGAACATCTTGGGATGTATCAGGCGTTGGGATCTTTTGTACAAGGATTTACAAAATCCCTGCACGATTTATCCAGGGGATGCACTACTGAGTCGATCATAAACACTTCGGTAGTCGCGTCATGCATGAATAGAGAAAATTAAAGGTTATGCTTTAAATATAGGAGAAATAAATGGAAGCATTAGGAATGGTTGAAACTAAAGGGCTCGTTGGATTGATAGAAGCTTCGGATGCAATGGTAAAAGCAGCGAAGGTCAAACTTGTGGGCCACGTACAAATTGGCGCCGGTTATGTAACGGCATTAGTTCGCGGAGATGTGGCTGCATGCAAGGCGGCAACAGACGCGGGAGCTGCTGCAGCGGAACGTGTTGGCGAGCTTGTCGCCGTACATGTTATCCCCCGTCCCCATGATGATCTCGAAGATATATTCCCGATAAAGTTCACGGGAGAAATTAAATAATGATATTTGATTGCAAATATCATTATTTGCTTATTGTCAAATAATATTGAATACGGAAATCCAGAATAATTATTAAGGAGATGTCAATGGAAGCATTAGGTATGATTGAAACCAAAGGTTTGATTGGCTTGATAGAAGCTTCAGATGCCATGGTTAAAGCCGCGCGCGTCAAATTAGTCGCATATCAACAGATCGGCGGCGGGTATGTTACCGCATTGGTACGTGGAGATGTTGCCGCGTGTAAAGCCGCGACAGATGCCGGCGCTGCAGCTGCCGAAAGAGTAGGTGAACTGATCGCGGTACATGTTATTCCCCGCCCTCATGGTGATCTGGAAGATGTGTTTCCGATAAAAATGAAAGGCGAGATTAAATAATCAGTTTGTCTGATTTATATACTTGCCTGCCGGAGGAACCGGAAATATTCACACAGGGAAGTACCGTTTAAAGTTACAAAGGATTAATATATGAGTTTATCATCGCAGGAAATTGCCCGGATTGTTGATACGGTCGTTCAGCGGCTGGACGGGAAAGCGGCATCATCGGGAAAGCTTTCCGCGGGCATATTTGAGAATCTGGATGATGCGGTCGCTGCCGCCGCGCGCGCCCAAAAACAGATCAAGAATCTGGATTTACGGGCTAAAATCATTCAGGCGATGCGCGCCGCAGGTGAAAAGAGCGCCCGTGAACTTGCTGAACTAGCCGTTCAGGAAACGGGAATGGGCCGCGTGGAAGATAAAATTCTGAAAAATATCTCGCAGTCTCAGAAAACACCGGGAATTGAAGATCTTCAGCCTCATGCTCTTTCAGGAGATCATGGACTGACGCTGACCGAGAATGCGGCATGGGGGGTGATTGCCTCTGTGACGCCGTCAACCAATCCGGCGGCAACGGTCATTAACAATTCTATCAGCATGGTTTCCGCGGGAAACGCTGTTGTATTTGCTCCTCATCCCGGGGCAAAGCGTGTCTCACAGCGAGCCATCACTATTTTAAATGAAGCCATTGTGTCAGCCGGCGGTCCGCCGAATCTTCTTACCACGGTCGCGGAACCGTCGATCGAATCGGCACAGCAGCTATTCATCTATCCGGGGATAGATTTGCTTGTTGTTACAGGCGGAGAAGGTGTTGTAGAAGCAGCCAGAAAAATGACCAACAAACGTCTAATGGCTGCCGGTGCCGGTAATCCACCCGTAGTCGTTGACGAAACTGCGGATCTTTCCAAAGCCGCAAAAGCAATTGCTTTCGGCGCGTCATTAGATAATAATATTCTCTGCACTGATGAGAAAGAAATAATCGCGGTGGATAGTATCGCGGATCAGCTCAAACAAGAATTAAAAAAGCACAAGGCGGTTGAATTAACGCCGGCTCAGGCTGAAGAGCTGGCGAAAGTGATATTAAATGGCTATCCGGGTGAAAAACCTGTAATTAACCGCAAGTTTGTCGGGCGTAACGCCTCTATTATTGCCAAAGAGATTGGATTAAACGTTCCGGATGATACCCGACTTTTGTTTACGGAGACAGCAAAAAATCACCCGTTTGCAGTCGTCGAACTAATGATGCCGGTAATACCGCTGATTCGGGCTACGGACGCCGATACTGCCATAGATACGGCTATAGAACTGGAGCGTGGATTACGGCATACCGCGGCAATGCATTCAAGAAATATCGACAACATGCACCGTATGGCGAATGAAATTAACACAAGTATATTCGTCAAAAACGGACCCTGCGCCGCCGGTTTAGGCTTCGGCGGGGAGGGCTGGACCTCGATGACAATCACCACACCTACCGGTGAAGGCGTGACATCGGCAAAAACCTTTGTCAGGCTGCGACGCTGCGTTATAGTCGATCATTTCCGCATTGTATAATATTTAATAATATGCGCAAAAACATAAGCCGGACGAGACCATATATGCTGATCAAAAGACATCGCGTCAATGATTTGCAGGGTCTGTCCGGGATAACCGGGTACAATTAAAATGGATCAGTTAAAACTGGTAAATGACAGATTAAAAAAAATAGAAGAAATCGTTAACGATTCTTCACCGGGGAACGCTCCTGAAAAATGGCATGTGGGAGTTGATCTCGGGACGGCCGATATTGTTGTCATCGTCACGGATGAAAATGGCGAGCCGCACTCCGCGTTTATGGAGTGGGCGGAAGTGGTACGTGACGGCATTGTCCTTGATTACTGGAAAGCAACGCAAATTGTAAAAGAGCTCTTAGAAAAAACTGAGCGTAAGTTAAATATTGAAATAAAAAGCGCGATCACTTCCTATCCTCCCGGAACCGATCCGCGGACTTCAAAAAATGTAATCGAAGCCGCCGGATTGATAGTGGAAGGTATTATAGATGAGCCCTCCAGTGTGGCCCATTTGCTCAATATGGAATCAGGAGCAGTTGTGGATGTGGGCGGAGGCACAACCGGAATTGCCATCGTCAGGGATAAAAAAATAATATATTCCGCTGATGAACCCACCGGCGGAAGACACGCCACATTGACCATAGCCGGGAATCAGGGGATCAGTTTTGAAAAAGCGGAAGAAATGAAAAGAAACGGACAAGCAGCCAGTTTGAAACCGATTGTTGAACCGGTGTTCCAAAAAATGGCGGATATTGTGCGAAAACATCTTGAAAATTATGATACAAAAGATATCTATCTGTCCGGAGGCACTTTTTGCTTTCCGGGAATCGATAAGGTCTTTATAGATGAATTAACAGGGAAAAATATTATCCTTCCTTATAATCCCTTATATCTGACCCCATTGGCGATTGCTTCATACAGAGTGAGCGGAAAGGAAACCAATGGATAAGCAGTCGATGCTGAAGAGTATTCGTGACGCCGGGGTGATCGGCGCGGGTGGCGCCGGATTTCCGACTTATAAAAAACTGGACGCGAAGGTTGATCATATCATCGCCAATGGCGCTGAGTGCGAACCTCTGTTATATAAAGACAGAGAAGTGATGCTCCAAAGACAGGATGAGTTTTTTCGCGGTCTTTCAATCATGAAAAAGTTGACAGACGCCAACGAAGTGACAATCGCTCTCAAAGAAAAAAACAAAGATGTCGCCGATCAGTTAAAAGATCAGGCTGAATCACTTGGGTTTAAATTTTTTGTATACAAAGATGTTTATCCGGCAGGGGATGAATACGTTCTGGTCTATGAGATCGCCGGCCGAAGAATACCACCGGGCGGCATACCTCTGCAGGTTGGGTGTGTGGTTGATAATGTTGAAACTATTATAAATATCGCAAGAGCCGTTGATGGTTACCCTGTTACCGATAAATTTATCACTGTGACTGGCGAGGTGAAAACTCCTATAACCACGGTTGTGCCGATTGGTACCACATTTCTTGAGTGCCTTGAAGCCGCGGGAGGATTAACCACGGATAAGCCGGTTGTTTTAACCGGCGGGGTAATGATGGGTGGAGTCGAAACGGATCTAAGTACACCCGTTTCGAAAATCAACGGTGGATTGATTGTTCTTCCGGAAGATCATTACCTGGTTAGAAGAAAAACGGCCCCTCGCGAGAGTTATACAAGGATAGGGCACGGGCAGTGCGATCAGTGTTCGATGTGTACCGAGCTTTGTCCCCGTTATATAATGGGATATCCCATTGAACCGCATAAAGTGATGCGGACTTTACAAATGACGGGTGAAAATAAGGCGCGGGTAAGTTTATGGGCGCAGTATTGTTGTGAATGCAATATATGCACGATGATTGCTTGTCCGGAGAGCCTGGATCCAAAAAGTATCTGTGTGGATGCAAAACAGCTTCTGAAAGAAAATCAGCTGACGAGGACACCGGAGGAACTGGATGTCCTTTTCAGAGACGTCCATCCATCAAGAAAAGCAAGGGAAATTCCGATTACTTCGGTTTACCAGAGACTCGGACTAAAAAAATATGACCGGCATGCCGATTTTTTTGATAATAATATTAAACCAAAAACGGTGGTGATTCCTCTGGATTCACATATCGGGGCTCCGTCTGTTCCTATTGTAAGAGTTGGCGATAATGTTCGAAAAGGTGATCCTCTGAGCAGTGTCTCTGACGACAAACTGGGTTGTCCTTCACATTCGAGTATTGACGGAAAAGTCACCATGATCGATGCGGCGGGTGTGCATATCGCTTCGGGTGGCCAGGAATTAAACAGGATTTGAAGTAAGAAATTAAAACAGAATGGTCAGTTATTGACCGGATTCAATATAACGAGGAATAATCAAAATGGGTTCAGCAATCGGGATCGTTGAAACATCAAGCATCGCAAAAGGGTTCGAAGTTGCAGATGCCGTTCTCAAACGAGCCAATGTGGAGATCGTTGTTAATCGCACGATCTGTCCGGGAAAATATATGGTGCTTATCGGTGGGGATGTGGATGCTGTCAATGCGAGTATTGAAGCAGGAATTGATGTGGGCGCCCACACGGTTGTCGATCATTTTGTAATTCCCAATGTTCACCCATCCGTTTTTCCGGCGATCAGCGGGGTCACACATCTGCCTGAGCTGCAGGCGCTCGGTGTGATCGAAGGATTTAGTGTCGCTTCCGTTATAGAAGCCGCGGATGCGGCGGTTAAGTCCGCTCCCGTGGATCTGATCACCATCCATCTGGCGATGGCCATAGGGGGCAAGGGATTTGTCTCATTCACAGGGGAAGTCGCGGCTGTTCAGGCAGCAGTCGATGCCGGGTCCGAAGTGATTGAGCGGAAAGGTTTGCTGGTCGAGAAGATTGTTATTCCGTCTCCACGACCGGAAATTGTTTCTGAATTTATTTAATGAATTTTCCCATCGTGTCATTCTTCTCTGTGTACAAGTTCCGGTGAAAAAGCCGGCAGGCATATGGAAATGTATTCGGCCGGTTCATCAAAGGGGTTGGAATAGCGTACACGGGCGCCTTTTCTGATATAGACCGATTCTCCGGGTTTTAACTCAATTGCTTCTCCATCAATTTCGATCATTTTTGAGCCGGAAATAATCAATGTTATCTCATCAAATTCTGGCTTTTGATACGGTTCTTTCCACCCCGGCGGAGCGATCATACGCGCTAGGCTGTATCCTTTTTCGCCCGTGCTGGCGCGGCCAAAATGTTCATCAATGATCTTATTGTCCTCTGTGGGGACTCTAAAAGGATTAGATTGTTTAAAAAATTTTTTCATCCTGTTTTCCAGCCTTATTTGGTAGTAACATTCATGTATGGATCATACATTCAGAAATTATTTTTGTCAAATTTCTTTTTTCATGTAAATCCAAATCGCCTTATATTATTTCTTTATCAGAGCAAAGGGAATTGATCCAAGATGCAAACGAGTTTATTCGATGATCAGAATGTTTTAAAGATTACCTATCAAAATTGTTTGAAAGAGTTTAAGATGCGGGAGGCCCTGGATACTCTTGAAAAATGGCATGTAACATCCGCGGGATGTCCAAAAATTGAAGGGAAAATTCACGCATTAAGCGGGCTGTTAAAGTTAAGTGAGCAATACCGGCGTCATTCATTGATTTTTCTGGCAAATATAAAAGTGAATCTGAATGAACAGAACTTCCTCATGCCTCTTTTTGAAGACAAACCACTGCTGGAGCGTGGAATCTCTAAAGGTATTTATTCACGTCTCCAAAATGATGCGTATGATTTTATTGTACCGGGACTTCACCCGGCGGAAATTTTTATTGAGTTTAACGCGTATGAAAATGCTTTAAATAGCGCAAAGCGGTATCTGGCAAAAATGGGTGAACATCCGTTTATCCGGCAACTTGAGGGTTATGCCTATTTTAAAATGGGTGATGAGAAATCGGCGCGGATATGTTTTACCTACGCTCTTTTTAATGATCCGCTCATGTGTACCGGTAATTATATGTATCCCGGTGATTACAAGAATAAAATCGATTACCTGACTCAAACGATGAAAAGAGAAGAGCTGGCATGGATTAGATTGCCTTTTGATTTATGGTTGGAAGGCAAAACATATATTGTTTCTGACGCGTATCACTATGAAGCGTATCTGAAGGAGAAATTACGGGCAGAACGTTCTTCGGCATTACTTGAACCCATGAGTAATGTGCGATATTTTTGCCGGTTGTTATATCTTGCGGAGGCGGTACGTCTGAGGGCAGGCCGAAAAAACGAAACCGATGAGCTAACCGATATTCGCAAGGAAATGCAAAGAATAAACCCGGATCTTTTTACCCGATATATGGGAGTTTTAAATTCGTTTGGCAATTAGATGTGTCATTCCGGTTTTTAAAGACAATAAATTAACAGAGGAGAAAGTATGTTTAAATGGATCATACTTATGGCGGGGGTACTCGTGTTAAATATTTCAAATTCTGCACGGGCGGAAGAGCCCGAATTTTTTCCATACGCCTGGTAGGAAAAAATGCTGGATAACGGGCTTAAGATAATAGCTATTCCGATGGAAAACAGCTCGCTTGTCTCGTATTATTCAGTTGTCAGGACAGGTTCAAGAGATGAATGGGAAGCGGGACATTCGGGTTTCGCTCATTTCTTTGAGCATATGATGTTCAGGGGGACTAAAAATTTTCCGGGAACAGTTTATGACAGTATCGTCACGACTCTTGGCGCCGATGCAAATGCTTACACTACGGATGATTATACCGCATATCACCTTACCTTCACCGCCGCGGATCTGGAGCGTGTCATGGAAATAGAGAGTGACCGGTTTCGGTATCTTGATTATGCCGAGGCAGAATTTAAAACGGAATCCGGCGCGGTTTACGGAGAATTTAGAAAAGGCCGGGTGAATCCCTGGTTTGTCTTAAATGAAACTATTATGAATACGGCATTCGACAAACACACTTATAAACATACAACCATCGGTTTCGAAGCCGATATTTCCGCCATGCCGGAAATGTACGAATACAGCAGGAATTTTTTCAATCGTTATTACCGGCCGGAGAATGTAGTGATCATAATCGCCGGAGCCGTTAACCCTGAGAAAACATTCGCTCTTGCCGAAAAATATTACGGAAACTGGGAAAAAGGCTATGTTAAACCCGAAATTACAAAGGAGCCGGCACAAAAAAAAGAACGCTATGTGGAAGTCGAGTTCAAGGGGAAGACGCTTCCGATCATGGATATCGGTTATAAGGGAGCCGCGTTCGCGCCTGAAGACCGTTTGTATGCGGCTACGCACATTCTCGGTGAACTTGCCTTTGGTCCGAACAGCGATCTTTATAAAAAATTAGTCATAAGAGAACAAAGGTTGCAATTATTTGGATATGATTACACCTATAATCGTGATCCGCGTTTGTTTGAAATTTATGCCATGGTCAAGAGTGAAGATGATATACAGTCGGTTCGAAAGGAAATTGATGAGACAATCAATCAATTTAAAACTACGCCGGTGAATGAGCAAAAGCTGAATGATTTAAAAGACCGCCTGAGATATGATTTTTTAATGAGACTCGATACCCCGGACCGGGTTGCCGGTTCTCGTGCCAGATTTGCCGCGCTAAGTGGCGGGATTGAAGTGATAGATCAGCTATTCAATACTTTTCAACAGGTAACCGTTTCGGATATCATGGAAGCCGCCCGGGAATATTTCGTGAATGAAAGAAGGACTACGGCTTTGCTGAGGGGAGGAAGATAGCATGTTAAAATGGATAAATATCATCATTCTGGCCATAATTATTCTGATCACCGGAGCGTGTAAGATGCAGTCAAATAAAACAGTAGAGTTACCGGTCAAATCAGACCCTACGGTTTCTTTACGCGTATGGGTTAAAACCGGTTCTCAATATGATCCGGCGGGTAAAGAGGGGCTTGCGTATATAACGGCAAAAATGATTTCGGAAGCGTCAACGTCACAGTACACCTATGAAGAAATTCTCGAAAAATTATTTCCATTAGCCGCGGATTATGGAACTACCGTCGATAAAGAGCAGACTGTTTTTTACGGACGGGTTCATATAGATAAATTATCACCTTACTATTTGCTTTTTAAACAAGCTTTACTTGAGCCGGCTTTCAAACAGGAAGATCTGAATCGAATCAAAGACGATGTCCTGAATACACTTCAACGGTCATTAAGATATAATGATGATGAAGAATTAGGAAAAGCCGCCCTGAATCAGGCAATTTTTTCAAAGACGCCTTACGGCCATGATGAACGGGGTACGGTTGAAGCCGTAAAATCCATAACAGTTGAGGATGTCAAAGCATTCTATAATAGATATTTCAATCGTGAAAATATTGTTCTGGGAATTGCTGGTGGATATACTCCTGAATTTAAGGAACAGGTGGAAAGCGATCTAAAAAAACTTCCTGAAGGAAACGCAAGCTCTAAAGTGTTAATCAGTCCGGAAAAGAAAACGGGCATCCATGTTTTGCTGGTGGAAAAAGACGTGGTTTCCACGGCAATCAGTCTTGGCTATCCACTGAATGTTCTGCGGGGCGATAAAGATTTTTACGCACTGGCCCTGGCAAATTCATGGCTGGGAGAGCATAGAAATTCAAGCAGTCATTTGTATCAGGTGATACGTGAAGCGCGGGGAATGAACTATGGCGACTATTCCTATATAGAAAATTATCCGAATGGGGGACGCAGACAGTTTCCTATGACAAATGTGGGGCGTCACCATCCGATATTTCAGATATGGATACGGCCTGTACCGAATGAACAAGCTCATTTCGCATTACGCGCGGCAACGCGTGAATTACAAATACTCGTCGATAACGGGATGACCCGGGATGAGTTTGAACTAACCCGCGCGTTTCTAAAAAAATACATCCTGCATTATGCTCCCACTACGATGACTCAACTTGGGTATAAACTGGATGATATGTTTTTCGGTTTAAAAGTTAACTATTTTGATCAGTTTGGCGCCGCCCTGGACAATATGACTTTGGAAGATGTAAATCTGGCGATCAGGAAACATCTGCAATATAAAAATATCCAGATTGCCATGGTGACAGCCAACGCTGAGGATTTTAAGGATAAACTGACCAATAACACGGCGAGTCCGATGAAATACTCCAGCCCGAAGCCTCCGGAGATTATGGAAGAAGATAAACAGATCGAAAAATATCCGCTGGATATCAAGGCCGCAAATGTTGAAATAATTAAGATAGATGAGATGTTTCAGAAATAAGAAGCTTGGCAAGGGGCTCAATCCGGGCCTCTTGCTGTTTTGTTTAAGCAACAAATATTCCGTTGGGGGGAATTATGGAAAAATTTTCAGATTCCGAGATTACACACCGCTTAAAGGAGCTGAATAACTGGTATCTTGATACGGACGCGATTCGAAAAGACTGGCAATTTAAAGATTTTATTGAAGCGATGACCTTTATCAACAGAATCGCGGAACTCTCAGAGCATCATAATCACCATCCCGAAATATTCAATGTATATAATAAAGTATCACTCCGATTTAGTACTCATGATGCAGGCGGAATTACTGTCAAGGATGTCAAGATAGCCGCGGATATTGATAAAATCAGCTAACAGTTATTTCTGTTTTGTCTGTAGGGCCGAATTAAACAGGCCCTCTGTGAACCATTTCAGAGTCGATGTAAGTTCTTCGATTCGGCTGAGTATTTCAGTATCAATTATTGTATTATCACTAAAGGAAGAACCCGTGGCAAAAACAAATCTTGGGATAATAACAGTTCGAAAATCAAGCATCAGGCTATTGGCAAACGGCATGATCGACATATAACTGGATTTTCCGCCGGCCGCGCACATAAATCCGACCACCTTTTCCCGCCAGGCCTGGCCGGTTAATTCCACAAGATTTTTAACGGCTGAATTAACATCGTAATTATAAATAGGCGAAGCGATGAGAATACCTTTTGCAAGCTTAATCTGTTTTTTAACCTGCAAAACCATGGGATCTGAATAACTGCTGTCGCCATCACAGGGGGGTAAGGCGGTTTTCTGCAAATCAAGAAATTGAACGGATTGGTTATTTTTTTTTAATATTTCAAAAGCTGAATTAGCCAATTCCCTGCTTCTGCTTGATTTACTCAGGCTGCCGCTGATGATCAGGTACTGCATATAATTATCTCCGGATGGTTAGGAAAAAATCGTAGTTTTGAACTTTTTTAGTAACTCAATCATAAAATATAATACTTTTAAATTCAATTTTATTCAAAAATTTTTGGATTAACGGAATATATGAAAACTTTATATCTTGTGCGTCATGCTAAATCGAGCTGGGGTGATCCATCATTAAATGATTTTGATCGCCCGTTAAATAAGCGGGGATTGAAGGACGCGCCGCTGATGGCGGATCATTTTTCCAAAAATCATGCCCGGCCGGATCAGATCCTTTCAAGTCCCGCGAAAAGAGCGATGATGACCGCTGAAATCTTTGCCGGGAAACTTGGATATCCGGGAAATAGCATACTTAAAAATGAGTTTATCTATGATGCCATACCGGATGACTTGCTTCATGTCCTGCATGACACGGATAACAGGATTGAAAAATTAATGGTGTTCGGACATAATCCGGGAATTCCCGAATTTATATATTATTTGTCGAATAACCATATGCATAAAGTCCCGACATGTTCGATATGCGCATTGGCTTTGAATATAGAAAAATGGAAACAAGCAGAATTCTCCTGTGGCAAAATACTTTTCTTTGAGTCACCAAAAATTTTTAAACTGTAAGTGGATTCATCCTGTTTTTCACGCATGTATCTGAACGCAGGCTTAATAAAACTACTCCCGCGCTTGTAACAGCACCGCTCCCAATTGAGATGAAAATTAAAAACAGAAACACACAAGCGATAAAACTCGTTATAACCGGAGAAGAACTGATCAGAAGGATATATTATCGGTTATCTTTCAGATGATTTAGACACAACTAAAATATTTTTTTGTGAGATCATCATGGGAAAAAAAATCTTTGACATCATCCGCTTGAGTAAAGAAGCTAAGAATAATTTATTCCGAACAGCAAAATCAGGTCTTCTATTTCTGAGTTTTATATTATACTTCCCGTATCACCTGTTCGGGCAGATCAATGATATGAAATTCGAACATCTTTCACTTGAACAGGGAATTGCCCATAACATGATTTATGACATTTATCAGGATCATGAGGGCTTTCTTTGGTTCGGAACGATGTATGGATTGATCAAGTATGACGGGAAAAGTTACAAGATCTATCGCAATGATCCATCTGATCCCGGTTCAATTTCATTTGATGACGTACTTTGCATTTATGAGGATAGTGATGAACATCTGTGGATTGGGACCTGGGGAGGCGGGTTGAACAGATTTGACCGTCAAACAGAAAAATTCATTCGTTATGAACATAACTCATCGGATAAAAAAAGTCTGAGCAGCAATGTTGTAAAGTGTATATATGAAGACCGGATCGGGGACTTATGGATAGGCACAGAAGACGGATTAAACAGGATGCCCGCGGAAATAAGAAAAGGGGGCAATAAAAAACTATCGGCCGCCGGGAATCAGTTTGATCGCTATTTCCTTAATTTATGGGAATTAAATAGTCTGAGTAATAACACGATCACGGCAATTCAGGAAGATAATGCCGACAATCTCTGGATCGGTACACTCAACGGATTAAACCGATTTGACAAAGTTACCGGTAAATTTACACGCTATTTTAGCTTAGATTCGGCCTACACAAGGACTTACAGTGATAAATTATTTGACTCCATTGATACTCTCAAAAGTAAAAATTATTTAATTGCTTCAATCCAGCGCGTTGGTGATAAGCAAAATTTGTCAAAGGAGTTTGCGCTTTCTGAAAAATCGACAGTGTTAGTTGTCTCTGTGGGTGAAGGCAAGAACGAGGTGTTAGGAGAAAAAGTTGATCAGATGTACGATTTTGGATGGCTTGAAAGTAATGGCCGGGTGATTTGGGAAAGCCAATTTAATCAAACCTATTTTGAGGGCGGGGCAATGAAAAACAGGATCAGGGCGGACCTAATCAGCCTTAACCCTGGCACATACCGGATTCATTATCAAACAGATGACAGCCATTCTTATGAAAACTGGAATAACCACGCTCCCAATCATCCGGACTTTTGGGGCATTGCAGTTTTTGAAGTCCCTGAGAAGCAGGCAGGTGAGCTTAGAAAAGAACTTAAGCATATTATCAATCATCAACAGAATTCAATATCTCATAATCACATATCATCCTTATGTCAGGGAGAGGATGAAGAAATCTTATGGGTTGGCACTTTAGGTGGAGGCTTAAACAAACTCAACACAACAACCGGTCATTTTAGTCACAAAAAAAACGACCGTGTATTCTCAGGAAGTCAAATCAGTAATTTTATAAACACAATTTATAAGGAGGAATCGGGCATTCTGTGGATCGGTTCTCCGGCCGGTTTGAGTAAATTTGATCCTGTGACCGGGGAATGTCGTCTATATAGCCATAACCCGATGGATCCTTACAGCCTGAGCAGCGATAATGTAACCTCAATCAGGAAAGATCGGTCCGGTATTCTCTGGATAGGCACTTTCTGGGGAGGTATCGACAAATTTGATGACCGGAAAGCACAGTTCACTCATGTCAGACAAAATATTTCAGGTGTATCAGGGCAGCTTAACAACAATGTTTTTGCCCTGGTCGAAGATCGGAAAGACTGTATCTGGTTTGGGACTCCGGGGGGTGGACTAACGGTATATGATTGTAACAAGAGAAAATTTAAAAATTATTACCATAATTCGGAAAATTCCGGCAGTTTAGGAAGCAATTCAGTTTGGTCGCTACTTGAGACCGATGCCGGAAGCATCTGGATCGGCACGTTTGGCGGAGGACTTAACAGATATGATTCGGGGACAGATACATTTGAGAAATTTTATTATAATAAAAAAAATCCAAATAGCGTAAACGGGAACATGATCCTTTGTCTGTTAGAAGATCATGATGGATATATATGGTTTGGTACTAACGGATCCGGGCTATATCGTTTTAATATTGATGACGGAAAGTTTACAAATTATCATCATGATCCCAAAGACTCAAATAGTATTGGTAATAACCATGTTTATTCGCTGCACGAAGACAGAGAAGGAAATTTATGGATCGGCGGCACCGCGGGATTGGACAAATTGAATAGCGATCGCACCAGGTTTAGAGCCTTTCGTCATAATCCATCTGATTCAACAAGTTTAAGTTATGATTATGTCTATGTTATCCATGAATCAAAGTACAGACCGGACGGATTGCTATGGATCGGAACCGCCGGCGGACTTAATAAATTTGATCCGATATCGGGAAAATTTAAGCATTTTACTGAAGAGAATGGTTTACCGAACAGGGTGATATGCGGCATCCTTGAAGACATAAACGGTTTTTTGTGGATAAGCACAAACCGGGGATTATCAAAATTTGACAGAAAAACAGAGAAGTTCAGAAACTACGATCTGGCTGATGGTCTACAAAGCAATATGTTTAACCGCGGGGCATATACCGCGTTAGAGTCGGGGGAACTTGTTTTCGGCGGGATTAATGGGTTTAATGTATTTAATCCGATTGCTCTGAAATCCAGGGCCTATATTCCCTCGGTATTTATCACAGCATTTGAGAAATTTAACCAGCCGGTTATTTTTGACAAATCCATAACAGATATCCGAAAAATTAATTTATCCCACAAGGATAATTTCTTTACTCTCAGATTTGCCTCGCTGGATTACAGAAATCCTGAAAAAAATCAATATGCCTATAAACTGGAAGGTCTGGATCGGGACTGGATTTACAGCGGTAATATCAATTTTGCCAGCTATACAAATCTTAATCCGGGTAGCTATACATTCAGAGCAAAAGGAACGAACAGTGATGGAGTTTGGAATGAGCGGGGAACATCGGTTATCATTTTAGTTCATCCGCCTTACTGGCAAACATGGTGGTTTAAGTTAATGATATCATTGACATTGATCGCAGCATTATTGTTATTTATCCATCGCATAAGAGACAAGGAAAAACGCAAAAGTTTATTTAATAAAAGGATGTCCGAACTGAAACTTCAGGCTCTGCGTTCACAAATGAATCCGCATTTTTTGTTTAACACTTTAAATTCGATCCAGTATTTTATCAGCTGTAATGATCAGAAATCGGCTCAGAACTATTTATCAAAATTTTCAAAATTGATGCGCAGTACGCTTGATAATTCAGAGAAATCAACGATTCCCATCAGTAAGGAAGTTGAAGCTCTTAAAATATATCTGGAACTTCAGTTACTCAGATTTGAGAATAAATTTGAATACAGGATCAGCATAGATTCGCTGCTGGATATATATAACATTGAAATCCCGACGATGATTATACAGCCTTATGTTGAAAACGCTATCACTCATGGCCTTAGAAACAAAACTTTAAAAGGGGAAATTATTATTTCAATTAAACTTGATGCCGGGATCATTATTTGTACGATAGAGGATAACGGAATCGGAATTGTCAAAGCTTTAAAATTAAAAAAATTGGATAAAGAGGATCATACATCCACCGGCATGAGAGTGACACGTGAGAGAGTAGATATCATTAATTCGGCCCGAAAAGATAAAATAAATGTCGCGGTGACGGATCTTGGTGAAATGAATCCGCAAAAATCGGGGACCAAGGTGACTATTTTTATACCGGTATAGATGATCGGCCCGACATCACTAAACCGGGATAAACAGATATGAGAATTAATCATGGAAAAAAGGACGTTTTATAAAATAATGGAACAATTTGACATTAAATGAAATGAAATAAATAGCATACCATTTGTTTTGAGTTAATAAATTTTTGAGGAGAGATGTTAAAAGCCGTTATAATTGACGATGAAGAAAAAAGCAGGTTGCTTTTACGGAATCTAATACATGACCATTGCCCTAATGTTGAGATTTTGGCTTTGGCCGAATCTGTAGAATCAGGACTGGAAGCGGTAAGGTTACACCATCCGGATGTCGTTTTTCTGGATATTGTCATGCCCCCGGGTGACGGATTCAGCCTTCTGGAGAATGCCGGCGATTTAAATTTTAATGTGATATTTACAACGGCTTATGATCAGTACGCGATTAAAGCCATAAAATTTGGCGCTGATGATTATCTCTTGAAACCAATCAATATTGAAGATTTACAGACTGCCGTCAATAAACTGGAACAAAAACTGACAATGAATAATAGCGAAACAGAATTTGAAACCAAAATTGAAGGATTAGTCGAACTCGCTAATATCAGGGCGGCGAATCGAAAAATTGGCTTGCCCATGCAAAATGGTATTACTTTCATAAAGATAAGAGATATTGTCCTTTTTAAAGCTGAGGGGAATTATTGTCTTGTCTATCAGAAGGAAACGAGTGAGAAGGAAATTGTCTCAAAAACACTGCGTGAATACGAAAATCTTTTAACCAGGTTTAACTTTTTCAGGGTCCATCGCTCTTACCTGATTAATCTTGCTCATATAAAGGAATATTCACGTATCGGCCATTCCGCTAATTATGAAGGGGATGGAGGAAGTGTCATAATGATGAATAATATGATCGTCCCGGTAGCCAGGGAAAGACGTAAGCCTTTGCTAAACAGGTTTTCAAAACCATTCTAAACTGAAAAAGATTCCCCTTTTATTTATCAAATACACCTTCCACTAAATAAAAACTACCGTTTAAAAACTTCCCGCAATAATATTTATAGATATTCGATTATAATTTTTGAAGGTTTCGCGCTAAGAATCTTCAATCAGAATAGTAATGAGACTGACATCCCTCATTACCTCCACTGCTGGCCTGATTTCCTCTCAGGCCAGTTTTTTTTAGGGTAGAATTTAAAGAGTATCGAGAAGAAATAGATGTCCGAAGTCGCCGCCGCATGTATAAATATGTTATAAATTAAATAACTATGCGAAAACTACCATACAATAGAAAATTCATACAGTTCACAAATAAAAACATACCGCTGAATCAATCACTATAATTTCTGATAACCATAACGTTTTATATTGACCTCAAATAAATGTCTGAGCGCGCAATACATATTCAGCATGTTTCTGATATTGTTTTTATAGGGATTTACTGAAAATCGAATTCACAGATTTATTCTTTTCAGTTGAAAACCAGGTGAAGAGAAATCATGATAGCATAATCACCAGGAGGAGGAGATAAATGATAAAACAAATTGTCATCCAATGGGAGATGAAACTGAGGGAAATTAAATTATCCAATCAAATTTTTAAGGAGGATGTATGCATATATATACACGACTAATAATGCCTCAATCAGTATGGCAGTCGGGTAAACTTCTGCTTATCCTTTTATTGCTTTTTGGAATGAATACTATTGTTTCGGGGCAATCTAACGGGAAGATTGCGGGTGTTGTTGTAGAAAAGTCTTCAGGTGAACCGTTGCCTGGAGTGAATGTGACCCTTGAGAACACTCTTCTAGGGTCCACGACTGACCTTGACGGGTACTATGTAATTCTGAATGTGCCGGTTTCAACGTTTGATATCCGGGCCAGTTATGTAGGATATCGGGATATGGTTTTTGAAAACATAAGGGTATCTGCTAATATCACCACGGATATAAATTTCGAGCTTGATCAGACTACGCTTGAATTAGGAGAAGCTGTTGTTGTCATTGGGCAGAGGCCTCTGGTTGAAAAAAATGTAACTCAAAGTTATTCGCTCGTAACATCTGACGCAATCGAGGCCATGCCGGTCAGGGGTGTGCAAAACATCATTAATCTGCAGGCATCGGTTGTTGTTCAGGACGGCAATGTCTATATCCGGGGCGGCAGATCCAATGAAACCGGATATTATCTTGATGGCGCTTCTATCACCAACCCTCTCAATAATGCAAGCGCTGTTAATATCATTCATGACGCCGTTGAGGAAATTCAGGTTTTAGTGGGTGGCTATACCGCCGAATTTGGAGGCGCCAATTCCGGTATAGTTAGAAGTGAGCTAAAAACCGGATCTTCTGAGTATCACTTTTCACTTGATATGCAGACAGATAAATTTGTTAAATCAGGCGATCAATTTTTGAGTACAAATTCTTTTCAGGATCATATCCTCACGGGCACTTTTAGCGGTCCGCTCTGGTCAAATAAGATCAGATTTTATTCTGCTCTTGAAAACACATATGAGGGAGACTGGGTCAAACGCTTTAGCGAGGGATTCAGGTTTGATGAATCAAATTTAGTGAACCCTCTTGTGGACGGCAACCGCAGAAATGCCAACGTCATCGCCGGCCATCCGGATACCGTAAAGGTGCTTGAGTATATAGATGGTTTTACACCTAAAAACAAGCGCAACCGGTGGACCACAAACAACACCTTGCTCTTTGATTTAAAACCGTTACAGTTCCGTCTGAGTGGTGTTTATACCTGGCAGGAATTATCCAACAATCCAACGCCTATTCTGGATATGTTAAACTTCCGCGAACGGCCAAACATTACAAATAATGTTCTGCTATCAGGGAAAATAACACATGTACTTAATCCTACGACTTTTTACGATTTAAATGTCAGTTATTTTTATAATAACAACGAGACAGAAGATGATTATTTCGGGACCGACTGGCGTTCCTGGTCTGACAGCGCGAAAGTCTCTAATCATACAAACGGCAGAGTCACATACAGAGATCAGTTCAGAGAACAGTATGATTATGAATTAAATGGATTTCCTCTTTCAAGAGATGGCTCGCTGGTGGGGAACTATATCACGTCGGAGCAGACATACATTGGTGGAGTCGCGAATATTGTAAGTCAGGTCACAAGATATCATGAAGCAAAAGCCGGGGTGGATGTAAGATACTACACACTGCGCAGATTTTCTATCAATCCGCAGGTAATATCGCTGACCGATCAGTACGGCACTGAACAAGCCGTTCCCGAAGCGGCATGGAAAGAATTTACCTCAAACATTTATGGTTACGACCGTTTTGGGAAAAAAATTGATGGTGGATTTGACGGACCTAAACACCCCCTCTTTTTGGCATTTTATCTTCAGGACAAAATTGAATTTAAAGATTTAATTATCAATGCCGGATTGCGATTTGACTATTTCGACACGGATGACAGAGAATTAAAGGATCCCGCGAATCCGGAAATAATAGAAGCGGAAGGAACCATTGCCGAGTCGGCATGGAAAGATCTGGATCCATTCCAGCAGATAAGTCCCCGATTAGGTCTGTCATTTCCTATCAGTGACAATACCGTGTTCTATACCCAGTACGGGAAATTTATACAAATGCCGGAACTGGATAATATCTACTTCAACTCGCGAGATTTCGGAACACAGATCGTCAGCGGCGGAAACTACTATATCCAGCCGATCGGATTTGGGATAGGGCCTATGCGGACAACATCTTATGAAATTGGCTTCCGCCAGAGTTTATCAAGTGTTGCTGCCATAGATATAACAGGATTTTATAAAAATACCAAAGGACAGATAACGGTTGAAAGACAGGCAGGCGCGCCGGGAGCGTTGATCACCACGTATGATTATTTGACTAACGGAGACTTTGCCACAACGAAGGGTGTAGAAATCCGATTGAATCTCAGAAGATCAAAACGCCTCCAGGCTCAGATGAACTATACCTATACATCGGCAGAAGGTACCGGATCAGGTGAAACATCATATCATGGAGCTGTTTACAGAAACACCGTAAAACCCACCATCACTTCGCCGCTTGATTTTAATCAGACACATCGGGGATCGATAAATCTTGATTACCGTTTTGGCCCGGGAGACGGCGGGAAAATATTAGAAAATTTTGGAGCGAATGTGCTGTTTACATTTAATAGCGGGCACCCATACACAAAGGTAACCTGGCCATCGGGCGGACAGGTAAACGCGTATGAGGCGGGTGTGGATTATATGCTCGATACCCGTGACCGCGAGGCAATCGAAGCCATAAACTCGTCAACAACTCCATGGAATTTTAATGTTGATCTTCGTCTGGATAAAAGTGTCAAAGTATGGGAAAAACTAAATTCCACATTTTATGTGCGTATCAATAACCTTTTTAATATCCAAAATGTAATCAATGTGTACGAAGGTACAGGCAGCGCGGAAGACGATGGATTTATTTCAAATCCGGCGCGTTCTTCGGCTTTTGTGAATACATACGGTGGGCAGGATTATATCAATATGTATCGAGCGATCAATCTGGATAATGGGCAGGCTTACTGGGATAACATTGGAAGACAGCTTTATGCGAGTCCCAGACAAATACTGTTCGGAGTCAGACTGGTCTATTAATATAGGATCATTGATGTGAACATGAAAACCAAATGGTGAAGGAGATCATTATGTTTAAAAAAAATATTTCTCTCGCAATCGGTTTGATTGCGGGAGTATTTATTCTGATGTCTGCACCGGTTTCAAATGCCGCGGAAAGCAGTAAAGATAAGCATAAAATTGTTAATATATACAAACCCGGGGCCGATAAATCAACGCGGACACTCTCAAATATATCAAATTGGTCATACTGGATTTATCATACAGGAAAATCGGCACTCGATCCCAATGGTAATTCCGGGGGAATATATCCTCGCGGAACGGCGGGCGTAATATTTCAGGATGGCATTGTTTGGGGAGGATATGTCAGGGATCCCGGCACCATGATTCCGTTGCGTGTCGGTGGGCAGACATATAATATTGGAACAACACCGGGGTGGATAAAAGAAGATGGTACCGCGGTACCTGCCGATGATCCCAGAGCGAGGATATACAGGATACGATCCGACTGGGAAACTCTTACCGTTGAGCAGGTAAGGCAGGATGCAGGCGAACTCAATCAGAAACGCGCGGAGGACGTCACTGAGGCAGAAGCGCAGGCGGTTATTGATCAATATGCCCTTGACTGGAATGAATGGCCGGTCGATTTGGGCGCCCCGATTGATGAGAACGGAAATCCGGGTATCGCGGATGCTGATCAGGTCATCTGGTTTGTTGTAAATGATTTAACGGAAGCGAATACTCTTAATTTGTATGGCTCGCCCCCTATCGGTATCGAACTTCAGATCACAATGTGGGCTTACAATCAGCCGACTTCTACACTGGGTCAGTTGCTGTTTAAAAAATTCAAATTTATCAACAGATCAGGCTTTTTTATCGATTCAATGTTTGTCTGCCAGTGGTCAGATCCTGATCTTGGAAGCGCCGCTGATGATCTTGCCGGATGCGATATAGAACGCAGTCTTGGTTATGCTTATAACGGCTTCAGGACAGATGGGGATTTTACGGCTTTTGGTTTGGCGCCGGCCGCGGTCGGTTATGATTTTTTTCAGGGACCGGTTGTTCAAGGTGTAGCGGGTGAAGATAAGAATATGAACGGTATCGATGATGCTGAAGATTCAGCGGTATTTGATCTAAAGCGGAAAGAAGGATTTATTAATTTGCCTATGACTTCCTTCTTTTTCTTTGCTGCCGGAAGTCCCATTAGTGATCCCGATCTTGGTGACTACGAATCCACAAAAGAGTTTTACAATATGCTGAACGGATTTACACCGACCAATGATTTGAATAATCCCACACCTTACATAGTGGGATCCGGACCCTCTGCGGGTGAAGCGACAAAATTTCCATTGAGCGGCGACCCCTTTTTTGGGACCGGTGATCTGGACGCGACCGGTGGTAATTTGCCTGCGGGTGACCGGAGACTTGGTCTGGTTTCAGGGCCGTTTACAATGGCGCCCGGTGATACTCAGGAAGTCGTTGTGGCTGTGGTCGGCGGGATTATATTGCAACCCGGCGGTGATAACCGAAACGCGGTTGCCCAGTTAAAGCTGAATGATGATTTTGCCCAGTTCATATATAACAATCTGTTCCAGGGCATTCCAAAGCCACCATCAAATCCTATTGTAAAAACAACACCGCTTGAAAGTAAAATTGTTTTAAACTGGGGGTTTGACGCAGCGAGGGTCGAGGATACAGAAAAAGATGATCCCATATTGGGATTCGACTTCGAAGGATATAATGTTTATCAATTACCCGGGCCTTCTTCAAGCAAAGACCAGGCTAAGCTGATAGCCACTTTTGATAAAGTGAACGGAATCCAGATTATCCGCGCCAAACAGTTTCTGGCATCCTTTGGCGATGTGGTGGAAATTCCGGTACAAAAGGGGACAGACTCAGGGCTCCAGAGATATTTTGTACTCGAAAAGGACTATATTAATGACCAGCCGCTTTATGCCGGAAACACATACTATTTTGCCGTTACCGCATATAATTATAACGACGATCCTACGGTTCCCGAACCAACACTGGAATCTCCGCTGAGCGGAATAGCGGTTATCCCGCAACCTAACTTACCCGGGGTTCGATATGAAGGAACACCGGGAAGTGATGTCACGGTAAATCATCCTTTAGGAGCAAGTGACGGGATTGTCCATGTATCAGTGATCGATCCGGCTGCCGTAAACGGACATCAATATAAAGTGTTTTTTACCGAAGACACGGATACCAATTCAGCTACCTTTGGTGAATTGTTCTGGAACGTGATGGATATGACAGATAATAAGATGGTCGTTGAAAATCAACTTCAGGTAGCGAGTCTGGAAGAAACCCAAACTCAGCCAATATTTGACGGAATTCAGGTTAAAGTTACCGGTCCTGCTCTGAATTTTAAGAACTTTGAAACGGTGGCAAACGCAAATGGGGTGTTAGATCCTCCGGATGGCGCGGCGGCAGATTTTCAGGATTTTCCATCCTTAAGGCCTTCTGACGCTCAGCAGGTCGGTGACGGGCATTGGATGATTCATACCGGTGAAGCTCCGGATGGTTCAAGAGGATCGTATAGCGCCTTCATAAGCAGAGTAACTCAGGGTGGCGCGCGTTGGCCTCTGATTATTCCAAATGACTTTGAAATACGTTTCAAACCGGGTGGAAAAGGTCTGATTCCGGGAGCGTTTGGTACAGGCCCTCAGGCGCTTATCGATATGCCGTTCGAATTGTGGAATATCGGTTCGGGTACTCCGGATGATCCCAGTGACGATTACAGACTATTTCCCTATGTTCTTGATGTAGATGAAAACGGCGCGTACAATTTGCTGGATCAACCAACACTTGACGCGTTGGGCTTTGGCGACAGAGCGGATCATTCTGCGTCCGGCGCCGATAATGATCCATATACCGACTGGTTTTATTGGGTTATCCCGGAAGATGAAAGTCCGGGGGAAAGCGGATATAATACACTGCTCTCCCTAATAGAGGCGGATGTGAGCGGATATTCATTTCAGGATGGGTCTAATGGGGATGTTATTCGGCGGATGGTATTATTGAATTGGAATGGCGGAGATGTCGAAGCCGGTGTTTATAACCAAGATATGCCTGAGGACGGAACGGTTTTTAGAATTTCTTCTACAAAGCCAAATACACTTATAGATGAGTTCGCGTTTACCGCGCCGACAACAACCTTTAGTACCGCCACCGCAAAATCAGATGTGGATAAGGTCAATGTTTTCCCGAATCCTTATTACGCGTTTAATCCATCAGAGCCCAATCGCTTTGAACGCTTTGTAACGATTAACCATCTGCCACAGTTGGCAACGGTACGCATATTTACCTTAACCGGAATACAGGTAAGAAAGCTGGTAAAAAATGATAATTCACAATTCCTTCGCTGGAATTTAACTAATGAATCTGATATACCGGTTGCCAGCGGAATATATATCGCGCATGTGGATATGCCGGCACTTGGTGAGACCAAAGTGCTCAAAATATTTATTATCATGAGTCAGGAAATGTTGAAATTTTATTAGGATCACCTGATTCATGAAAAATAATTACCAAAGCGAGGGAGACAATGATGAACTATAGATATTTTACGAAATGGTTGATTGTTCCGGTCGTTCTGATAGGATTTCTGGTAACACCCGGAATTTCCGGAGATGATGCAAGGATCGGGACTGCAAGCGGTCTTCAGCTTCAACTTCCGGTGGGAGCGAGGGACATCGCGATGGGAGGAGCAAACCTTGCTCTTACCTCAGGTGTCGATGCTATTTACTGGAATCCGGCCGGTTTGCCCAGAATGGAGAGCAGGGTGGGCGCGCAATTCTCAACCATGAGCATTTTTAATGATATAAAAGTGCATTATCTTGGCATTGGGGCAAAAATGGGGAACTTTGGTACTGTTGCCTTCAGTATCAAGGCACTTGATTTTGGTGACATTCCTCTTACGACAAATCAGGATATGGACGGTGTTTCGGGACAGACATTCTCACCGACTTTTGTTACTACGGGAGTGACTTATGCCAAAGAGCTTACTTCGGCAGTAAATATTGGAATTACCGCAAAGGTTATTCTGGAAAGTATTCCAAGCGCGGATGCCAGCGCTTTCGCGTTCGATATTGGCTTACAGTATGACGATCTGGGAGGCCTGGAAGGGGTCTCATTTGGTGTGGCTATCAAAAATATCGGTACTAACATGAGATATGGCGGGTCAGGTTTATTAAATGAAGTCCAGGATCCGGCCTCGGGAAGACAGGATTTTCTAAAACGTGAAGCGTCATCGAATCAGCTTCCCGCTTCTTTTGAAATCGGCGCCGCTTACAAACGGAGTGTCGCGGAAAACAGTAACATTTTGCTCAGTTCTTTATTCCAAAACAATAATTTTGGAAATGATGAATTCAAAATAGGGGCTGAATACAACTACTCGAAGTTCGTTTTTCTCAGGGGTGGCTATAATTTTGTCAGTAAAACCGATTCCGATGATCAACTTTACACGTTTACTCTTGGCGCGGGACTGAGTTATAAATTAGGTACAACAAATCTGGGTATCGATTACGCGTATCGTGATTCTCAATATTTTGACGCGAATAACATTTTTAGTCTGACTGTAGGATTTTAAATAAAGCAAAAGGTCAGCAGATTTTCTGCTGACCTTTTTGTTGTTTATCCTCACCGGGCCATTTAATGGATTTCTTACATGATCAGAACAATCATCGTCGATGATGAGGAAAAAAGCCGCAAAATATTGACCGGTATGCTAAAAAAGAATTGCCCGCAGGTCGAAGTTTCAGCGGGCGCGGATTCAGTGGCAGCCGCTAAGGTTTTAATCAATAAATATAATCCTGATCTGATATTTTTGGATATCATAATGCCTGTTTCAGATGGATTCGCCCTTCTGGAAGACCTTGGTGACCGTAACCCTGAAATAATATTTATCACTTCTTATCATCAATATGCAATAAAAGCAATAAGGTTCAGTGCTCTCGATTATCTTCTCAAACCCATACATAATGAAGAACTGCAAATCGCGGTGAATAAGGTTGAAAAACGCATACAAGAGCGGGACGCCAGGAAATTGCTAAATGAGCGTATATCTGTTTTTCTGGAAAATAATTCGGTTGTCGGAATGAATAAAAAAATTGGTTTAGCCACACAAAGCGGAATATTCTTTGTGAGAATAGGTGATATTGTCTTATGCAAAGCGGAAGGTAACTATTCAATTATATTTTTAGCTACCGGGAGAAAAGAAGAAATTGTGGCGCGCACACTTAGGAATTTTGAAGATCTTCTATCAGATTATAATTTCTTTAGAATACACCGCTCGTACTTAATTAATTTGCTGCAAATTGTAAAATACAACCGTTCAGATTTATCATTGGCACATCATAGCGACGGGGGAAGTGTTTTATTGACCAACAATATGATCCTTCCGGTATCGCGGGATAAACGAAAGCAGCTTCTTGAGAGAATCGCAAAACCGTTTTAGAAAATCTGATGAAAAAAGGAAAGCGATGTTGATCAAAGCGTATGGTCGATGGAGAGATGGTTCTCAGTAGGTCATTTAAACAAAAGGATAAGGTAACGATTTAACAAATGAAATTTTACAATAGTGGAAAGAAATTTTGACTGGAGATGGGAAATATCTGAAAATGGTGGAAAAGATTTTAAGACAATGCGGCTGATTCAATACATCAGAAAAAAATAAAGCCGGGAAAGAATTGCTTCAGTCCCGGCCCTACTTTCGGGGGTAAACGGGTTACTATTTGATAAAAACCATTTTCTTTATATCGCTAAACTTTTTCGATGTCCCCGGTGTATCCGCCTCGATTCGGTAAAT
>JACDJA010000527.1_pt1 | contig 42902 bp, 51 predicted proteins | sample 7449241 | NCBI WGS metagenome assembly JACDJA01 (sample SAMN14253289, study PRJNA609438) | sludge metagenome | isolation source: initial anaerobic sludge | collected 2018-12-20 | reverse complement strand
TCATGATGTCGTACACCATGTCATGCACATCCTTGTGCTCCAGTGCGGGAAGATTGATACGCCGAATCTCTCCATGCACCCGAATCATGGGTGGCATGCCAGCAGATAAATGCAGATCAGAAGCGCTATTCTTGACCACAAATGAGAGTAGTTCTACTATGTTCATCCGATGTGTTCCTTCTACCTCGTGGAATATTGGTTGGTCAATGACAATCGTTGGATGTCATTTCCGGCCACACCGGGCCGATCCAATCTAGAACGGATCAAACCGCACGGAATTAAATATATTTCGGGAACATCAGCCAAACTTTCCCTGTAATATCCATCGTATTTGTCAACTCATTTAGATCACTATTCGCCATGACTACAATTGCCTCACGCCTGCAGAATGTTAAGAACCGTATTATTGATGCCGCTAAAAATGTGGGGCGCGACCCGGCAACTATTCAGTTACTGGCAGCCAGTAAAACCAATACACCGGATAAGTTGAGAGAAGCCTGGGAAGCGGGACAAACCGTGTTTGGAGAAAATTATCTGCAAGAAGGTCTGGTTAAAATTCGTGCATTAGCCGATTTACCAATCGAATGGCACTTTATCGGCCCAATTCAAAGCAACAAAACCAAACTGATTGCCGAGAATTTTTCCTGGGTACATGGCATTGACCGGGAAAAAATCGCAACTCGTCTTTCAGCAGCAAGACCGGAATCATTACCTCCCCTGCAAGTCTGCGTGCAAGTCAATGTAAGTGGAGAAATTACTAAAAGTGGAGTAGATCCGGAAAAAGCCGCAGAACTGGCAGCCTTTGTCAGTGAGCAGCCGCGACTTCAACTGCGCGGAATCATGGCCGTGCCGGAACTGACTGCTGTCACTGCGCTGCAACGCGAACAATTTCAGATGATGCGAGAAGTTTACGAGCAACTCAAACAGAAAGGCTTTATCCTGGATACGCTATCAATGGGCATGTCAGAAGATCTGGAGAACGCCATTGCGGAAGGGGCCACAATGGTCAGAATAGGCACAGCAATTTTTGGTCAACGACGTTACGCTATCCCTGAGGAGCTCGGTTCGCGCCCGTAGTCAGAAAACGATACTTCTCTATCAGCTGCTCATGATCCTCAACCCGGTTCGGATCAACAATAATGCAGCTGACCGGACAAACTTCCACACACTGCGGCGTATCATAATGTCCGACACATTCCGTACACAAATCCGGGTTAATCTCGTAAATTTCCTCCCCCTGTGAAATTGCCTGGTTAGGACATTCAGGTTCACACACATCGCAATTGATGCATTCATCAGTAATGATCAGTGCCATTTTTATTACTCTCCATTATTCATTTCTATCTTTTTCTGACGTAACCGCTCGATCACAAGAGGATGCACAAATTTGCTTACATCTCCTCCCAAACGGGCAATTTCACGCACGATCGTGGCGGAGATAAACATATATTGTTCAGATGGCGTCAGAAAAATGGTCTCCACGTCCGGATACAAGCCGCGATTCATGCCCGCCAGTTGAAATTCATACTCAAAATCAGATACGGCACGCAGACCGCGAATGATGATATGAGCATCCTGTTGCCGCGCGAATTCCATCAGCAGACCAGAAAATCCCGTTACTTCAACATTGGAATATCCGGCCAGCACGTCTCTGGCCATTTTCACCCGTTCTTCCAGCGAGAAAAAAGGTGCTTTTCCACTACTGACAGCAACCGCCACAATCACCTTGCCAAATAATCTCGACGCACGATATACCAGATCCTCATGCCCACGGGTAATCGGATCAAACGTACCTGGGTAAATGACTTTATCCATCAAGATTCAGAGTCAAGAGGCAATAATAAACATGGCTTGCTCGCCCTTGCTTGTAGATCAACCAGGTATTATCGGGCAATAACTTGTCACTACTTTCAGCATAAACCACCCCGTTTTTCCTCAACCTCGCAGGCAGTAATGGCAATACTTCAGTCAGCAACCCGGATTGATACGGAGGGTCTACAAAAATAATATCGTAGTACTCAGAGTTGGATGCAAGAAATGTCCGGGCATCGGTATGCTCAAGTTTCACTTGTGAAGCAGCCAGTTTCTCAATAGCGTTGCGTAGATTGTGCGCCGTCTTTACATTTTGCTCAATTATGGTGACCTGTTTTGCTCCACGCGAAGCTGCTTCAAACCCCAGTGCACCACTACCGGCAAACAGATCCAGGCAAGTTTTTCCGGTCAGATCCTGCTCCAGCCAGTTGAATAATGTTTCTCGTACACGATCTGGCGTCGGTCTCAGCAACAACTTATCATCAGAAAACTGGAGCAATCTGCTGCGCCATTGCCCGCCAATAATACGAATTTTACCCATTAGCAACATGAAAAATCAGGAGTCTACTCTGCACCCACGACTACAGTCACCATCCCTGCTGGATCAATCCGGCGCTGGAACGCCTCTTTAATCTGTACCACAGTCACTTTTTCCACTGCCTTGACATAATCTTCCAGATAAGTCAGTGGCAAATCATAAAACCCGATCACCCCCAGGTAACCGAGTATTTTCCGGTTACTGTCGATACGCAAGGGAAATCCCCCCACAATATTCTGCCGGGCAGCCTGTAATTCTTTCTTAGTTGGCCCCTGCTCAACAAAGTCACTGAGTGTCTTTCGCGTTAATTGCAAAGCCTGTTCTGCCTGCTCTTTCTTTGTCTGCAAACCGATTTCAAAAGGTCCTTTCTCCCGATACGGTATAAAAGCACTGTAAACACTGTAGGCCAACCCGCGTGTTTCACGAATTGTCTGCATCAAACGAGATACAAACCCGCCCCCACCCAGAATGTAATTGCCAACCAGCAAAGGAAAATAATCAGGATCCTTGCGGCTCAACCCAGGATAAGCCAATTGGATATGGCTTTGTGTCGCCGGATGCGCAATTTTTCGGGTTATCGGCTCCGGTTTTTCGACTGCTGGCAAGCTATTATTCGTTTTTCCGCTGGGCAAATTTTCAGTCAGCATCTCTGCAATATGATTCGCTTCATCACGCTTGATATCACCAATGATTGCGACAACTGCATTACCAGCCGTGTAGTGCGTACGGTAAAAATCAACCAGATCCTGACGTTTCAACATGGTAAGCGTATCCGGCTCTCCGGATTCACGCAAACCATAAGGATGCTTGCCATACAACAGCTTCATTAACGTCCGGTCTGCAATAACTTCCGGCTTGGTATCCGCTTCCTTGAGCGCAGAAATGATGCGCGTACGTTCCCGTTCCAAGATTTGTTCAGGAAATTCCGGACGCTGGATGATTTGTGCCAGCACATTCAGCGCACGAATGCGCTCCTGCTGATGACTCAACGTTCGCAATGACAAACCCGCTCGATCCAGATCAAATGTTCCACCCAGCTCTGCTCCGACATCCGCCAGTGTTTCAGCAATCTGATCTTCTGATAAACCACCCGCGCCCATACCCATCAACCGTTGTACCAGCCTCGCACGCCCAGATGTCGCAGCGGTATCAGTACTGCTGCCTGCCGGAAACTCAATGCTGAGATCAAGAATCGGCAAATCGTGATTCTCAACAAAATAAACCCGTACCCCGTTTGCTGTCTGCCACTGCTGAATTGGCAAAAAAGCCAACGCCCACTGCGCATGAATACCCAGCCAGAACATGACCAAAAACTGTAAAAATCGCATATATCCCTTTCCCGGTAAATTTAGGGAAACACTGATTTATTCCGTCATCTGGATTGCTTCCTGCCACGGCCTATGGCCTCGCAGCTAAAAACCACACACTCGCAATGACGTTTATCACTTTAACCAGCCTTTCCTTAGCGTTAAATGTAGAAACATTGTACCTGATTAGAAAGATTGTTCAGCTTGCCGTAGCCAACGTGTTGGCCAGGGTCCGATAGTGGCTGCGGCGACGAACAGATGTTGAGGGAGCGCCTCAAGATGGAAGCGCCAGTTGAAACGGTAAACAAATGCACCGAGGTAACGGGTTCTATATTTGGCGAAATTGAATGCATGATAAGTGCCACCCAGGCTGGTTTTGAGGTTGCCCAAAACCGTATTGATCCAGCTGAATTCTGGTAAATCCTTAGATTTGCGGCTGTCCGCAACGATTGCCCGGTGCTGGCAGCCAGCATCAGCAACCCCGGTAAAACAACTCAATCCATCGGAAGTGACTATACAACCTGGCGCGAGGTCAGCAGTAACCCAGTTAAAAACCGCTTTGCGCGTAAAGCCAGAGCTTTGATGGGTGTGTTTGGGCCACTATGCGCCTTATCATAGAAAAAATCGGGCCCGGCTGAACAATCTTTCTAATCAGGTATTGGTTTGGGCTTTTGTATCCCAGGTATGAATGTAGTCGCTGGCTGTTATAAAACATGGAAATATATGCAATACATCTTGCTGAGCTGCATAGCGGGTCAGGTAATATTGCCAGTGGATTTGCTCCTGTTTAAGGCTGCCGATAAAGCCATATATTTTTAGAAGTTGGCGATACTGTTTGCAGGCATATTGCGATCCGCGATCCGAATGTACCGTCAGCCCTACTTGCGGCTGACATTGCCAGACAACCATCTGCAATGCATCATAAACCAGTTTTGCTTTCATTCTTGAACTCATGCTCCAACCAACTACCTTCCGAGAAAACAAATCAATCACCACTGCCAGATACAGCCAGCCTTCCTGATTCCAAATGTCAGTAATATCGCTCACATAGACTTGATCCGGTTTGGCAACATCAAACTGTCGATTCAGTTTGTTCTCGAACACCGGTTGTTTGTGATGACTGTCAGTGGTTACCTTGTACTTTTCCCGGTGCCTCACTTGCACGCCAGCTTCTCGCATCAATCTCCGAGCTTTCCAGCGACACCCACCGGATAACCCCGTGCATTGAGCGCTTCTCAATTCTGCGACAAGTAGTCATGGGAAATTTTCACAAGGTATGAAGGCTTTGGCGCTTACAGTAGATTTTACGGCCTCTATTTTAATTGATCTGGCTCAATTATTAATTTGTTCAGAACCTTCTTTACACCATCTACCGAATGCGCAATGGTGTGCGCCTTTTCCTTTTCTTCCTCTGATTTCACCGTACCAGTTAGCACCACCACCCCATCACTATCTGTATCTACTTTAATGTGCAATGAATCAATATTTTCTGTCGCAAGCAACTTGGCTTTGATTTGGGTAGTAATGACTGAATCACTAACAAATTCACCCACACTAAACTCTTCCGCAGAAGCTACGGAAGCAATAGACAACATGCTTATTAAAAACAAACCGGCAATTAATTTTAAGAATCTCATGTCCTGTACCTCATTGAATTAAAGAATTATCAGTTATACCTTATACGACTCCAAAGGCTATGTAACAATTAACTGTTGGAATTAGTCATCAAGACTAAGGATTGCTTAATACGACAAATTATTAATGATTGTCTCTGACTTTATCTGCGTTATCTTCTATTTTATCAGCCTTGTCTTCAGCCGTATCTCTCACCTGATCCGCCTGATCTTCCATCTTATCGGCTTGATTTTCGCGCATCTCTTCCTTGGCTTCTTTTGCCTCCTCACCCGCTTCTCTAATCTGATCAGCTTTATCTTCCAATCTATCGGCTTGTGTCTCTGCATCACCCATGCTTTGAATAGCATTCTGTGCATAGCTATTAGGTGCTGCAATAACAAATAGAAAAGCACTTAAAGTCAAAATTATTTTCATTAACTTATTTATCATTCTGATTTCCTTTTTACAGTGAAAGAACTACTTGAATCAACTTTTTTTGCAAAAATCATCCACCTGCTTTTCAGCAGCCTCTTTTGCAATACCATATTTTTCCTGAATTTTGCCAATTAACTCTTCACGCTTTCCTTCAACAATATCCAGATCATCGTCGGTCAACTTGCCCCATTGTTGCTGTATTTTGCCTTTGGCCTGTGCCCAATTACCTTTAATTTGATCCCAGTTCATAATGAATACCCCTTTTATTAAAATTGAAATAAATAATTTAATGTTTCCTATGACATGCAGTCACAACAAAATTACATAGGTGGCGGGCGTCGTCCCAATACCCAGAATACAACTGCTAACACGACACCGATAACAAATAAAATCCAGGCCATTTCCATCGCGATACCTGCGACACCAGTTATGCCTAATAGGGCAGCAATTATTGCTATAACCAAGAAAGTAATTGCCAAATTTATCATGAGGTTTCTCCTTATTTTCATGGCTCCAGAGGGTGTGTTAATTCAGCACACCAATCTAGAAATATATTTTTAGAAGCGTTAATCTTCTGACTCATTGTGCTGTACTCTTCTTTGAGCATTAAAGGCATACTACAGCAGGAGTTTTTTGTGGTATGTGCGATGACGCACAAAGCGTTAAATAATACAAACATCTGGGATGCGACAGCTACTTGAGGAGCATTTACCAGGTAGAGAAGGGGCATGGGGAGGGATAGCCACAGATAATCTGTCGGTTTATCAATGCTGTTTTCTGGGTTATGTAAACAGAGCTCCATGGCGGGATTTGCCGCCGGACTACGGGGGTGGAGCAATACCCACCGCCGTTTTATTCGCTGGCGTGACAAGGGTATCCGGGAAAAATTGCTGGAAATCCTGATGGATAACCCGGATTATGAATGGCTGATATACATCTGGCCGAGGATGCGCATGGTATGCCGGTCAAAATCCTTGTTACACCACCAGGTACCACTGCTGATTGCATGCAAGTTGGCCGCCTGATCGAAGGCGATGATGCAGATCATCTGCTGGCAGATAAGGCGTTTGATGCAAAGCAATTATCATTTTTCAACTTGCTCATAACTACTAACTACTCGTGTCATGAACAAGGGATAACGAGTTTTATCTGTATAATCATTTGGGATCAGACGGGCTTTTAGTTTCGCTACACGACCCAGTAACTCCTGCAATATATGTTATAAAGACTACTGGTCACATTCATTGTGGACTAGACTAATTTGATACAGCGTTCTAAACTTCTGTCAAAGCTTATTATTCTGAGTCAACTACATAAAAGGAAGCGGCAATGTCACTGATTAACACCACTATCAAACCGTTCAAGGCAACTGCATACCACAATGGCGATTTTGTTGAGGTATCCGACAAAACATTAAAGGGAAAATGGTCGGTTATCGTTTTCTATCCAGCCGACTTTACTTTTGTATGCCCAACCGAGCTGGAGGATCTGGCAGATAATTATGCTGAGTTCCAGAAAGCAGGCATTGAAGTCTATTCGGTTTCTACCGACACACATTTCACACACAAAGCATGGCACGACAGCTCCAGCGTGGTCCGTAAGGTTCAATATCCCATGATAGGCGATCCAACCAGACAGCTGGCACGCGACTTTGACGTACTCATTGAAGAAGAAGGATTAGCCTTACGTGGAAGTTTTATTATCAATCCAGAAGGCCAAATTAAAGCACTAGAAGTTCAGGATCTCAGTATCGGTCGTAATGCTGCTGAATTACTGCGCAAGGCTAAGGCTGCACAATACGTCTCTACTCACTCGGGCGAAGTTTGCCCTGCCAAATGGACTGATGGTGCTGCCACGCTGAAGCCATCTATTGATCTGGTTGGCAAGATTTAAATATTCTGCACAATTCTGCTTTCAACCGGCTGCAGCGATACTTCTCCTCTAGAGAGGTATCCCAGCCGGTTTCTTCAGACCAGCCAATCACACAATGATGGTAGCTGCTGATTTTTTTCTGATTTTCCGCAAGGCTATGTACCGAAAACTCAATCGGTGGATAAAAACTGTATTGAGCTTGATGCTGACTCTTGGTATCACCGCCTGCATCAGCCAAAGTACATTCTTCGATACGCTTGATCACAAAAAAGACTGGGAAGCCATTCAATCCAGTCTACCTGCCTACCCACAACCGGAAAATCTACTGGAATTTGATGCCGGCCCTACTGCAAGATTGCGTTATTTTATCGATGCCAAATCAATCAGTGTCGATGAGAAACGTGTGATCCGCTACAGTATGGTAGCCCGATCCGGACAAGGTGCGAGCAATGTTTCATACGAAGGGATACGCTGCAAAACACGCGAACGGAAACGCTATGCAACAGGCAACAACGAAACACACAGCTGGGTACGTGCCACCATTTCTGAATGGCAACCACTTGAAATGGTTACCCAATTACAGGCACAGCGGGAGCTGGCCAAATTTTATTTCTGTCCCCGTGGTTTAGTGGTGGGTTCTCCTGAAGAAGCAATCCGTGCGCTCAAAGCCGGCGTACATCCAATGATGAATCGCTAATCATCATCCATCGTTTGATTAGTTAATCTAATCGTCACTGACAGATGTTCTCTCTGACATTTTTTGCAAAACAGACAACAACTCTATCGGTAGCGGAAAAACAATCGTAGAACTTTTCTCTCCTGCTATTTCTGTCAGCGTTTGCAGATAGCGCAGTTGCAAAGCTTGAGGCTGCTTCGCCAGAATTTGCGAGGCCTCAAGCAAATGGCGTGATGCCTGCAATTCTCCTTCTGCATGAATGATTTTGGCACGGCGCTCCCGTTCGGCCTCGGCCTGTCTTGCAATTGCCCGAACCATTGTTTCATTGAGATCAACGTGCTTGAGCTCGACATTCGATACCTTGATACCCCACGCTTCAGTCTGCCCATCCAGAATCAACTGGATATCCGTATTGAGCTTGTCGCGACTGGCCAGCATTTCATCCAGCTCATGTTGCCCCAGCACGGAGCGTAATGTTGTCTGTGCCAGCTGACTGGTCGCCATATTGTAATCCTCAACCTGAATAATGGCTTTTTCCGGATCAACCACACGAAAATACAGCACGGCATTTACTTTTACCGAAACATTGTCACGCGAAATAACATCCTGAGCGGGCACATCCATCACAATTGTGCGTAGATCAACCCGCACCATAGTTTGTATAACTGGAATGACAACGATGAGACCCGGCCCTTTGACTCGCCAAAAACGCCCCAGCATGAACACGACCCCGCGCTCGTATTCTTTCAATACCTTAAGCGCACTGGCCAGAAAAAAGATGGAAAAAATCAGTATTGGCGTAATAACTGATACGATATCCGTGTGCATATCAATCCTCCGTTGTGTTGATTGTAAGATCAGGTTGGTAAGGCTCCACTTCAAGCATCAGTCCATGTATGGCTATTACACTGACCTGCTGTCCAGGTTTTAATGGGGTGTTGGATCTGGCACGCCACAACTCGCCATGAATCCGGATCCAACCTTCCTGATCAAAGCCTTCCACTACTTCTCCCATGCTGCGAATAAGTTGTTCACTACCTGTGACAACTGGTTTTTCCCTGGATTTGAGCGCCATGCCAAGTACCATCATAAAAAACCCAGCCGATATCAGTGCAAATGTAACGATCAATGGAATCGAAATACCGTACCCTGGTATTTCCGTATCAATCAACATAATCGATCCCATGATGAAAGCCGCCACCCCCCCAATGCCTAACACTCCCACGCCTGGCACGAGTGCCTCTGCCAGCATAAAAGTGATGCCAAGTAGAATCAGCGCCAGTCCAGCATAATTGATTGGCAACACCTGAAAGGCAAACAAAGCCAGCAGCAGGCTGATTGCCCCGATTACACCAGCCATGATTGTCCCGGGATTTGCAAATTCAAGGATCAGACCATAAAAACCAATCAGCATCAGGATATAAGCAACATCGGGATTAGTGATCACTGCCAGTAGATGTGTGCGCCAGTCCTGTTCAAAGTGCTCCAACACCAGCGATCGAGTAGATAACGCTACTTTTTGTCCGGCTAAATCGACTACACGTCCGTCTATTTGCGTCAGCAGATCACCCAGATCATCTGCTATCAGATCAATCACGTTGTTATCAAGTGCTTCTGCAGATGTCAGACTGACACCCTCTCGTACTGCCTGCTCTGCCCAGTCAGCATTGCGATCGCGCATCCGGGCAAGTCCACGGATATAAGCGGCCGCATCATTGATAACTTTCATTGTCATGGCATCCTGCGTACCAGATGAACTGATTGGGTTGATTCTTTCATTTTCCGGTTTATGCCCGGGTGCCTTTATCTCTTGTGACTGGACTCCTATCTTTACCGGTGTGGCAGCGCCCAGATTGGTTGCAGGTGCCATGGCCGCGATATGACTGGCGTAAAGAATATAGGTGCCGGCACTGGCTGCACGCGCGCCGCTGGGGGCTACAAAACTTGCTACTGGAATCGGGGAGGCAATAATTTCCTGGATGATCTTGCGCATGGACACATCCAGCCCGCCGGGTGTATCCATTTGAAGAATAACGATCTGCGCCTGCTGTTCGGCCGCTCTGGAGAGTCCACGATGAATGTAATCGTACATGGCTGGACTGATGGCGCCGTTAACATCCAGCCAGACAGCAATGCCATTAGCTGCGCCAGTGGCCGTATTGGAGGGTTGTGCAAACAGCATGCCAGCCCATAGAAAAATAGCCAGCAGCAAACTATATTGTGCCTGGTAAAATCCTGTAGATTTACTGGCACACATGCGTGCACTCCTATCTTGACAGCCAGTGCTGCTGAACAGTGTCGCGGTTCAAAGCAAGCCACTGTAATGCAATAATAGCACTGGCAGAATTAATCTGACCGGTATTCAATAGTTCCAACGCATCATGAAAAGACATGACATGCACCTTGATATCCTCATCTTCTTCGCCATTGCCATGAATACTGCCCGCATCAATCGTTTTCATATCAACCCGACCACAGAACAATACAATTCGCTCAGTCGTACCACCGGGGCTGACCAGATAATCATACAGCGGGATCAGGCTACTGATCTGACAATCCGCTTCCTCGATGGATTCTCTTGCAACCACCTGTTCTGGCGCTTCATCAGCTTCAATTATGCCCGCCACAATTTCTAGCAACCAAGGACCATCTGGTGCAGACATGGCGCCTGCACGAAACTGTTCAATCAGTAAAATTTCATCAGTGTGCGGATCGTAAGGCAATACTGCTGCTGCATGTCCCCGCTCAAATAATTCACGTGTGATCGGGCGCCCCCACCCTCCGTCGAATTTACGGTGACGCAGGCGGTACTGCTCTAGACGGAAAAAACCCTGAAAGCAGATGGTTTTTTCCAGTATTTCGAAATCCATTTTATGGATGTTTGAGTAGTTTATTACCAGCAATCAGTGATTTATTCCCAATTGCTGGCAGAGATAGCATCAAGATTTCATTCAGGCACTTAACGGACGTGTTCTGGCTATCAAGTCCTGCACGGCAGATAATTCAGCCATAATAGCTGACAAACCAATCTGGCCAGAGCACGTCCGTATGATCAATGCTTCAGATCAGATGCCTGCTGAATGCCGGACAACAGCCAGGCAGAATCAGAGGCAACCAGATCTTTTTCAACATGCCAGATCTCGTCAAAAGGCTCCAACTGTGCCCCGGGAGCTTCCCGTAGCTCACCGGTAAACCGGACGCTGGCAACTGCATGATTATCCTGAGTGGTGATGTCTAGTAAGGCTGCATTAACATGGGTCACATCAGTCTGCTGGGTAACATTACCGCGCTCAGTAATCTGTTTACTGATTTCTGCAAACAATTCAGGTGTTGTAAATGCGCGAATCTCTTCTAGATCACCGGAATCATGCGCCAATTGCAACGTAATGAATGAACCTTTGGCATTTTTAAGAAAGGAATCCACGTCGAAACCAGCAGGAATATCGAGAGCATCCGTATTGGCGGCAGACTGACCACCGACCCCGGAAGCTACTCCTCCCGAAGGAGTTGCCGTATCCTGACGAGGAAATGGCATTCCTCCCATACTATGCCCAGCTCCCGCACCAGAATATTGCATAGGTCGCGCTGCTTGTCCGCCTCCGGAAGATCTGCGCATCATGCGTATTCCGAAGAATATGGCAGCTGCTATGCCTGCCAGCACTAGAATATCCATCATATTGATTCCGTCAAAAGCTCCGCCCATAAGCAGTGACGCCAGCAATCCACCAGCAGCCAATCCGGCCAGTGGCCCCAGCCATTTGCTACCCCCTGCTGCTGCAGCGGGTGCTGCGGATTGCCCGGGGCGCTGGGCTTGCTGGGGAGTAGTCTGTTGCTGCTGTCGGTTAAGGTTAAGCGATTGGCGCTGTTTCCCAAGGCTGCTGCCACCGCCCAGACGCCGGGCTTCGGCATCCAGTGCTGTCAGACTAAAAGCAAGCAATGCCAAAGCCAGAAATGTTAATATTCTCATTATGCTTATCTCCATGAATCAAAAATATAATTTAAGGGCTGAGTATAGCATCATCCCCAATCGCTCTGGACTACCCGTCGGATGGAAAAGTTCATGATTACAAGCATGACAGGTTATGCGGCAGCTTCCGCAGAAATTCCGCAAGGATCGCTGGCTTTGGAACTACGTTCAGTCAACAATCGCTATCTTGACCTGCAATTCAAGCTTCCTGACGAGTTTCGTGTACTGGAACCTGAGATGCGGGATTTTCTAGGTACAGGCATAACGCGGGGAAAAGTAGATTGTCGCCTTACTTTTTCAATCTACTCAGGCACCTCCCGTCACCAACGACTTAATCATGATCTATTGAATAATCTGCTGGCAATGAGTCGTGACGTCAAATCAATCTTTCCTGCAGCGAATGATCTTTCTGTTGCTGAAATTTTGCGCTGGCCCGGGGTACTTGATAGCGATCGGATTTCAGTCGATGAATTGCGTCCCCCCTGCATGACACTGCTGCAGACTGCTTTACAAGAACTGGTTTTGGCTCGCAGGCGTGAAGGAGAAAAACTGCAAAACCTGCTACTGGAACGCGTACAACAATTACGTCAACTGGTGCTAGATCTGTTACCCAGCCTACCAGCCATTCTGGCTGGTTTTCAGGAAAGATTGCTAAACTGCTTAAAGACAGCTGGTCTTGATGAAAACGATGAACGTATCCGTCAGGAATTCACCTTGTTTGCCAATAAAATTGATGTGGATGAAGAATTATCGCGTCTGCAGGGACACCTGAATGAATTTGAACATATCGTGCTGGCTGGTGGCGTTGTCGGCAAACGGCTTGATTTTCTGACCCAGGAACTTAACCGGGAAGCCAATACATTGGCATCCAAGTCAGTTGCCAGAGAAATCACTCGCATATCCATAGAAATGAAAGTTATGATTGAACAACTGCGCGAACAGATTCAAAACATAGAGTGATCCAAAAAGCACACCTGCTACAACTTTTTCAATACATATTTTTCTATTCTGGAAAATTCTGAAAAGTAATGCAGAGCAGCCAGAATAGATAGTTTATCTGTAATTTATCAGTGATCTAAATGTGCCGATCAAGGTGAGCAACCAGATCAACAGCGCAAACCAACACCAATAAAAGGAAATAGATTCAAGAAAGTAATAACCACTTACTTTCGCCAGAGAGAAGGTGCATACGGTATACATTCCTGCCGGAAATACTCTGCTCCATGCTTCGATATCATAAGCACGACACTTCCCTTTGCATGCCAATCTTGCCCAGGGAAATATTTTTATCCAGGCTGCGGCTGAATCCAATTCAACGGTAAATTTTCGTATATCCATACCTAGCAAATAAGGTATCCATAAAGTACCAAATGCCCACGCGAGGAGGCTCATCTCCAACGTCACCTGCCCTAGATCATCACAGAGAGAGCGGGGTAAGCGAGTAAAAAATTCCGAACCAGCAAGAGTGATAATGGCAGGCGCTCCCATACAAATCCAGTAAGACGGCTGCCAGTTTTCCGGGACAAAGCAACTAAAGAACAGCCGGCGGATAATCAAATAAATTACAAATAAATATAAAACGCAACCCAATATCCATATCCCCCAGAGCACCAGGAAGTTCCACGTATTTTCATCCGTTGCATCGAGCAGATAACTCCCCAGCAGCACGATCGACACAGTACTTACAGTCAGAAGAAGTGTTGCTCCACAGATGAAATTGACAGCACTTTCTCGCGGCAACCTTAAGATATTAAAAATAATAAAACCGATCAATACAAGCCAGGCAAAAAACGCACTACACCAAAGTACGTTTGCCAGACTATTTGCCTGAGCGAACGAGATCAGTTGCACTCCGACCGTATTGGTTCCTGCCACGAAAGCCAGAAACAGCCAGCTCCGTGACAAAATACAAAGTTCCAATAGCAGTTCACGCGGGAAAAATACGATCCGTGCGACAAAAAATAGGCAAAAAACAGAATAAAGCGATAAGGTCAGAGCAAACAAAGACTTTGCTATAACCGTGAAATCAAGCACATCAAAGGCAACAGATACAATACCGGTAGCCATCACCATCACAAACCAGGACGGGTGGAAAACCCTGATGCTGTTGAAGAATAAAACGGGATAAAACAGCATGTGTATTATGAATTCAGTTCGTTTGTACTAATTTGTCATGCCATCAGCAAATTATGACAGGCATCCTGCACAGGAAAATGTGGTTACGAAAATATCGAAAATACCAAATATTTGCTATCAGAACACATACACAGAAGGTCTTATACCCACCTCAATTCCCATACCCTTGATAACAAATACTCACCCAGATACAACTGCAACTGCTCAATACCAGCCCTGCAATTTATCCACCTGACATATTGCCCAGAAGACCATAAACAGGTTCACAGCGCAGATTGCCTGAGTTTGGTATCGAGCAGTTGCAGGCGTTTAGGGGTGCCGATGTCCATCCATATACCTAAGTAATGTGAGCCGGTAACTTTTCCGGCAGTAATAGCCTGGCGCAGCAGGGGAGCCAGTTTTTCAGCTTGATTGGGGAGCACATTTTTGAAAAGGGCGGGATGATAAACCCCGATGCCGCTGAAAGTGAGTTTTCGGCAATCCGGACAAGTTGATTCAACCAGTTTGTCGGAACCGTTATGTAGCGAAAAATCACCTTCTGGATGATGTGGCGGGTTATTTACCAGGATCAGGTGAGCCAATATTTGCTCTGAATTTGATTGCATCTGTTGCAAAATCGGCCACAGGGTGGAGAAATCCATATCGCAGAAAATATCAGCGTTGATAACTGCAAAAGGCTGGTGTTTATCGGGGTTGGTGAGCAGTGGTAGTGCATTGGTAATTCCGCCTGCGGTTTCCAGTACGATGGATTCCGGTGAATATTGGATATGGAGGCCATAGCGTTTGCCATCCTGCAGTGCAGCTTCAATCATGTCGCCAAGATAGGCGTGATTAATGACAACGCTGGAAAAACCCGCCTGTGCCAGTTTCTCCAGATGATATTCGATCAGCATTTTTCCACCCGCCCGCAGCAATGGTTTGGGGCAGGTATCAGTGAGCGGCTTCATGCGTTCCCCTTTGCCAGCTGCCAGGATCATGATTTTGAACATCAGGTGTTTCTCGGTCAGAAAGTATAACCGGTTGCAGGTGTTTTTTCTTCCAGTTGATCCAGCAGTCGGGCCAGCGGATGAAGCTCGCCATAGCGTTCGCAGGTTTTTCGTAGATATTGCATGACTGCGGGCATGTCTTGCAGATAGGCGTCTTTCTGATCCCGATAGTACAGCCGGGAAAAAATTCCCAGCACTTTGAGATGGCGTTGTACACCCATCCATTCAAAATCCCGGTAGAAACCGGAGAAATCGGCTGCAACGGGTAATCCGCTCCAGCGTGCACGTTCCCAGTAACGGATTATCCAGTCCAGTACCTGTGCTTCTTCCCAGTGGATGTAGGCATCTTTGAACAGGGACACCAGATCATAAGTGATGGGACCAAGAACGGCATCCTGAAAGTCGATCACCCCCGGATTGGGAACAGATACCATCAGATTGCGGCTATGGTAGTCGCGGTGTACGAATACCTGCGGTTGCGCAACGGTATTGTCGAGAATCAGATTGAAAGCTGCCCTGAGTGTGTTTTTCTGGTCATCATTCGGCGTAACGTGTAAATGGCGCGTCATGTACCAATCAGGAAAAAGTTCCAGCTCGCGGGAAAGCAACGTCTGATCATACTCAGGGAAGATATTTTTTTGGCTGGCGCTTTGTATCCTGATCAGTGTGTCAATGGCATCCTGGTAAAGCTGATTGGCATTTTCTGGCTCCGTGGTAAGTGCTTGCAGATAAGTAGTGGTACCAAGATCGGATAACAGCAAAAAGCCTTGATCCAGATTTTGTGCGACGATGTCGGGCACATGGATGGATGCCTTCGCAAATACACTGGCGGCATGCAAGAAAGGTCGGCAATCTTCCAGTTGCGGCGGTGCATCCATGGCAATCAGTGTTTCCCTGGGAAAAGCTACACGAAAATAGCGGCGAAAACTGGCATCTGCCGAGGCAGGCGACAAAGTGAAGGGCTGATCGGGGTAGAGGGTTTTCAGCCAGTACTCCAGAAGTTGCAGACGGTCCATTAAAACTTATTGGTTGAAGGTAGGTTAAGGAATGGATAATGCAGCTGTATGCTGTCCGATAGTTCGGGCAGGAGCTGCCGATTTGTGTTTGCCTGTTCGTTTAAAATATGAGATTTTATCCCGGAAGCCGATAATAAAACTTTGAAATTTAATGGAGAGAAAAAATGCTGAATAAAAATGTACTGGATGAAATCGGCAGCAAGGTTAATGAAATCTTAGCGGGCAGCCCGGCTAAAGATATCGAGAAAAATATGCGCGCCATGTTGATGGGTATTTTTTCCCGGCTGGATTTGGTCACGCGGGAAGAATTCGATGTGCAACAGGAAGTGATCAAGCGTACGCGTATCAGGCTGGCTGAATTGGAAGAGAAGGTGAACAAACTGGAGCAGCAGGCACATCCATCAACAATGGTTGAAGGTACCGTAGAAGATGTAATGGATACTTCTGGCCCCGGATCGGCCAATGACAGGTAGTGCTGAGATTTGTTACATTTTTTCTGGTGAAGCACTGGCTCACCATGCTTTGATCGTGTTCCTTTATGTCTCTGGCTATTCTGTATAGCCGTGCATTGTGTGGAGTGGACGCGCCGCTAGTGACCGTAGAGGTGCATCTTGCTAACGGTTTACCAAAATTTACTATCGTTGGGCTTCCGGAAACGGAAGTCAGGGAAAGTAAAGACAGGGTGCGCGCCGCACTGCAGAATGGACGATTCAAATTTCCTGCCCGGCGTATTACGGTTAATCTTGCACCGGCTGATTTACCCAAGGAAAGCGGGCGTTTCGATTTGCCTATCGCGCTGGGCATCTTAGCGGCAACCGGGCAGATTCCTGCAAATAAACTCGATCAGTATGAATGGGCAGGGGAGTTGTCTCTTGATGGTCGCCTGCGCCCGATTCGTGGCGCACTGGCCATGACTTACAGTGCCTCCCGTTCAGGCCGCAGTTTCGTTTTGCCAGAGCAAAATGCCGGCGAAGCAGCACTGGTCAAAGAGGCGACTATCTATCCTGCTGCTTCGCTGCTGCAGCTGTGTGCATATCTGACTGGGCAGGAGCCATGGCAACCTTATCGTGGTGGATCGGCTGAGTTAGAATCAAATGATTATCCGGACATGGGAGATGTCAAAGGGCAGATGCAGGCCAGGCGCGCGTTGGAGATCGCTGCTGCAGGTGGACACAGTGTGCTGATGATTGGCCCACCGGGCACGGGAAAAACCATGTTAGCCAAGCGTATCCCGGGAATTTTGCCGCCCATGACCGGACAGGAGGCGCTGGAATCGGCTGCCATTCAATCTTTGGGGAGTGGCAGTTTTGATCTGGCTAACTGGAAGCGTCGCCCGTTTCGGTCACCCCATCATACTGCCTCGGCCGTGGCATTGGTGGGTGGGGGCAGTATTCCACGCCCGGGTGAGATTTCACTGGCCATGCATGGAGTGCTGTTTCTTGATGAGTTACCCGAATTTGATCGGCGGGTTCTGGAGGTGCTGCGTGAACCGCTTGAATCCGGTCACATTACCATTTCACGCGCTGCACGCCGAGCAGATTTTCCAGCCAGATTTCAACTTATTGCTGCAATGAACCCATGTCCATGCGGGTATTTGGGGCATTACACCAATAAATGTCGTTGTACACCTGATCAGGTAGCGCGTTATCGTGGCAAGGTTTCCGGTCCGTTGCTGGATCGAATCGATATTCAGATTGAAGTCCCTGCTTTGCCGAAGGAGGATATGTTGCGCCCCGGTCCGGGTGAATCCAGCGCTGTTATTCGAGAACGAACGTTGGTTGCCCGGCAACGTCAGTTAAATCGTCAACACGTACCCAATACGAGGTTAGGGGTGCAGGAAATTGAAAAATATTGTGTTCTGGATGCGGAGGGGAAGCGTATGCTGGAACGAGCCATGACCCATTTGAATATCTCAGCACGGGCTTATCACAGAATACTGAAGCTGGCTCGAACCATTGCAGATTTGTCAGGCAGTAAACCTATTTTGGGAAAGCATGTGGCGGAAGCTATTCAGTACCGCCGTATGGGTATAAATTAATTGTTCGGACAGGTTGAATCAGTAATAGTCAGCGGTACGTGCACAATTTTCAAATCTTGTAAATTCGCCCAGAAAAGTCAGATCAACTTTGCCAATCGGCCCGTTACGCTGCTTGCCGATGATAATTTCAGCAATACCCTTGTCCTGAGTATCCGGATTATAAACTTCATCCCGATAAATAAACAAAATAACATCTGCATCCTGTTCGATAGCGCCTGATTCACGCAAATCAGACATAATCGGACGTTTGTTGGGGCGTTGTTCGAGGCCACGATTCAGCTGCGACAAAGCGATTACGGGAACCTGCAATTCTTTTGCCAGTGCCTTCAGTGAGCGTGAAATCTCTGAAATTTCGGCGGCGCGGCTTTCACTGTTGGGCGAGGTTGATGACATGAGTTGCAGGTAGTCAATAATGATGAGCCCCAGCCCTTCATGCTGACGATACAAACGCCGAGCGCGGGCACGCAGCTCCAGAGAGTTCAGTGCAGCACTTTCATCAATAAATATCGGCGCATCGTTTAGCTTTCCCAATGCATGGGTGAGTCTGGGCCAGTCATCATCATCCAGTTGGCCTGTGCGTACTTTGTGTTGATCCAATCGCCCGATTGAGCCCAACATACGCATGGCAAGCTGTGCGCCCCCCATTTCCATACTGAACACTGCCACTGGTTTGCCAGCTTCCAGTGCGACATGTTCTCCGATATTGAGCGCAAAGGCGGTTTTTCCCATCGAAGGTCGCCCGGCAACGATGATCAGGTCACCGGCTTGGAAACCAGAAGTTTTTTGATCGAGATCGCTGAAGCCGGATGGAATGCCGGTAATATCGCTGGGATTGCTCCGGTTATAGAGCATCTCGATTCGCTCAACTACTTGCTTGAGCAATGGTTGGATATCAACAAATCCTTGTTTCCCGTGCGCACTTTGTTCAGCGATTTCAAATATTCTGCTTTCTGCTTCATCCAGCAGATCACCCGCAGAACGGCCTGCAGGATTGTAAGCTGAATCAGTTATTTGTGTGCTGACTTGCGCCAGCTTGCGCATGATTGAACGTTCCCGTACGATTTCCGCATAACGGCGGATGTTGGCTGCAGACGGAGTATTCTGTGCAATGGCACCGATATAGGCTAGCCCACCCGCGTGTTGCAGTTGGGCCGCATTTTCAAGAGATTCTGCAACAGTTATTACATCTGCCGGCTTACTTTGTTCTATAAGCCGGCAGATGTGTTGGTAAATGAGTTGATGATCCTGGCGATAGAAATCACTCTCGATAATGATGTCCGCTACTTTGTCCCATGCCTGATTATCCAGCATGAGTCCACCAAGGACGGATTGTTCAGCCTCGATGGAGTGGGGCGGGAGCTTGTAAATACTGTTATCAGCAAGGTTCTGAATAAAGTTGGTAGTGGATGGATTCATGTGAATTAATGGTGGCTAATAGCCAGGGTCGGATGGTAGTGTCTGATGGAGAAACAAAAAAAGGACCGGGTAGTCCTTTTTTTGTTTGGTCTTTACCCAGTGATGTCAGTTTGTTGTTTCGCCTAACACCGATACAGTAATATGAGCCGATACCTCGTTATGCAGTACAACGATAACCGTATAATCACCTACTTGTTTGATTTGTCCCTCAGGCATACGAATCATGGATTTTTCAATTGCAAAATCCTGTTTGCACAACTCCTCGGCAATATTTGCACTGGTGACTGATCCAAAAAGTTTGCCATCCACACCTGCTTTCTGGGAGATTTGTATGAGTAGTCCATCCAGTTTTGCTGCCTGTGCGCCCGCTGCATCTAAAATATCGGCTTGTTTCTTTTCCAGCTCCGCGCGTTGTGTTTCAAATTCGGCTATAACCCTTTCGGTTGCTCTCTTTGCTTTTCCCTGAGGGATCAGATAATTGCGAGCATACCCTGGCTTGACATTCACAATACTGCCCAGTGAACCAAGCTTGACGATTTTCTCTAACAAAATTACTTGCATGCTGTTTCTCCCGATTGCTTAGTGCTGATCAGTATAGGGTAATAACGCCAGGAAACGAGCGCGTTCGATAGCCAAGTTTAATTGACGTTGATAGTATGAGCGTGTACCTGTAATTCGAGCCGGTATAATTCTGCCATTCTCGCTGATAAAATCTTTCAGCAGATCAACATCTTTATAGTCTATTTTTTTAATTCCCTCAGCTGTAAACCGACAGAATTTTTTGCGTTTGAATAGTGGCCGATTTGCCATCCGGTCCTTCATCTTGTTCTTTGCATCTTTGTTTCTTGAAAATCTCATATTATTTCTCCATTAAGAGCGTCTATATTTGGTATTTATTTTCAGATAATTCTGGCATCACTAACATGCAAAACAAGCTGGTTACTTAAGCGGTTTTTTTTTGTCATGAAGCCGGTAAGTTCGACATGACTGCCAGGTCCCATGCGAACAATTTTTTCAGCCATGTCTGCCATGGCGATTGCCGCAAGTTCAAATTCAATCTTGCGCTGGATGCCAACTTCCTCCTGGCTGGAAACATGGCTCAGTCTAAACTCGGCAATCATAATACCGACAGGCGTATAGCGAGGTGTATTCAGATCAACAATCTTTCCACCGATAATCACCTGATTCAGGTTCGGTGGAAACCTCATATCAGGATTGGGTATCGTTTTCCTCAGCTGCTACTACTTGTGCGCCACTAGCCGAATCATCGGCTACGTTCACTGTGGGAGCCGCAGTGCCCCTGCTATTTTCATCGGGTTTCGATTTGTCATCTTGCATCATAGGGGAAGGGGTTGTAACCGGGCCATTCATACGGATAACAAGATGGCGAAGAATGGCGTCATTAAATTTGAAGCTGTGCTCCAATTCATTAAGAGATTCTTGATCGCATTCGATATTCATTAAAATATAGTGCGCTTTATGCAGTTTTTGTATGGGATAAGTGAGTTGTCTGCGTCCCCAGTCTTCCAATCGGTGAATTCCTCCAGACCTTTCAGTGATCATATTACTATAGCGCTCAATCATGGCAGATACCTGCTCGCTTTGGTCTGGGTGAACAATAAATATAATTTCGTAATGTCTCATAATTTCCTTGTGGGTAAAGCCTTCTTGCAACGTTTTCAGTGTAGAACGGGGAAGTAAGGCAAGGGATCAGCTTAGAACTTATGCATCGATGTTGTATCGAATCGCATTGATAAACCTGTTGCTTTTGTAAGTATTTAAACAACAGTTTGATAATTCTACTTAATCAGTGACTAAACTTCAAAAAAATTAGATTTTTCTTTTCCTGAGCATGCGCGAGATTTGCAAAATACGAGTAGAAAGTTTTGATGTAAACGGGTTTAAGGTACATCTGTACCAATAATCATTGATCCAAAAGCCATGATTTATTTAAATTTTCCTGAGATTTTATCAATTTTAGGCACAAAATAGCTTTTTTCTGGCTATTTCTGTTTCAAAACGCACTATCCCGTTACGGTGCAAATACGCCTCACCATGCAATACTATCAGACAGAGCGGCCGGGCAGAAAGCGGCTCTGATTTTTTGCCAAACTGCGATAGCGTAGCTTGCATCACCAAAGCGAACTTTCATATCCCGGAACACAGATTCCACTTTGGCGCATATCCCGCTACTTTGCGATGCAAGGCCAGGAGCGGGCATGAAATTTTGCAGTTACTCTCAGCTTTTAATTGCTTGAGTTTCCCCAGGACGTGGTGCAATAACGATGGCTTTGATTGAAGCGGTGGCTTCTGTCTGCATCTCCGGGCACTTTTGCAAGCCCTGGTAGCCGATATCACCCAGGATAACCGTTTCTTCGCCACACAGCAGTGTTGGCACCAAAATGTCATGGGTTGCCTTTTTTGCTTGCTTGAGTACATTTCAGAATCACGTTTGCCTTCAGTACTCCTGGTAGAAGGCGGTGCGGCAATCAGGCTGGCAATCTCATCAAGTGCATCTTCCATGTCCGGATCAGAGTAGTTGTAGGCAATTTGGACAATATGCACGCGCAACATACTTTTCAATTGCAGTGGTTGTTCGCCACGATGCCCACTTGTCGGGCAATACGGTTCGATCAGGACAACAAGCTCTGACCAGAGAAGCAAACGCTCAATCTGTACAAAAAATCACTCTCGCCGCGTGACCTTCTTCTTGTGGGCTTGTTCAAGACCACTGAAACTCATCTGGTCACATGAGTGATGACAATAGAAAAAAGATAAATAACAAATCTTATCAAAGGATTTGTGCAGAGACTCCTTAGATGTTTTTAGAGCCTGTTCAAAGAAGTCTTCCAAGACAAGCAACCTCTCCCTTCAGTGAATCAAGGCAGAGCAGATTACCTCTGCTCCAGTTTGTTCTTTACCCCTCGCTTTTGATCAAGGTCCCCACTCCTTCATCAGTCAGTATTTCAAGCAAAAGGGCATGTTGTACACGTCCGTCGATGATATGGCAGGATTTGACACCATTCTTTACGGCATCCAGCGCTGATTTGATTTTGGGCAACATTCCGCCGGAGATGGTGCCATCGGCAAATAGTTCATCTACTCGGCTGGCAGTCAGGCCTGTGAGCAGATTGCCATTTTTATCCAGTACACCAGGTGTATTGGTCATTAATATCAGCTTTTCAGCTTTGAGTGTCTCCGCTAGGCGACCTGCAACAAGATCAGCATTGATATTGTAGGATTCACCCTCTTCACCGACACCGATAGGGGCTATTACAGGAATGAAGTCGCGAGCGTCCAGTAGCTTGATCAGCGAGGGATCGATATACTCTATTTCGCCAACCTGGCCAATATTGATCCACTTCTCGGCATCTTCTTTGTCTTTGATCAGCATTCTTTTCGCGCGAATAAACATTCCGTCTTTGCCGGTGAGCCCTACTGCTTGCCCACCATGACGGTTGATAAGATTGACAATTTCTTTGTTGATAAGCCCGCCAAGTATCATCTCGACGATATCCATAGTTTCGGCATCTGTAACTCGCATCCCTTGTATGAAGACGCCTTCCTTACCGACGCGCTTCAGCATGCTGTCTATTTGCGGGCCGCCGCCATGGACGATGACCGGGTTCATGCCGACCAATTTCAGCAATACCACATCTTTAGCAAAACTTTGTTTGAGTATTTCCTCGGTCATAGCATTGCCGCCGTATTTGATTACGATGGTTTTATTATGGAAGCGTCGTATGTATGGCAATGCCTCAGCGAGGATTTCGACTTTTTCGTTAACAGCATGGGAAGATTGCATGGTGAAGAGGGATTTTATTGTTTATGGTGAAATCGGAATGGAGTACCCGGGACAATTTAACTGCTTGCTTGAAGGAAGGATTTGAGCCGTACTAGTGCAGGCAAATTCAGCTTGCGCCAAAGTCTGTTCTGGCGGTCATTGTATACATCGGCGATGACAGACCGCTCGTCCTCATGATCTGGCTGGCGAGTAAATTCCATCAGATCCCGGATACCAAGAACACTTTCAGCCAATATGGCATAGCCAGTTCCCGGATGGGAATCTGTCAAAAAGACCCGGGTTCTCACATTAATGCGGGTTGTCTTCTTATCCAGGTAATGAGCCAGATCACATAAGCCGTAAATATTGCCGCGTACATTGATAATGCCCAGAAACCATAGATGTGTCAGAAAAACCGGTGTTATTTTCGGGACCGGCAATATTTCACTGATGGCATCCATTGGGATCAGCCAGCGATCTTCACCAATCGTGACTCCCAATACAGGGATGGAGAGTGGAACTTCCTGAGTTTTATTATTGATTTGCTCAGTCAGCATGGTATTCAGCGTGATCTGTTTTTAAATATTAACTCAGTCTGGCAATTTTTTGCAGTAATTCTGCAGCCATAACTGGCTTGGTAATATAATCCTGCGCACCTTGCCGCAGCCCCCAGATTTTATCGGTTTGCTGATCTTTGGTTGTGCACAGGATGATAGGAATATGGCGAGTTGCACTATCTTGTGCAAGCATGCGTGTTGCTTGATAGCCGTTGATGCCGGGCATTACTACATCCATCAAAACCAGATCAGGCCAAGTTTCTCGGGCCTTGGTAACGCCTTCCTCACCACTTTCAGCCACACCTACCTGATACCCGTTTTGGGTCAGTATGCTGGAAAGAATGTGGCGATCTGTCGGTGAGTCATCGACTACCAATATCGTCCTGACTATCATGCGAGATTCTCAATAAAATTTGTATTTGTTTACACGGTCTCCAAATAAAACCGGGCAGAAATATCAATTTTGTATTTTAAGGCTTTACCCGCAGACAATAAAGCACAGCGGTTAATCATCAGTATAGGTTAAAGCAATGTTAGACTATACGCTTTGTATTTTCGTATAATTTTGCTGCTCGTTCAATGACTTGTGCCCGAGCGTTTTCAGACTTTTATTTTGGGTACATAGATTAAGTTTATTTTACGTTTAAATCATTATGCAAAACACTTTCATCAGATTGATATTGTGGGTACAGGCTTTATTATTCCTTCTACCAGGTTGTGCGCCAATGATCTTAACAGGCGTGGGGGTTGGTGCGGGAGCCGGAGCGTTAATGGTAGAAGATCGCCGTAGTAGTGGAATGTACATAGATGACGAGGGAATTGAACTTAAAACCAATCGCAGAATTGGCGAACGATTGGGCGACAGAGTGCATGTCAATGTCACCAGTTTTAACCGTAACGTTTTGCTGACTGGTGAGGCCCCCGATGAATTCACCAAAAAAGAGATTGAGAAATTGGCAATGAGCATTGAAAACGTACAAAATATTTCCAATGAAATTACTATTGCTCCCAAGAGCTCGTTATCTTCTCGCAGTAATGATGCGTTAATTACTTCCAAGGTAAAGGCCCGTTTCATTAATAACAAGGTGTTCCAGATGAATCACATAAAAGTTGTTACAGAAAACGGTGTGGTGTATTTACTGGGGCTGGTTACCAGAAAAGAGGGGGACACCGCTACACGTATTGCCAGTACGACGGAAAGTGTATTAAGGGTGGTTAAGGTATTTGAATATCTTGATTAGTAAGTACCTTTTCAGAACATCTTCAGGCATCAATAAATGCTGCCCGCTGAGTTTATTCAGTTACTACAGAATCTGATTCCATCCGACCGTCTCTATCTTGATCCGGTTGATTGTTACGCTTACGCTTACGATAACAGTAGGAAGTATTTTCCGCCTGAGTGTGTCATTTTTCCTTTGACGACTGATGAAGTCGTGAAGATAATCCAGTTATGTAATCGATTTAAGATTCCCTTAACACCTCGTGGGAGAGGTACCGGCACTGCTGGCGGCAGTCTTGCTGAGCAAGGAGGAGCTTCACTTTCATTGGAACGCATGACACGGATCATATCGATCGACACGGCCAATCGAGTACTCGTTGCAGAACCGGGTGTTTTAAATGAATCTGTCCAGGCGGCTGTCAAGCCTTCTGGTTTTTTTTGGCCACCCGATCCTTCCAGTGCTGCTTTTTCAAGTATCGGCGGAAATCTTGCCACCTGTGCAGGGGGGCCACATGCTGTTAAATATGGCACAACCCGCGATCATGTATTAGGGCTGACTGCAGTAACAGGACAGGGTGATATTATTAAAACGGGGTGCTATACCACCAAGGGTGTTGTCGGGTACGACCTCACCCGGCTGTTGATCGGATCAGAAGGTACACTTGCCGTTATAACCGAGGCAACACTTAAGTTAACCCCGTTACCTGCGGCAAGAAGCGGACTTGTTGCTCATTATCAGAATGCTGTGAGTTGTGCATCAGCGATAGCAACTATTATGAAAGAGCCGCAAGGACCCAGCGCGCTTGAATTTCTGGATTCCGGCTCACTTGATCTTATTCGTTCCAGGAATCCTGGAATGTTGCCGGACGATTCTCGTGCCATGTTGATGATAGAAGTCGATGGTACAGAACACGAAATTTCGGAAACAACAACCAGGCTTCTAGCTGCTTGCCAAAATTCCGGGTTGTTAAAGGCATTACCTGTCCAAAATGCTGCGGATTTGTGGAAGGCCAGAAAAACGTTATCACCCTTGCTAAGAGATATCGCGCCGAAGAAAATAAATGAGGATATTGTAGTGCCTGTCGATAAAATTCCCCGACTGTTAACCGGATTATCTTCATTATGTAAGCAATATCAGATACCCAACGTAAATTTTGGCCATGCTGGCAATGGAAATATTCATGTTAATCTGCTGATTGATCCGGATAATCCTGGAGAGAGTGGGCGCGCGTATAAATGCCTGAATCAGATATTTGATCTGGTGATCAGCCTTAATGGAACACTTTCTGGTGAGCATGGTATCGGTTCTGAAAAGCGACCTTATATCAATAAAGAACTCAATGAGGCTACTTTGACTTTAATGAAGCAGATCAAATTAACATTTGATCCTTGTAATATCTTGAATCCAGGGAAATTATTTCCTTGAATGTTTTTCAGCCAGATAAACAAAAAAAACAGCTCGATAAAAATTACATCTTTACCGGGCTGTTTTTTTAGAGAATTCGTTTGTTTCTGGTATCAGAAATAAAAATAGTGATCCACCAATAGCGCGGTAAACAGCAACGCCAGATAAATTATAGAGTAGCGGAAAGCCTCCCTGGCAATTTGGTCAGTGTAGTGCAAGTAGATCCTGATAGCGTAATAAAGAAATATTGCATCAAGAATCAGCACACTTACGAGATAAATCAAGCCACTCATCTGAGTGAGATAGGGCAAAACTGTAGCGATACAAAGAATGATTGTATAAAGTAATACATGCAGGCGAGTAAACTCCTCACCGTGTGTTACCGGGAGCATTGGCATCCCAATTTTTGCATAATCTGACTTACGGTAAAGCGCCAGTGCCCAGAAATGTGGAGGTGTCCAGGCAAAAATAATGAGGAACAATAACAAGGCATCAGCTGAGATTTCCCCTGTAATTGCTGCCCACCCCAATACAGGTGGCATAGCGCCAGACGCCCCCCCAATGACGATATTTTGTGGTGTGAGTGGTTTGAGTATTACAGTGTATATAATTGCATACCCTACAAATGTGCCGAGAGTTAGCCACATGGTCAAAGGGTTTATCCATTGGTGGAGAATGAAGAGCCCAAGCCCGCCAACCATTACCAGAAAGAACAGCGTTTCAGGAACACTTACTTTTCCCTGGGGTAAGGGTCGTCCCTTTGTTCGAGCCATGATTGCATCAAACTTATACTCAACCAGGCAATTAAGCGCGGCAGCTGCGCCGGCAACAAGTGATATTCCAATCGTACCCAGGAGCAACTTGTCTAGGGGCACCGCGCCAGGGACCGATAAAAACATACCAATCACAGCAGTGAAAACGATTAGAGAAACTACTCGTGGTTTAGTAAGTCGGTAAAACTGCTGAATACGCACAGTCGCCTGTTGCCAGACTAATGGATTTGTTGACATCACTCACTCCTTATGAAACTAATTCATAGTTACAGATGTTATGGCACCTGTTTGCTTTCTTTCACTAATATGCTATCTGGGAATCTTCAGCTAATACTCGGGATGTGAAAGTTTTAGCAATCTTTTCAAATCTCCAATCATCTTTTTTGGATCTGGATCCTTGGGATATCTCATCATTAAATTCCCCATCGGATCGATAACATAGATGTGATCATCCTGTCTGCTCACAAAGGGGAATTCATCCAATAGATTTCTTCCCTGTGCAAGAACCAATCTAGTACCTTCATATTTATCCATTATTTCAGGATTAGGTTTGATATCGTCATTAATTAACCATATTCGCTGAACCTTATCCTTATCAACATTCTGAGCCAAGCGAATTTGTCTCATTATGTAAAGTTTTTCCTGACAATATCCATCACACTTTCCCGAGTCAATCGTCAATAAACTCCACGTGCCTTTTAATTGACGACTTCGGAAGATTGTGTTGTCTTTGAGATTTGTTGCTGTCCCCTGTAATGGTTTGACTTCCAGTAACTCACCATAATTTACGGTTTGGTCCGGACGGAAATCCCATCGGTGCAAGATGGATGAGATTACGATTGGCGATAATATCACCAGTATTAATATAATTAGAGTAAGTCGACTACGCGTTACTTTTTCGTTTGACATTTAATACAATGTAGATGATAAAAGTCATTGCGGCGAATGAGAACCACTGAAGAGCGTAACCTGTATTTCTTGAAGAACCGGAATCCGGATTTCCCCATTGCCTAATTAAACCATCGTCTGTTGCATCATTTTGCTGCAATAGTAACAAAGGTTGCAAGGTAAGACCGGTCATGCCTTGATAAGTATCCAGGTCAAAATTTTGCCAAACGTTACCTTTAATATCATCGTCTGAAAGCGATAGCGTTTTGATTGATGGTGATACTACGATTCCGAGGATATGAACCAATCCTTTTGGGGTGCGAATATTGGGCAAAACTGACCGGTCATTACCTACAGCTACCCAGCCCCGATTGACCAATATATCTATTGAGCTGTTCGCTAATCGTAGGGGCGTAAGTACATGATAGCCCGCAATTCCCTGATGAATTTTGTTATCAAGAAATATACTCCGCTCCGGATCAAAATACCCATCAACTTCAACTCGACGATATAAATAATCGTTTAGCTTTACAAGTGATTCTGGAATTATAACGGGTGGTTGCTGGGCATAGTATTCTATAAGAGAAAAACGATTATCTTTTTCCTCTGCTCTGGATAATTGCCAAAAACCCAGTTTCAAAAAGACAGCGATCGCAAATATAGTAACTATTGTTGACCATAGCGATGGCTTGAATTGTTGTAGAAAACCAGGCATCAGATAGCCTTGTACACAACCATATAAATTTTTAAGGTTCGATTCTTTATCTGACAGAATCGAACCTTTTCTCCGTTATTTACTTCTACGAGTTACAGTAAATAGACAAATATAAACAATGCCAACCAAACAACGTCAACGAAGTGCCAGTACCAGGCTACCCCTTCAAATCCAAAATGGTGTTCCGGCGTAAAATGGCCGTTCAAACTTCTGAAGAAGATTGCGATCAACATAATTGTGCCAACCGTTACGTGGAATCCATGGAATCCCGTTAACATGAAGAAAGTTGATCCATATGCACCACTGGTCATCTTGAGGTTCAGATCAGCATATGCATGTCCATATTCATATATCTGGAAACCAAGGAACGTGATACCCAATGCTATAGTCGCAAATAACCATAGCTTTAAAGCACCGCGGTCATTCTTTTTTAATGCCCAATGTGCGAGAGTGATAGTGATACCAGAAGTCAGCAACAACGTCGTATTGATGGCAGGGATTCCCCATGCTCCCATAGGGGTAAATTTCTCATCAAATCCCGGCCCGGCTGTAGGCCATCCTCCGGCAAAATCAGGCCAAAGCAGCTCCTGTCCGGATCCAGCCAGCCAAGGTACTGAAAGAACACGCATATAAAACAATGCACCAAAAAATGATGCAAAGAACATAACTTCGGAGAAAATAAACCATCCCATACTCCATCTGAAGGATTTATCTTCTTGAACCTTATACTTGCCTGCTTCACTTTCAAGTGCAACTTCTCGGAACCAGCCATAAATCAGGAAGGCGAGTATGGCCAACCCAGTGAGCAACATGCCATATCCAAGAGGCAATTTACTCATAGTAAATGCCGCCCCAAACGCCATGAAAAAGAGAGCCGCTGTTCCTATGATTGGCCACTTGGATGGAGAGGGTACATAATAACCCGTTCCTTGACTCATATAATCTTCCTCCTCATTATTAAACTTAACCTGCTACAAGCCCGACTATTGATAATTAATTTAAAATAAAACTGCATGCTATGCAAAGTTACTGATTATTGTTGAACTTGGTATAAATAAAGCCAAACAATCTCTGTAACTTGAAATAGAAGAGTACCACTTAATAATACCTTTATTTGTGCACACCCCTGTTTAATTAGCTTTAACTTTGAAAAAGGTATATGAAATTGTCGCGGTATGAATATCGTCAGGCATTTCTGGATCTATCAGAAATCTGACTGGTAATTGCTTGGTCTCCTTACCACCGAGTTCCTGTTGTGAGAAACAAAAACACTCAACTTTTTTCAAATATCTTTCAAGGTTTTTGGGGCTGTAACTTGGGATAGCCTGCCCAATTTGAGGCTCTTCAGATTCGTTACTGATTTCATACATAACTTCTGTAAGTTTGCCAGGATGTAAACGAATATGAGATTGCAGTGGCTTAAATTTCCAGGGAAGTCCACGTATATTTGCATCTAACTGTAAATTGATCTCCCTTGTAATATCTACTTTGATCTTTTTAGATACTGTGTCCGGACGTTCTAGCTCGTATATACCGGTTACTTCACAGAATTTCTTGTATATAGGTACAAGCGCGTAACCAAAACCAAACATAACCACACTAAAAATAAGTAATTTTTTTAATATATCTATGTTGCTGGTCTTGGTCACGTCTTGTTTTATTCCTATTTAGATACAGCGGTTACTATAAAAACTACTATTACCAAGATAACTAGAATTGATGCAGTACGTAATTTTCTGCGTTGTAATTCTGTATCCTTATTTTCAGTCATTTCTATACCTGCTTATTTAACGACAGGTGGTGTTTCAAAACTATGGTATGGAGCTGGTGAAGGCAAATGCGTCCATTCCAAAGTATGTGCCCCTTCCCATGTTTTATCTGCAGCCTTTTCTCCACCACGTACACATTTAATAACAATGTATACAAATAGCAACTGTGTCAATCCGAATCCAAATGCACCAATACTGGAAATCATATTGAAGTCAGCAAACTGGAGTGCATAATCCGGAATTCTACGAGGCATACCAGCTAATCCAAGGAAATGCTGAACAAAGAATGCTACATTAAAGAAAATCATTGACAGCCAGAAATGCCACTTACCCAATGTTTCGTTGTACATATGACCAGTCCATTTTGGTAACCAGTAGTATGCACCTGAGAATAATGCAAACAATGCCCCCGAAACCAACACGTAATGGAAGTGCGCAATGACATAGTATGTATCTTGTACTTGCACATCGATTGGGACTATTGCGCAAACAACACCGCTGAATCCACCAATAACGAACAGAACGATAAACCCTATTGAAAACAACATCGGTGTTTCAAAGGTCAAAGAGCCTCGCCACATGGTTGCGGTCCAGTTAAAGACCTTAACGCCGGTTGGTACAGCAATCAACATCGTTGCGTACATGAAGAACAGTTGTCCAGTAACAGGCATACCAACAGTAAACATGTGATGCGCCCATACAAAGCAAGATAACAATGCAATTGCGGCAATCGCATAAACCATTGATGTATAACCAAACAAAGGTTTACGTGAAAATGTTGTAATAACCTCGGAAACCACACCAAACGCCGGTAATATCATGATATATACCTCCGGGTGTCCGAAGAACCAGAAGATGTGTTGAAACATAACCGGGTCACCGCCGCCAGCAGCATTGAAGAAGCTTGTACCAAAGTTACGATCTGTAAGGACCATTGTCACAGCTCCAGCCAATACCGGCATTACTAATACAAGTAGGTATGCAGTAATTAACCAGCTCCACACGAACATTGGCATCTTCATCAATGTCATGCCTGGTGCGCGCATATTCAAGATGGTTGTAATGATGTTGATAGAACCCATAATTGAAGACATTCCAAAGACATGCACTGCAAACAACATCATGTCCGTCCCCATACCACCTTGTGTGGATAGTGGTGGGTAGAATGTCCAGCCACCGGCCGCTGCCCCGCCGGGCACAAAAAATGAAGTTATTAATAACAATGCTGCAATCGGCAACAACCAGAAACTCCAGTTATTCAGACGAGCAAAAGCCATATCTGGGGCACCTATCATTAATGGTATCTGCCAATTCGCAAATCCCACCCACGCTGGCATTACGGCACCAAATACCATGATCAGGCCATGCAATGTGGTAAATGAATTAAATACTTCAGGCTCCAATATCTGAATACCAGGCATAAAAAGTTCTGCTCTGATACCCATGGCCAAAAAACCACCAACAAACAACATAGCCAGACTAAAACACAAATAAAGCGTTCCGATATCTTTATGGTTGGTAGTGGTTAGCCAACGCATTATACCGGTCGGATGATCATGTGTATGGCCATGTACATCTTGTATTACCGCCATTATCTTCTCCTTTTTTAATCTAATTTGATCTATATCCCGACTAACCGTATCTGGATATATCAGTTTTTACTCGCCTCATTTTTAACGAGCGCTGTATTCACAACTGCAGCTGATGCGGTTTTTTGCCTCTCCGCAACCCACTGACTATATTTTTCCTGTTCCATTACTTCTACGACTACCGGCATAAATCCATGTTCCTTGCCACAAAGCTCAGCACACTGGCCACGATAGATACCTGGCTTTTCGACTTTAAACCATGCATCACGAATAAATCCAGGTATAGCGTCTTGCTTTACGCCAAGCGCAGGTACCCACCAAGCATGGATGACATCATTGGCTGTCATGAGTACTCTAATTTTCTTGCCAGTTGGTACTACCACACGATTATCCACTTCCAGCAAATAATTTTCCCCCTTAGGCGCCTGGTTACGGATCTGATCCTGAGAAGTAGACAACTGACTGTAAAAACTGATTCCCTCACCTTCTCCTTGAATGTAGTCATATCCCCACATCCACTGATATCCGGTGGCCTTGATGGTAATGTCTGCTTCACTTGTATCTTTCATTGCAATAATTGTTTTGGTTGCTGGCCATGATATTGCGATTAAGATCAATACAGGAATAGCTGTCCACACCAGCTCAACAACCGTGCTGTGATGAAAATTTGCTGCTTTATAGCCAACCGATTTACGGTGCTTGACAATGGAATAACCCATCACACCGAATACACCGACAAATATTATCAGACAGATCCATAAAGCCATTATGTGCTGATCATATATCTCCTGTGCAATCGGAGTCTGTGGTTCAGGCAGGTTATACTTGCTTGATATCGCCAGCCCTGAATAAGAACCAAGAACTACAAAACTTGATAGCAACGCCATCAACTTACTACCCTTCATATCTTACCCCCCACATTAATTACCAAATCAATTTCAGCAGCTCGCCTGTGATCCTGTAGCATCTCCACGCCTCACAATTAGCTGCTCATAAGAATATTTGCCTAGCCGTTTAGCCGAACCAACAAACAGAAGCAGGAGCCGAGTGACGATTTTTTTGGGGCAATCTTAGCATCCAGACGCTGCTTGCACAAGAAGGAAGATGCATGATTTTTATAGAAAAAATATCCATGTAATTATCATGGATATTGCTCTTTTTATCTTCTTGTATCCCAATACCCTTTGCTGCCTTGAGATATTTTTTATTTTGTCATTTTGTATGGAGTTTGTTCGTCTACAAATATAGAGAATTTGATAAATAATTTACTAAAACCCTTGTGATAAAGTGGATATATGCGGCAGCTTGAGAATCGAATTGCAACTTTTGTCTCCTCAAGGTAGCCTAAGTTGCTCACATTCATTTAATTTTTAGTGAAGATAAAGGATATGCAATCTGATTCCAAATATGCAGTTCCTGTATTCCTGATTCCTGTATTAAAGGCATTAAGTCCAAGTATACATAACAAGGTGTTGAGAAATACTTATTTGATGCGTGCATTAACCATGATTCCAACCATAGCTGGCTCAGCTATTGGCGTTAATACAGATTTTTCGTTCTTGGCACAATCTCCAATTATGGGTTCACATATAATGCTGGCCGCAATGATTGGTTTAATGTTTGCTGCCAGTGCTACACGCAACAGCATTGGAGGCGTAATTCTTCTTTCCTTGTTTACCTTTGTTGCCGGGTGGTGGTTGGGCCCTTTGCTTCAGTATGCGTTACAGTTTAACAATGGTACCCAGCTGATTGGTCTTGCTGCTGCAGGAACCGGTATCATTTTTTTACATTGGCAAGCGCGGCAACGGTAACTCGTAAGGATTTCGGGTTCCTTGGTAATTTTTTGCTGGCCGGACTGATATTGGTTATTTTAGCTTCTCTGGTTAATTTATTTCTGGTAATCCCGGCAGTTTCACTGGCTATTCCAGCTGTAGCAATACTGGTTTTCTCTGGGTTTATCCTGTTCGATGTAAGCCGGATCATAAATAGCGGTGAAACCAACTACGTTATGGCGGCACCGGGTATTTATCTCAGTCTATCTAATTTGTTTATAATAAATCTGGTGCAGTTATTGCTTGCCTTGCTGGGTGAAAGAGACTGAAGTTAATGGCTTGATAAAAAAACAAATAAACTGTCTGCATTAATTACTGAAGCGCTGTTTGTTGAGAGGACGAGGTTTACCGCATGTGCCAAAAATAATCTGTAAGAGTTGTGTGGGGGCGTATGTGATCTTGATTTGGCCGTATCAGCAATCTCAGTTCAGCACTGTTAAAAATTCTGGCAAGCAGGAACTTTGTTCATTTTATCTTTTAGCAAGAGGAGTTTTTTATGCCAACGACTATTGTTCATATCAAGGGAATGACTTGTGGAGGGTGTGTCAGCAGTGTCAAGGCCGTATTAGAAAAGATTCCCGGGGTAAACAATGTTGAGGTATCTCTTATTAATGGACAGGCAATCGTTCAGCATGATGGTTCGCGCGAAGATATAGTTTTTAGCCAGGTAATTGAAGGCGCCGGATTTGAAGTGGTCAGACAGCAACTGTCATAATAATATAGAGGTAATTGGCTTTCGGTGTTACATGCCCGCTCGATTCTTTTAGACATCAATGAGTGATACAGGTTAATCCTGTATCATCGCGCTTTTTCACTTCTTTCAATCTTATCAATCTGCATGAAAAACGTCTTTCTGGACTTTGAAAAAGGCATTGAGGAATTTGAGGCAAAAATAGAGCAATTGCGCTTTGCCCAGGATAATTCTGCATTGGACATCTCGGCTGAAATCACTCGCTTACAAGCAAAAAGCCAAGGACTGACCAAAAGTGTTTATGCAAAACTAACACCTTGGCAGATTTCACAAGTGGCACGTCATCCTCTACGCCCGTCCACGCTTGATTATATAAAACATCTATTTACAGATTTTGAAGAATTGCATGGCGATAGAAATTTCGCGGATGATCGGGCTATTGTTGGTGGACTGGCGCACTTTAACGGTCAGACTGTTATGCTGATTGGGCACCAGAAAGGACACGATACCAAGGAAAAAATCTATCGTAATTTTGGCATGCCCAAGCCGGAAGGGTATCGCAAAGCACTCCGACTCATGCGTCTTGCAGAAAAATTCTCGATTCCACTGATCACCTTTGTTGATACACCAGGCGCCTATCCAGGTATAGATGCCGAAGAGCGTGGGCAATCTGAAGCTATTGGTAAAAATCTTTATGTTATGGCAGGGCTTAGGATCCCTATTATTTGTATTATTATCGGCGAAGGTGGATCAGGGGGGGCACTGGCTATTGCTGTGGGTGATACCAGTCTGATGCTGCAATATTCAGTCTATTCAGTAATCTCGCCGGAAGGGTGTGCATCTATTTTATGGAAAAGTGCGGACAAGGCATCCGATGCAGCTGAGATACTGGGTATTACTGCCGACCGCCTCAAAGAAATGGCCCTAATCGATACCATCATTCCCGAACCTGTTGGTGGTGCACACCGTGACTACCCGGCTGTGATGCAATCCGTCAGACAGGCATTGCAAGAATCACTACGGAAATTGCAGGATATTCCTTTGGAAACATTACTGCAGAAACGCCTTGATCGGCTGCTTGGATATGGCAGATTCAAAATCAATAAACCCGATTAATGATATAACCAGCTGTTTTTTCCATAATCTGAATGCACAAATCAGGCCTGGTGATTGTCTGGTAGTTGCTCTGAGTGGTGGCGTAGATTCTGTGGTATTGCTACACCTGCTTATAAAGTTTTCCAAATTAATGCCACTGGATGTATCTGCAATTCATGTTGAACATGGTATCAGCACATATTCAGGTCAATGGAGTGCTTTCTGCCAAACACTTTGCGACAGTGTTGCTATTCCCTTATCAATTCATCGATTAAAGATCAGTAAGCAGCCACAGGAAAGCCTGGAAGCGGTTGCCAGAGAAGCTCGTTATCAAATATTCAGGCAAATTCAGGCAGATTATGTCTTGTTGGCGCAACATCAGGATGATCAGGTTGAGACATTGCTACTGCAGCTATTGCGTGGTGCAGGTGTTAAAGGGCTCAGTGCTATGCCGACAGTCAGATTATTTGAATCAGGCAAAGCCATCAAATTACTCAGACCCTTACTTAATGTTCCGCGCTCAGAAATCATGAAATATGCAAAGTTGCATGGTTTGTCATGGGTAACCGATGAAAGCAATCTGGATGTTTCTTATGACCGTAATTTTTTACGGCACCGGATTTTACCTTTAATAGAACAGCGCTACCCCTCTTACCGCAAGATATTGTCCAGATCTGCCCGACATCTTGGTGAAGCAGCTCATTTACTGGATGAACTGGCAAAAATAGATGCTGAAAATACTATGATCGTAGATAAATTGAGCTTGCGAGGGCTGCGTGAGCTTGATCTAGCCCGTGCTGGGAATTTGCTGCGTTATTTGTTAGCACAGCAAATGGTGCGGTTGCCAAGTTCCGCAAAACTGGAAGAGATTTTGCGTCAGCTGCATAACATACAAGCTGATACCCATTTTCAGTTCGAGGTAGATGCTTTGGAAATTCGCTGCTACCGTGGACTAATCGAATTTCTGCCTGCTGATTCCCTGTCGGAATCAATATCGCCTGTTATCTGGCAAGGCCAGCAACGCTTGGCTATTGAACCATTGAAAGGCATACTTGAGTTTACTCGGCAAGACAACGCGGGAATTGACCTGGCCAAACTGGATCAGCAGATTGTTACAATCCGTTCACGATCCGGTGGAGAACGATTCCAGCCAGATTGTAAACGTCCTCGTCGCAGCCTGAAAAAAATTCTACAGGAAGCCTCACTTCCTCCGTGGAAGCGCAACACATTGCCGTTACTTTTCTGTGGGGATCAGCTTGTCTGGGTAGCTGGAATCGGCATCGACTGTAACTTTCAGGCACCAATGGGAAGAGCCGGGCTAGTGGTAACATGGCGCCCCGATCAGACCAATCAATCTTCAATTCACTGATATATGTCAACGATCTTGATTACCGGCGGCGCCGGTTTTATAGGAACAAATTTCATACTGGATTGGGTCAAGAATACGGATGAGAATATCGTTAACCTTGACAAATTGACCTACGCTGGAAATCTGCATAATCTTGTTTCACTCACCAATAATCCTCAGCATATCTTTGTGCAGGGGGACATCTGCGATAGTGAGAGAATATCCACTCTCCTTGAACGCTATCAACCTCGTGCCATTATTCATATGGCGGCAGAAAGCCATGTGGATCGCTCTATCCATGGGCCCGAATATTTTATTCAGACCAACATCACCGGCACATTCCGGTTGCTGGAAGCAGCTCGTCATTACTGGGGAGATTTGTCTGTCTCACGCAAGGAAAATTTCCGATTCCTGCATGTTTCTACAGATGAGGTTTTCGGCACATTAACCAAGGATGCTCCTGCATTTACTGAAAATCACTGCTTTCAACCTAATAGCCCTTATTCCGCCAGCAAGGCCTCCAGTGACTGTCTTGTCCGTGCCTACCACCATACTTATGGCCTGCCGGTACTGACTACACATTGTTCCAACAACTATGGGGCATATCAGTTTCCTGAGAAACTGATTCCTCTGATGATCGTCAATGCTCTAGCAGGCAAACCGCTGCCTGTTTATGGGGATGGCCAGCAGATCCGCGACTGGCTGTATGTAAATGATCACTGCCAAGCTATTCGTGTTGTTCTGGAAAAAGGACAACCAGGGGAAACCTACAATATTGGAGGCTGGAATGAAAAAAGTAATCTTGAAATCATACACACCATTTGCGACGTACTTCAGCAATTTCAACAAAAAGATTATCGCGCACTAATTACTCATGTGGCTGATCGCCCTGGCCACGATCGTCGCTATGCGATCAACGCACATAAAATAGAACGAGAACTTGGCTGGAGGCCGCTGGAAACATTTGAGACTGGTATCCGTAAAACTATTCAATGGTATCTGGAAAATCATGACTGGGTTGCAGAAGTGCAATCGGGCGACTACCGGAAATGGGTTGAAATTAACTATACCGGGCGATCACAGTGAAAATATTGCTCTTTGGTAAAAATGGCCAGGTCGGCTGGGAGCTACAGCGTAGCCTGGCTCCGTTGGGCAAATTGATTGCGCTGGATCGACGGGATTTACACTATTGCGGCGATCTGACAAATCTGGCAGGAATGACACATACGCTGCAGGCTATTCGCCCTGACGTTATCGTCAATGCAGCAGCGTATACCGCGGTTGACCAGGCAGAAAATGAGCCAGAACTAGCTTTTCGCATCAATACCGAGGCGCCTGAATTACTAGCGCAACTGGCTGAACAAATGGGTGCCTGGCTGATTCATTATTCTACCGATTATGTATTCGATGGTAGTGGTGAGCGCCCATGGTTGGAAACAGATCCAACTTTACCCGTTAATATTTATGGCCAGAGTAAATTACGGGGTGAAGAATCAATCCGGAAATCAAACTGCAAGCACCTGATTTTACGCACCAGTTGGGTCTACGCAGCTCGCGGAAAGAATTTCATAAGAACCATTTTGCGACTCGCGCAAGAAAAAGAGCAGCTGACAATTATTGATGACCAGATCGGAGCGCCTACAGGTGCGGAACTACTGGCTGATGTAACAGCTCAGGCCATTCCACAATTACTGAGGCATCCTGAAAAATCAGGTATCTATCATGTTACGGCTAATGGAGAAGTTTCCTGGTGCAACTACGCACAATTTTTGCTGAACTTTGCTTGTGAACACAATCTTCTGGTCAAGGTCCGCCCAAGTGCAGTCACTCCGATTCACAGCAAGGCTTTTGTAACGTCTGCCAAACGCCCTTTAAATTCGCGTTTGAATACAGATAAGTTGCGCAATACTTTCAATCTCTATCTCCCACACTGGCAAACCGGAGTGACTCGTATGCTAAGTGAAATTTACTCACAGTAAAACCAGCACTCAGCGGATAAGCCACGCAAATCTAGTATCGGTCAGTAAATCTGTTGCGACCCGACCAAACCGCTTGGCAAAGCGTTCTGTAATCCCTTCCTGAACGGTATAATCAACGATACGTTCTGCCTGAATCACTTCGCGAGCAACATAATCCATGCTGCCTAAGGCATCGGCCAGACCCAACTCTATACTTCTAGCTCCTGTCCAGACCATACCGCTAAAAATCTCAGGATTGTCTTTCAAGCGATCCCCTCTGCCATCCTGAACGACCTGGATAAATTGCTGATGAATTTCCACCAGCATTTTCTTGGCGTGTTCTCTCTGTCCAGGGTCGGAAGGCGAGAAAGGATCAAGAAACCCCTTGTTTTCTCCAGCTGTCAACAAGCGACGCTCTATCCCCAATTTTTCAAGCGTCCCGGTAAATCCGAATCCATCCATGAGTACGCCAATTGATCCTACGATACTGGCCTTATCTACGAAAATTTTGTCCGCTGCAACAGCGATGTAATAACCTCCCGAAGCGCAAATATCTTCAACTACGGCATATAAGGGAATATCAGGATGCTGTGTACGCAACCGATGAATTTCATCGTTAATAGAGCCAGCCTGAACCGGGCTGCCACCAGGGCTATTAATCCGTAATATCACAGCAGCTGTATTTTTATCTTCAAATGCTTTTTTCAGTCCGGTATTAATATTTTCTGCGCTGTTTAAACCATCCGCAGTAATTTCACCGCGCAAATCAACCAGTGCAGTGTGCTTGCCAAAACCACCTGTTGCTTCGGTATCTAACCAACCTAACCCCCAAAAAAGTAGCGTAAATAAATAAGAAAAGGTTAGCAAGCGGAAAAAAATACCCCAGTTGCGTGCTTTTTTCTGCTCCTTCAGAGAGGAAAACACCAAATCCCGCAGTGTTTCTCTCTCCCATTTTTCCTTGTTGGTATTTTCTGTATCAGCCATAAATATTAGTCACTCACCCCGGTCAATTTATTGAACTGATCCACCCCGTGTTTCCGAAACGTAGATCTCTACCCTGCGATTTCTTGCTCGACCTGCGGCGGTATTATTCGAAGCAACCGGCTGATACGAGCCGCGGCCATCAATCTGGATTCTCTGAAAAGGAACGCCACGACCTGCCAGGTATTCACGCGTACTGGCCGCACGATTTACGGATAGAGGATTGTTGACAGCATCGCTACCAGTATTGTTGGTGTGCCCGACGATAGTTACGTGAGTGCCGGGATTATTCAATAAACTAGTTGCAAAACTGTCCAAAATTGGACGAAAACCTGGTTTGATCTGGGCACTCCCTGTATCAAATGAAATATCACTGGGGATGTTCAACATCAGTCGATTATCTGCTGTTTGCGACACCATCACACCTGTACCGGCAGTGGCATTTTCCATCTGAATTTTTTGTTCTTCCATTCTTTTAGACCACAAATAACCGGCACCAGCTCCTAATGCAGCACCAGCACCGGCACCAATCGCGGCACCTTTTCCACCTCCGGCCAATGCTCCTATTGCTGCGCCTGTGCCTGCGCCAAGCAATGCACCTGTGCCGGATCCTCGCTGGGTTGCGGTCATGTCGGCACATCCAGAAACAATAAATCCAACCAAAGATGCTGTTATTACTATTGCTTTATACATAAATCCACCTCTCTTTTTGAAAGAAAATCTAGTTGTACTGTAACAGAAGTAATTGGAAAAATAATTAACTATCATTTTTTCTTTCAGTCTGGTTATTTGACCCGGAATTACTAAAATAAAACCACCAGCTTGAGATCCTCACTAAATATCTAGCTAGCTATTATCCGGAATGGTACAGTCCAGGTAAAAAAATCTGTATTTGGAAAGACATCTATTTTTCAAAATTCTGATCGTTGATCTGTATATCCACCGATAGACTCTGAATCCAGCCGGACAGATTGTCTTTAGTTTGTACATGAAGCCAATTACCGTGGTAGGAAGTGGCGGTTAGATGTGTATTTTTTTTCAGTAAGCTGATCACCTTGGAATGGCTGTCTGGATCTGTTCGCAGGCTGCTGTCCTGGGTGACAAGCAAGAGAATTGGGGCGTGAAAAGATAATACAGCATCTTGTGACTCCAGATTTCTTCTTGCTGAATTGCTTATAGCATCAATAAATTCGCCAGATTGTGCTGCGTGATTCATTGCGTTGCTGTAATCTTTTTGTCTGTAGGCTTCCATCGCCGCATCCAGCGAGCGTTGTGCCAGGGATTGGAAAGCAATATCTGCTTCACTTTGCCTGGTTTGTTTAAGCGCAGCCATGGCCACCTCAACCTCAGCTATTTTTGAGGCAGTTTCTGGTTGTGTAGCCAGTCTGTGCAGCTTGTGTTTGGCACGACTGATTTCACTGGCTGTTTCCTGCAAAGCCTGCACTTGATCCAGCTCGCGGGCATTTAGCTTCCGGATCAACTCATCTCTTTCTTCAAGCATCTGTTTTAGAACAACAATTTCTTCTTGATACAGCCGATGGCAGGGTAACTTCTCCGGGATCGGAATAATTTCCATTTTCTCTGTTTTTTCTGCATTCGCTGATTTAAGATTAATAGATTGTCTTGATACAAGAGGTTTTTGCTGCAGATAAGATGCACACCCTCCCATCCCCGATCCCACGGATATCAAAATTAATACAGTTAGTAATTGTTTGTCTTGGGATTGACAAAACCTTGGCATCTTTGCTTAATCTCTTTAAATTAATATATAACGAAAAGCGCTGATGGACCCACTCATCTAAATCGGCTATCTGAAGTTAAACTTTAGCGAGAAAATAGAAAATATTTCTGACCCAAATATTATTTACATAAAGTTTGCCGTGTTTTTCAGACAACACATCAATTTTTATCATCATTCTAATTTTTAACCACTACAGCTTGAAATGCGCTATCAGATAATTCGCTGGATATTAATCCAGCTTGTCTCGGTATTGGTAATTGTTACTGCTGCAATTATCATACTGGGCGAGATTGTGACTGGATCGGCACCTACTGCCGTGGAGACCTTGCTCCCGGATTTCCCGGTGGAAGCGATCCAGATCCCTGTGAATAATGATTATGTTGTACATGGCTGGCTGGCACGTGGGATAAACGGGCATGGTGCCGTTTTGCTTGTACACTCGATGCGCAGTAACCGGCTTGAAATGCTGGGCCGTGCGAGATTTCTCAATAGCCTAGGCTACCATATACTCATGATCGACCTGCAGGCACACGGAGAGACGCCGGGAGATCGCATCACCTTCGGCGCGCGCGAGTCAGCAGATGTCGCTGCTGCAGTAACCTATCTCCGGGACACTTTTCCGCATGATTGCATCGGCGCCATTGGCGCAACACTTGGCGCAGCAGCTATTGTGCTGGCTGATCCTCCGTTGAAACTCAATGCCATGATACTAGAATCATTACATCCCACTTTCACGGAAGCAGT
>JACDJA010000526.1_pt1 | contig 42939 bp, 44 predicted proteins | sample 7449241 | NCBI WGS metagenome assembly JACDJA01 (sample SAMN14253289, study PRJNA609438) | sludge metagenome | isolation source: initial anaerobic sludge | collected 2018-12-20 | reverse complement strand
GCCGCTAAGGCGCGGCTGCTGTGACGCGCGGCGGCTTGCGCCGCCTGCTGCTGGTGTTGTTGACGCCCCTCCTGATCGGCGCGGCGTCCGCGCAGGCCAGCTGGGGCGTGCGCATCGACGTCGACCTGCCCATCGACCAGACGGTGCTCGAGTTCGTGGCCAACCCGCTGGCGTACGCCCAGGCGCACCGCGACGTGGTCGACGCCCGCGCTTTCCTGGAGACCGGCCAGGTCGGCGTCGAGGGGCGGTACCGCAGCTCGACGGAGGCGTTCTTGGGTGCCTACTACATATTCCGTAGCAGTCAGCTGCTCGGCCAGGCGCTTGAGTCGCGCCTCGGCCTGTACGCCGGCCGCGACTTCCGCGCCGACCAGTGGTACCTGAGTCTGCGCGGCACCCTGTTGTTGTTCGGCCAACTGCCTTGAGGAGGCACGATCGTGTTCAGACGCCTTGACCCTGCCCGCCTCCGGCAGCTCCGCGGCCGCGTCCTGCAGCTGCTGTACCTGGCCGCGATGAGCGAGGCCGGCAACCCCGACGACCCCTACACGGTCTCTCGTGGCGTGCTCGTGGGCACCCTGGAGCACGCAGGCGAGCTGCCCGCCAGCGAGGACCTGCGCGGCGCACTGCGCGTGCTGGAGGAGAAGGCGGCCGTGAAGGTCGCCTGGCGGCACGACGGCACCGGCGATTTCGTCAGCTTGCGCCTGCTGGCGTTGGGCATCGACCTGGTGGAGGGCGCCGTCGTTGACCCCGGCATCTCGTTCGCGCGGCGGCGTGACTCGTGATGGAGGAGGCGCGCCTGCCTCGCCTCGAGGACAAGGTGAGCAGCCTCGAGGTCGCCACCGCGCACGGCTTCGGGGAGCTCCGGCAGGACATCGCGCATCTGCGTGAGCTGGTGACGCAGACTCTCTCGCGACCGCAGCCGACGCCGGTGTGGATGCTGTTGCTCGCCAGCGGCACGTTCCTGCTCGGCCTGGCGGCCTGCCTCCTGGCAGCGTCTCAACTGTTGACGGGGTGAGGGGGAGGCGACGTGGATATCGACCGCACGCCGTTCCTACTCACTGAGCGCCGCTGCAAGGTCTGCACCAGCTCGGTCCGCAACGCCGTTGACGCGATGCTGCTCGGCGAGACACGCGGATCGGACGATCAGCTCCTGACCTACGACGCCATCATCGAGTTCGCAGCCGGCGAGGGTGTGACGCTCACCGCGTCGAGCTTGAGCCGTCACCGTCACAACCACCTGCAGCCGTCGCTGCAGATGGCGTTGGAGACGCAGCGGCACATGGACGCGATCGCGGAGGCCACCGGCCGCCGCCTGACGCTCCACAGCGCCGTCGCCAACGTCATCGCCACCAAGACACTCCGGCTGCTCGACGACATGGACGTCGGCGAAATGCGCCCTGACGCTCTGCTGCGCATCGCGCTCAGAGCGGCCGAGGTCGGACTCAAGTTGGAGAAGGCCGAGGCGGCGTTGTCGCCTGAGGTCGCCAAGCAGATCGACGACAAGCTCACCGCCGCCGGGCTCAGCGACGAGGTGCTGGACAAGATTCGCCGCGAGGTCTACGGCCTCGTCACCTGAGGAGGCAACGTGCTCGGATTGCTGACACCCAAGCCCAAGCGTTACCAGAGCGAGTTCGTTCGGCGTGACCGCGAAGCCAAGGGGCGCTACGCACGCCTCTACAGCCCGCACCGTGGCCAGCGCTTCCGTTTCGCCAGCCGCCCGCATGAGGGTTGGATTCGCTGCCCGGTCACGGGCGCCATCATGCGCGAGAGCACCTACAACCGCCGCTAGCGAGGAGTCGCCGTGTCCATCCTGTTGCCGTATCAACGCCGCTGGGTGGACGACCGCTCACGCTTCAAGATCTGGCTGGCTAGCCGGCAGATCGGCAAGTCGTTTGCGTTGACGTTGGAGGCGGTGCTAGACGCGGTGGAGCGGCGCACCACGTGGGTGTTCCTGTCGGCCGGTGAGCGCCAGGCGCTCGAACTCGCCGAGAAGACCCGCCTCCACCTGGAGGCCATCCAGATCGCGGCGGCTGAGCTCAACGACGACTTTCTCGACGAGGACGGCATCCGCTACAAGCAGCTGCTCATGCGCCTGCCGAACGGCTCGCGGTTGATCTTCTTGCCGGCCAACCCGAGCACGGCTAGGGGTTACACCGCGAACGTGGCGCTTGACGAGTTCGCGTTCCACGCGGACTCACAGGCGATTTGGGCGGCGCTGTTCCCGTCGATCACTCGCAGCCGCGACCTGCGGTTGCGCGTGGCGAGCACCCCGCGGGGCAAAAGCAACGCCTACTACCGCCTGTGGGAGGGCGCTGAGCGCCTCGGCACACAGAGCGTGTGGTCGCGGCACCGCACCGACATCTACGAGGCGGTGGCTGACGGGTTGCCTGTTGACCCAGAGGAGCTGCGGGAGGGCCTCAACGACGAGCTGGCGTGGCAGCAGGAGTACCTCCTCGAGTTCCTGGAAGAGTCCACCGCATACTTGAGTTACGAGCTGCTGGCCACCTGTGAGGACGCCGACGCCACCACTGATCTGTTGCTGGACGAGATCGACCCGACCCAGGGCGACCTCTACCTTGGGGTTGACATCGGTCGGCAGCGCGACCTGACGGTGATGTGGCTGCTGCAGCGCGTTGCCGATGTGAGTTGGACGCGGCGCGTCGTCGAGCTGCAAGGCACGTCGTTCGCCGCGCAACGCGAAGTCCTCTACGGCTTGCTGCCTCGCGTCAAGCGAGCCTGCATCGACGCGACCGGCCTAGGCATGCAGCTCGCCGAGGAGGCGCAACGCAAGTTCCCGCAAGTCGAGCCCGTGACGTTCACGGCGGCCGTCAAGTCCGACCTGGCCACGACGCTGCGGCGCTCCTTCGAGGACCGCACCGTGCGCATCCCGATCTCTAACGAGGTGCGCGAAGACCTGCACAGCGTCCGCCGCGTCGTCACCAGCGCCGGCAACATCCGCTTCGACGCCGAGCGCGATTCGGCTGGACACGCCGATCGCTTCTGGGCGTTGGCGCTCGCCACGCACGCGCAGTCGTCGGGGGCTTATGCGCCTTACGAGAGCATGACCGTCGCCCGTGACCGCTGGACGCCGCAGAATCGACGCTAAGGCCCTCGCTCCGGCTTAACGCCCACTTATGTCGCTCCACCCGCTCGCGTGCGGGTACTACCCCTTGTACGGGCTGCACTACGCCGTACTAAATGCTGCCGAGGAGGCCCCGTGGCTGGTCCTGATACCAAGATGTACAGCGAGCCGTCCGTGAGGACGCTCGCCGCCTGGTCACCGGCCGCCGTCCGGAGCGTCCTGACGCAGTTGCAGCGCGGCGAGTTCTCCCGCGCAGGCATCCTGGCTGACGCCGTGCTGGCGGACGACCGCGTGCAAGCCGTCATCGGCACGCGCATCAATGGGCTGCTGTCGCTGCCCCTCGCGTTCGAGGCGGCCGACGACACGCCCAAGGCGGCGCAGGTCGCCGAGCTCCTCGAGGCAGACTGGTGGGAGATCGCCGACGAGGCGATGCTCTCCGAGTGGCTCGCCTACGCGCTGCTGCTGGGCGCTTGCGCCGCAGAGCTCGTGTGGGACACCAGCGGCGAACGGTCACTGCCGCGCCTGCGCGTCTGGCACCCCAGCAACCTCAAGCGCGACGAGGACGCTGGCACCTGGGCAGTGCGACTCGCAGGCGACAAGTGGCAGCAGATCACGCCAGGCGACGGCAAGTGGGCGTTGCTAGCGCCGTTCGGCGAACGCCGCGCAGGCACGCGGGCGCTCCTCCGCGCAGTCGCCATCCCCTGGCTCAGCAAGACCTACGCCACTGGCGACTGGAACCGCTACAGCGAGCTGCACGGCTCCGGCACCCGCGTCGGCAAGGCCCCGACGGGCGCAACGCCGGAAGAACGCCGATCGTTCCGCGACGACCTGTCGACCTTGGCGAACGACTCCGCGATCGTCCTACCGCCCGGCTGGGAGCTCGAGCTCCTCGAGGCCAAGGTCGGCAGCGGTGATGTGTTCGAGAAGTTGATCTCGTGGGCCGACAAAGCGATGGCCATCTCGATTCTCGGCCAGAACCTCACGACGGACGTCGAGGGCGGTAGCCTGGCGGCGGCCGAAGTCCACGAGCGCGTCCGCTACGATCTGGTGGCCAACGACGCCGAGCTGCTCGCCACCGCCACGCACGACCAGGTGGTCGTGTGGTGGACGGAGTTCAACGTCGGCGACAGGGCGTTAGCGCCGTGGCCGGATTGGGACGCCGAGCCACCGACTGACGAGGCCGCCGTCGCTACCGCCCTCGGGGCGCGAGCGCAGGCGCTGCTCACCCTCAGCACCGCTCAGCTGCAGACCGGCCTGCCGATCGACTGGGTGCAGCTGGCCGGCCAGCTGGGCATCCCGCTGGTGGAGGGGGCGCCGCTGGCGCCACCGCGCCCAGCAGGCGGCGAGTTCCTGTCAACCGACCACGTCCGCCTGGCGTCAGGTGACAACGTCGACACGGCACGCGGCTTCGCGCGCGGGCAGCTCTACGCGGACAGGATCGCTGACGGTGCCCGCGCGGCTGGCGGTGAGGCGCTCGCGCCCGCCCTCGAGCAGGTGCTCGGACTCGTCGCCACCGCAGGGAGTTACGACGCGCTGCGCACGCAGTTGCTGGCCGCCTACGGCAACCTGGCGGTTGACGACCTGGCGGACTTGACGGAGGCGAGCTTGGTGCTCGCGAGCCTCGCAGGCCGCCTGGCGGTGCTCGACGATGGTGGCGGCTGATGGCGTGGCCGGACCCGATGGTCGACCCCGGCGCGGCGTTGACGTGGTTCCGCGCTCGCGTGCCGATCACGCCTGGCGCCTGGCGGCGACTGTCGGCGGCGACCAAACGCCGCGCGTTCCGCGTGGCCGGCGCTACCCGCCTGTCACTCGTGACAGACGTGTGGCGAGCGATCGACAGAGCCGTCGCGCAGGGCCTGCCCTACGAAGAATTCGAGAAGGCGGTCGGCGAGAAGCTCGTGAGCGCCTGGGGCCACACGGTCACGAACCCGTCGCACCGCCTCGAGACCATCTACCGCACGAATACGCAGTCGGCGTACGCGGCTGGTAGGCACGCGCAAATGACCGACCCCGACGTGCTAAGGGCCAGGCCCTATTGGCTGTACGACAGCGTGCTCGACTCGAACACGTCGGCGCTGTGTCAGGGCCTCAACGGCACCCTGCTTCCAGCCGACCACCCGTTCTGGGTGACCAGGTATCCGCCGAACCACATGAACTGCAGGTCGGGCGTGCGCAGCCTGACGCGCTCGGGAGCGGAGCGGCGCGGGGGCGTGACCGAATCACCCCCCGTGCTCGCGCCAGCGCCGGGCTTCGACACCCTACCGAGCCCGGACGACTGGGAACCAGACCTGAGCAAGTACCCCGCGCCCGTCGCACGCGCCTACGAGGCCGCGAGAGGAGCTGGACCATGACCCGAATCGCGCTCGGAGCAAGCCGCCAACTGGCAGGCACGGAGCCGCCAACCGAGTGGCTGCTACTGCCGCTCGGCGAGCTGCACGCCCGCTGGGTCGACGGGGACGAGGCCACCTTCGTGGTGGACGACGCCGCGCTCGCCAGCGTCATGGCCACCTACGCCCGCCGCGGCCGCGACCTCAGCGTCGACTACAACCACGCGCAATTTGACACGCGCCCGCGCACTGACCACGAGATGCGCTCAGCCGGGAGCTTCGAGCTCGAGCAGCGACCAGACGGACTGTGGATGGTCGACATCCGCTGGACGGCCGACGCCGAGCGCTACCTCCGTAACCGCGAGTACCGCTACCTCTCGCCGTCGTTCTCGGCGGACGAGTCGGGTCGCGTGCTTGACCTGCACAACGTCGCCCTGACGCCCAATCCGGCCACGCTCGGCGCTCTGCCGCTCGTGGCTAGCGCCACCCAACCGCCCAGCGGGGCGGGAGAGGAGATTCAGTTGGACCCCATACTGGTCGGCCTTAGTGCCGACACCCCACCCGCGCAGGTGTCCGTGAGGGTCGCGGCGCTGCACAACTTCGAGGGCGCCGTACTAGCGGCGCTCGGCGTCACCACTCGCGAGGCGGCGTTGAGCGCCGTCGAGCAGGGAGCCGCCGCCGTGCAGCTCACGGAGACGCTGACGGCTCGCGTCGACGAGCTCGAGGCCGCCGCGTCCGAGGCGGAGCGCGAGCAGGTGCTCGCCGACGCCAGGCGCGACGGGCGCCTCACCCCGGCGCAGTGCGCTGACGGCGGCTGGGCACGCACGGTCGACCTGGACGTCCTAAGGGCGTTTCTGGCGTCGGCGCCGCGCGTGGTGCCGCTCGGTGAGGTGTCCGAGCGTAGCGGCGACCAGTCGGACGCCACCCCAGCTGAGGCCCTCAGCGACTCGATCCGGCGTCTAGCGCGCCGCACTCGCAACTGACCCCCCAACCCCTAGCTCAAAGGAGACAACAACGTGGACATCATTGACCGCACGGCCGCTGGGGCGTTGATCCCCGAAACCATCGCTAGCGAGATCCTCGGCGACATCGAGTCCAGCAGCGCCGTCATGACGCTGGGCAAGCGAGCGCCGGACATGAGCAGCAAGGTGCACCGCATCCCAGTGCTCTCGGCGCTGGCGACCACCAAGTGGGTGGACGGCGACACCGGCATGATCTCTGGCTCCTCTGCCGCCTGGGCCAACAAGTACCTCGAGGCCGAGAAGTTGGGCGTCATCATCCCCGTCCCCAACGACGTGCTCGCTGATGCGTCGTGGGACGTGTGGGCGCAACTGCGCCCCTTGATCGTCTCCGCGATCGGCCGCCAGTTCGACCGCACGGTGCTGTTCGGCGAGGACGCCCCCGCGTCGTTCCCCGACGACCTCCTGACGGGCGCGAGCGCCGCCAGCCAGACCGTAGACCTCAGCACGCAGGTCGCCGCCGGCAAGGACCTGTTCGACGTCCTGCTCGGCGACGGCGGCACGATGAGCCTCGTCGAAGCCGACGGCTTCGCCGTCACCGGCCACGTCGCGGCGCTGGCCATGAAGTCCAAGCTCCGCGGTCTCCGCGCCAAGGTCTACGACGGCTCGGCACTAACCGCGGCTGGCGCCCCCCTCTTCCAGCGCTCTCCCGACCGGCGCGACATCCAGTCCGCCAGCGTCTGGGAGATCGAGGGCGACCCGATTTACCTACCGAAGAACGACGTGGTCGACAGCGCCAAGGCGCTCGTCTACTCGGGTGATTGGTCGCAGCTCGTGTGGGCCGTCCGCCAGGACATCTCCTACACGGTGCTCACCGAGAGCGTCATCCAAGACGCGAGCGGAAACATCGTCTACAACCTCGGCCAGCAGGACATGAGCGCTCTGCGGGTCACGTTCCGCGCCGCGTGGCAGCTGCCTAACCCCGTCAACCTCGCGAACCAGAACGAGAGCACCCGCTACCCGTTCGCGGTCCTCGTCCCCTGAGCTGAACCCGGTTCACCCCCGCCGCTAGGTGGGGGTGAACCACCCCAGTGGAGGTAGCAGAATGCCCAAGCAGACTGGCTCGTACAAACTCGCCCTCACCGCCGCCACCAGCAACGCCGCGGGCGGCGTCCTAAAGGTCCGCAACGACTTCGGGGCGGACGTCATCATCACGCGCCTGGTGCTCGACGTGACCACGAAGTCAACCGGAGTCGCCACGCTCGACGCTGGCGTGCACGCCACCGGGGCCGCGAGCGCCGACAACGTCATAGACGGCCTTGACGTCAACACCGCCGCCGGCGTGTTCGACAACATCAAGAACGGCGGCGTGAACGGCAAGGCGGCGGTCGCGTGGCCCGCCGGGCAATACATTGTGATCACCGCCTCGGCCACAGTCGCCGGCCTCGTCGGCGCCGCCCACGTCGAGTTCATCTACCGATGACCCGCGTCGTGTTCTTGCGCACCAAGCGGTACCCGCACCCCTCAGGCCCCAAACGCCTGAGGGGCACGGTGATGCCAATCGAGGACGACGTTGCGGCCGCCTGGGCCAAGGCTGGGCTCGTCGAGCTCCTGGACGCCCTCCCAGCGGAGCCCGAGGTCGCGCCACCCGCGCTCTCAACCCTGACGGTGCCACAGCTGCGTGAGCTCGCCGAGCAACACGGCGTCGACCTGCAGGGCGCCACCCGCAAGGCTGAAATAGTCGCGGCCCTCGAGGCCGCCGAATCAGCAGCCGCCGGCGCAGCGTCAGGCGAGCGCGACGGCGCCAGCTTGACCGACTGAGGAGTGACGCGTGCCCTACCTGACTGACGCCGAGCTCGTCGATCAGCACCTACCAGGTGACGTGGCCGCGCAATCCACGGTCACGGATCGCGCGGCGTGGATCGAGGCGGCGTCCGCGCAGGCCGACGGCTATTTGCGCCGCGCCGGGTACACGCTGCCGCTCACGAGCGTCGGCGAGGACCTCAAGGCCGCCGTCGGCGCCATCGCTGCGTACCACCTGGCCAGCAAGCTCGGGCTGCTGCCTGAGCCCGCGGCGCAGAGCGCCATCTACCTGCGCTACAAGGCCGCCATGGAGTGGCTCAAAGGCGTGGCGGACGGCAGCATCACGCCGATCGTGACGGGCGCACCAACCGACGACACGAGCGCAGCGCCGCTCGTCAGCAGCGACCCGCCTAGGGGCTGGTGACGTGGCCGCACGGTTCGAGTTCACGACCAAGAGCGACTTGCCTGACGTGCGGCGCCTTCTGCGGCGCCTGAGCCCCACCGAGCTCAGGGGCGCGCTGAAGAACGTCGGCGAGGCGGGTGTTGGTCTCGCCCAGGGCGCGTTCAAGGGCTCGAAGGCGCCGGACGGCACGAGCTGGCCGGCGCTGCAGGAGAGCACCCTGGCCGCCTGGGTTGGTAACGCCGCTGGCCGCCGGCGGAGGCGCGAGTACGGCACGCGGCCCCTCGTGCGCACCGCCACGCTGATGCGCAGCGTGGGCTGGCAGCTCGTCGGTGACGACGCGGTCGCCATCGGCACCGCGCAAGCCGCCGGGGTTTTCCATCAGGGCGACCCCGACCACCCGAACCGGCATATCATCCCGCCGCGGCGCTTTCTGCCGGAACGCGGAAAGCCCTTGCCTGACGAGTGGCGCGACGAGTTCGTGGACGCCATCGAGTCGTTCTTGGACGGGGGTGAGGCATGAACCTGCTGGGTGTGCTCGACGCCCTCAAGAACGTGGCGGCGGGCGTCCCTGACGTCAAGGTCGCCGCCATCGGCATCAACCAGGCGTGGCCGTCGACGCCGGCCGTTGAGATCATCCCCGCCGACGTGCGGTTGCAGACGTTCGCCGCCGGCAACCTTGACCAGCTCATGAGCGGCAGCGTCGTGCTGGCCGTGTACGTGGCGTTGACGGCGAACCTCGAGGACGACGAGCGCCTGCTCATCCCCATCGTCGAGGGCCTCGTGGAGGCGCTCAACGCGAGCTCGTTCGACCGCACCCTCGGCGGCCTCGTCGAGGACGTGCGGCCCGTCGCCGTCGATTTCGACCTGGTCAAACGCAACGGCAAGCTATTGCGCACCGCGTCTGTGACGGTGGCGATCGGTGACCTGGAAGTCAACGTGTGAGGAGGCCCAGCGTGGCCAAAGTCCGTTACACCCCGAAGCAAGGCGGCGCGTTCGCGCCGACCCTCGAGCCCGGCCAGGTGATCGAGGTGTCGTTTGAGGAGGCCGAGCACCTGGTGGCCACCGGCGCTTTCGAGCGCCTCGAGGCACCCACCGAGCTGGTGGGGGAGAGCGAGCCGCAGCCGCGGCCGCGGAAAGGTCGTGACTGATGGCCAGCGGCAGAGGCGGCAGCATCGGCATCGGCAAGGAAACCACGTGGGGCACTGCGGTGGCACCCACGCAGTTCTATAACGGGACCGAGGCCATCTCGGAGGAGCGCGGCCGCCTGCGTGAGGCCATCACGTTCGGTTCGCGGGCGGTGCAACCGGCTGACGCCGGTCGCCTGCGCATCAGCGGCCCCATAAGCGGCGTGCACGCTCGCCCCGTCGGCCTCGGGCACCTGCTCAGAGCCGCGCTGGGTGCGCCGACCACCACCGGCGCAAGCGCGCCCTACTCGCACGCGTTCAAGCCGGCGGCCACGAAATTCTCGGCCGCAGCGGCCCTACCGCCGTACAGCGTGACGGTCAAGCGCGACACCGGCATGATCCACCGCTACTCGGGTGGCCAGCTAAACCGCCTGACGCTCACCCAGCCCAAAGACGACGCGCTGTCGGTCGACACGGACTGGATCGCCAAAGGCGTCGCCGACGTGTCCGACACAGTGATCGTCGCGGAGACCACGCAACGGTTCCGGTATCAGCACCTAGCGGTGCTGCGCGACGCCGGGCCGTTCCTGACGCTCGAATCGGTGACGATCACGATCGAGAACAACCTGGAGACGGAGGAGCTCCTCAACGCCAGCGACGAGATCAGCGGCGTGGATTTCGGCGACTCCAGCATCAAGATCGACATGACCATGTCGTTCCAGAGCCTCGCCGACTACGGCGACTTCAAAGCCAACGTGACTAGGCCGTGGAAATTCACGTGGACCGTCGACGTCGGCAACAGCCTCGAGCTGTCGGTCCCGCGGCTGAACCTGGACGCGTTCGGCGCTCCCATCAGCGCCGCCGGGCGCCTCACCGCCAGCGCCTCAGGGCAAGCCGAGTTCGACGCCGTCGCCGGCCACTCGTTGCAGGCGACGCTCAAGAACAGCCAAGCCACCTACTGATCTCGTCCCGAGGAGGACTGACCGTGACCATCGTCTCCAAACTCCGTTCCGCCGCGACTCGCGCCGTGGAGCTGCCCGACCTCACCCGCGAGCTGCGCGAGCTCGGCGAGCTCACGTCCGACCAGCGCATCGTGGTGCGCATCCGCAAGGTGCGTGCCGCCGAGGTCGCGGCCGCCATCGGTACCGTGCCGCTCCTGTTCAGCCTCTCCCGCGAACGCCAGGAGGGCGAGTCACCCGCTGAGTTCGCGCAGCGCATGCAGGACAAGTTCTTGGACGACTCGCGGCTGCAGCAGGCCGCCAGCCAGCAGCAGTTGGCGTCACAAGCGGCGGTGGTAGCGCTCGGCGTGACCGCCGTCGGCGTCGCCACGCTGGACGGCGAGCCGGAGTGGGAGCCGCTGACCCTCGACGTGCACGGCGGCGAACCCAACGCCGGCCTGCTCGGCGGCAGCCTCGCCACCGTGCACGACGCCATCCTGGCGTTCGGGACGGTCGACCTGCCGCGCATGGGGGGAGCGGCTGGCACCGAGACGTTTCCTGGCCAGCCCGCTAGCGCTGCTGGTGAGCAGAGCAGCGGCGTACTACGGGGTGACTCCGAGCCAGTTCCTGAATCGCCCGCTGGTTGACGTCGGCTTCGACCTCGAGGTGTACCGCGCCGATCAGGAGGCGCAAGCCGTCGAGATAGAGAAGCAGAAGCTGAAGCAGGGGCGCGGCTGACGTCGCGCCCCGCCTCGTGAGGGAGGAGGGTCATGGCCAACATCGTCGAGATCCTCATCCGCGCCCGCGACGAGGCCAGCAAGGTCCTACAGGGCGTTGAGCGGCAGGTCAGCGCGACCGCCGCCGCCAACCGCCGCGAATGGGAGGCAATGAGTAAGTCCAGCGCCGTGGCGCTGGGAGCAATCACCGCAGTAGGTGGCGCCGCGCTCGCCACCGGACTCAAGTTCGTCACGCTCGCAGGGCAACTCGAGCAGTCCAAGATCGCGTTCGAGACGATGCTCGGCTCGGCCGAAGCCGCCGACGCGTTTCTCAAGGACCTGGCGGACTTCGCGGCCGCCACGCCGTTCGATTTCCCCGGCCTGCAGAACAGCAGCCGCCTGCTGCTGGCGTTCGGCTTCCAGGCGGAGGCTGTCATCCCCATCGTCGAGACGCTGGGTGACGCCACCAGCGCCTTGGGCGGCGGCACGGACACCCTGGAGGGCGTCGTTCGCGCCCTCGGGCAGATGCAAACCAAGGGCAAGGTCGTCACGCAGGAGCTGCTGCAGCTCGCCGAGCGCGGCATCCCCGTCTTTGACATCCTCAAGGAGAAATTGGATCTGACGGGCGAGCAGGTTGCTGATATCGGCACCCTGGGTATCTCGTCCAGCACGGCTATCACCGCCATCCTCGAGGGGCTCGGCGAGCGCTTCGGCGGCGCCATGCAAAAGCAGTCCGCCACCCTGCTGGGGCTCTGGAGCACCGTCAAGGACACGGGCTTGCTGATCGCGACCGACCTCGGCGCGAAGATCAGTGAGGCCCTGGACCTGACGGGCTTGCTGGAGACGCTCATCGGGTGGTTGGACGCGCTGCGCGAACGCGTGGCGAACCTCGACCTTAAACAACTGTGGGTCGACGGGCGCGACGGAATCGTCGTGTTCGCCGGGGCGCTCGTGGGTATGGCGTTGCCGGCCGTCATCAACTTGGTGCGGGCGGTGGTGCCGCTGCTGGCTCGCCTCGGCGCGATGGCGCTCGCTGGTGCCCTCGTCGCTGACGTCGCCGTGCAGCTCGGCGTGGATTTCGGCAAGTTGGCTGCGCCGAGCGGCGCCATCGCCCGCGTCGGCAGCGTCCTGATGGGCCTCGCCGACGTCTTCAAGGGCGTCACCACGTCGATCGCCAGCCTCATCCTGGCGTCGGCCAAGGGTTTCACGGACTGGGCGGAGTTCTTTCGCAAGGCCGCTGACGCCGTCGGCAACGTCATCACGCAACTCGGGCGGCAGGCGACCGCCGTCACTGATCTGCTGGGCGCTCTGGCTAGTTTCGATGGTGCCAAGATCACCGCCGCCTGGGACTCGCTGCGCAACGTCGGCGGGTTCAGCCTCGGCGCTGACCTCACGGCGGCGTGGACGACCTCGTTCGACGGCCTCGAGGAGAGCATCCTCGACGGCTTCGACCGCGCCAACAACTTCGTGGCCAGTGGCTGGGACAAGATCGTGGCTGGCTTCACGGGTCACGTCGACGACGCCACCAACGCCGTCGTCACCAAGGTCTCGGACGCCGTCAGCAACGGCGCCAAGCGGATTATCGACTGGAGCAAGCTCCTCACGGGCGACGCCGCCCCGGCGCTGCTCGACGTCGCCGACGCCAGTGATCAGCTCGCCACCGCCATCAAAGGCAGCGCCGAGGAGGCCGCGAAGGCGGCCATCACGTGGCAGCAGGCGCTGGAGGGCATCGGCGCGAGCGCCGCCACGCACCTGCGTGACGCGCTCGGCGTCGACCAGCCTGACAGCCCGCTCGTGCAGGCCGGTAAGGCCATCGTGGCCAGCATCGCCAAGGGCTTCAACGCGGCGTGGCCGGAGTTCATGACTCGCCTCGGCACCGGCCTGGCCAGCGTGCAGGACTGGCTGGCGCAAGGCGCCCTGCAAGCGCACGTGACCTCAGGCGCTTCCCTGCGCGAACCGGCCACCGGCCCCGCCAGGCTCGGCCCCGGCCGCCCCTACATCCCCGCCCCCATCGGCATCGGCGGCCGACCAGCCCCCGCCGACCCCAGCGCGTTCATGCCCGCCATCGCGCGTTACAGCGAGGCGCTGTTCGGGGAGCGCAGCGCCCCCGGCAGGTTCCTGGCGGACCTCGAGCGCATGTTCGCGCGTGCGGAACGCGAAGCTAACCGCGGCGGCCGCGTTGACCAGTACGCCATGCAGGCTGCTCAGGCCGCGCGCTTCGACGCAGCCGGAACCCTCGCCTTTCACAACCGCGTGGTGTTCGACCCGCGCAGCGCCGGTTTCGCGCGGGACCTCAACGACCCGCTGCCGTTCGCAGGCGTGCCGCGCCCCCGCAACATCGGGGAGCCCGGCGCATTCGCGGTGCTGCCCGCGCCCGTCGACCTGACCGGCACCACGCCCAGCGCGGTCGTGCGCGGTGACCGCTCGGCGCTCCCACAGGAGCAACTCGACGCGCTCCTGCGCAAGGAGCTCGAGGCCCGTCAAGCCGTCGTGGACGGCCTCACCATGATGTCGACCGAAAACGGGCCGCTCGCGAACTTCGGCACGCAGCTCCTCAAAGCCGCCAGCGAAGCAGTGCCCGCCTTCGGCGCCGCGCTCGATGGCTTCGTGCAGGCAGGCCCGCTCGGCGCGGTAGTCGGCTTCTTCAGCGAGCTCCTGACTAAGAGCGCTCCCATGCAGCAGGCGTTCGAGGCACTCAATGCGGCGCTGGTGCCGCTCGGCGATCTCCTGGGGCACGTCATCGCGCCAGCACTCAGAGTGCTCGGCGCCATCGTCGGTTTCGTGGTCGACGCCCTGATCGCCGTGTACAACGCGTTACTCGGTTGGCTGTTCGGCACGTTCGAAAAGGGCATGTACGATCCCCCGGACAAGACCGAGCCGGACCCGCGCATCCATAGCGACCGGCCGCCTGCCGGCCGCGAGGTGACATTCGGTGGCACCGGCCCCAGCGTTCAGTTCGGTGTCGCCACGCCACTGTTGGAGGCCGCGCAGCTGTCGATGACGGCCGCCGGCACCATGCAAGGCGCCGCCACCACGATGGCTGGCGCCACCAAGGCGTTCGGTGATTACGTCGCTGAGCTCGTCGAGAACGGCGTGCGCGTCGTGCTCGATCAACGCGCAGGCACGCAGGGCGCCTCGGCGCTCACAAGCAGCGCCTACCTGAGGAGGTGAGCGCATGTACGCAATAGACGTCTACAACGCCAACGGCAGCCTGCGGCGCGTCTTGACGCCGGTGGACGCTATCGATGCCGTCGCTTGGCAGCGCCGCGGGGACGGCGACTGCGGCGAGGCGATGATCCGCGGCAAGGGCCTCGACTTGAGGCCACGCGACGTCGTCGCTATCCGCACTGCCAACGCTGGCGTGCAGTACGCCGGGTGGGTCGTGGAGAGTCACGATCCTCGCGACACTGGCTTGGTGGAGACGCGTCTCGTCGGCGGCGCGAGTCGCCTCGGTGAGACGATCAACACGGTGCCGTGGATGGCTGGCGGGGACGTCGCGGCGATGGCGGGCCTGCTGGGCGCCGCCTTGCCGCTCCCGCCGATGATCGGCGGCGTCACGTACGACCTGCTCGGGCTGCAAGCCGGCCCGCGGGAGCCGCGCCTCGAGACGCTCGCCGACACCCTGGACGCTCTCGCTGCTCTCGCGCCCGGATTCACCGTCCCGACCGGCGGCACCTACAAGTACGCGGGTGTCACGTACGGACCCGGGTCGGTCATCCCGCCCGTCCGCTGGGGCACCCTACCCACCGTCACGGGCGGCAAGCTCGTCGTCCGCGGCTTCTTCCGCCGCGCCTTCGGCGAGTGGGTGTGGGACGAGACGTCCACGCTCGCGCCCATCGTGGTGGAGTGGTCGCCGCTAGTCAGCGAGGACGTCGTTGACCGCGTCGTTGTGGTGTTGTTCGATCGCGTCACGCAAGGTGCGACCTGGCGGGCGATCCACACGGACACGGCGGTGACGCCGCCGCCGGGCTCGCGCGGCGTGTACATGGACGACGCTCAGACCCCCGTGCCTGTCGCTCACCGCTACGCGCTGCCAGGCTCCAACTTGGCGGCGTGGGCGCGTGTCGACCAGCCGCCGAGCGAGAGCCTCCGCGCGGTGCCCCTCACAGCGAGCGGCACCGCGAACTTCAGCGACCTCGGTCGAGCGTTCGATGGCGACCTGACCACGTACGCCAGCAGCACCGCAGCTGGCCGGCTGTGGATCAACCGCCAGGGCCCGCTGGACGCCCGCGGCATACGCATCCGTTACTCGTCGTTCGTGCCGCTGCGGCTCAGCGTTAACTTGCAGCGGCAGGAGTCGGCGACGGCGATGGCTTCGGCGATCGCGGAGCTCGAGTTGCCCGCCACCAGCGGTGAGCAGGCGGACGCGACGCTGCTGTGCCCGCCGAGTCTGCGGACGACCGCCCCCTCGCGCGTGCTGGTGAGCCTGGACGGTAGTGCTACTGCCGCGGGTGACGTGCGCGTCTACGATTTCGTGGGTCTCGCGCCGGATGTTGGCGTGTTGGACCGCATCGCCCAGAGCGCCGTGCGCTTGCCGCCCGCGGCGGCCGCCACCGTCACGCTGCTCGGCCTCATCGTGGCCCCAAGGCCAAACGTGACCGTGACGCTGGCGAGCGGCGGCATCCTCGCGGCGCAAGCGGAGTCGTGGGAGTACAGCATCACGCGTGAGGAGGGCTTCAGCACGCGCGTGCGGCTCGCGCACGACCTGCCTGCTGAGCAGGCGCGTGCGCAGGCGCTGCTGGCGCAGCGCATCGACGGCCGCGTGCGCGGCGGACTCAGGCGCCTGACGTGACGGTCCTGGAGACCCCAACCGGAGACGTGCAGCTCCGCAGCGACCAGGTGCAAGCAGAGTCGAGCCTGGAGCGCACCCCGAGCGTGACCCCGGCCGGGGTGCCAGTGATCATTGGGGATGGCGGCTGGGCGCCTGAGCGCATCCGCATCACCGTCACCGTCGCTGACCCCTTAAGTGCCGATGGTGTGGCCGAGGTGGAGCTGCTCCTAGCCCGCCTGCGGACCGCAACGCGGCTCAGGACCCTAGACCGAGCCGCCAACATCGTGGCTTTGCAACGCGTGCGCCGCACCAACCGTGGCGTGCAATGGGGCGTGCTCGCCGACCTGATCATCGGCCCCTGGACGAACTTGTCGACGGCCAACACCGTCACCGTCTTAGGGCAGAGCGTCACTATCGGCGGCCTGCCGCTCACCGTGGAGGTGACCTGAATGCCGGAGTGGGACAACACCCAAGGCAACGTCGTGTGGACGTTGCTTGGGAATCAGTTGGTCGCGAACGTCGACGGGCAGAAGGTCGCGGTTCTCGACCCGAGCGAGAAGCTCACCAACCGCCTGGCGTTCGAGGGCGTGGCGAGCGGCGTGGCCACCCTCGACGCCGACAGTCGCCTGGCGCAGGACGCCCGCTACTTGACCGGGTACGGGGAGGCGGCGAACGAGTTGGTCAACCCCGCCGCTAGCGTCACGCTCGACCCGCGCACGAGCAATTTCGTGGTGCTGCGCGGCCTAACGCGCAACGTCACCGTGACCTTCACGGACCCGGCGGACGCGCCGACTCGCGCTACCAGCCTCACTGTCGTGGTCGAGCGCAGCGCCTACGCCGTGACGTTCGCCGGCGCCTCCGGCCCGGTGCCGGCCCCCAGCGGTCGCGAGTGGGACATGTGGGTTTTCACGTGCGTGCGGCTCGCTGGCACGTGGCGCTGGTGGCCGGCCGCGGCGCCCGGCTTGAGCCTCGACGTGGTCGCGCCCGGCGTGCCCGGCAGCGTGGCCGCCGTCGGCAGCGACCAGAAGGTCACCCTCACCTGGGTGGACCCCGCCGACGCGGACCTGGCGGGCATCCGCGTCTACCGCGGCCTCGCGAGCGGCTTCGACCCCGGTGAGTTGGTGGCCACCGTCGCCCCCGGCGCCCAGACGTACGGTGACAGCGGCCGCGCCAACGGCACAGCCCTCTACTACCGCGTCACGGCGGTCGATCACAGCGGGAACGAGTCCGCCCGCAGCGCGCAGGTCACCGCCACCCCCGGCTCGGTCGTCACTGGTCAGGCCGTCTACCGCGCCAGCGCGGTGCGTGACGCCATCTCGCGCACACAATCGGGTTACTTCGCGGAGACGGACCCGCTGTACTGGACTGACGCCAGCGCCGCGACTTCGCACAAGAACGCGCTGCGCTTCGGGAGCCACAACCTCGTGTCGGGCGCGCAACCACCGCAAGGCGCCACGATCCTGAGCGCCAAGGTGACCGTCTACAACCACCAGGTCCAGGCGGCGGCCGACGCGAGCGACTGGGTGGACATCGCGCTTGAGCAGGTCGATAGCGCCGCGCAGCTCAGCTCGAGTAATGACTTCAACACGCGTAGCGCCAACATCGGCAGCACTGTGCGCTGGACGTACTCTGCCACCCCCAGGGACGCCGCGAACGTCTCGCCGGAGCTGCAGGCCATCGTGCAGGCCATCGTCAACCGCGCCGGGTGGGCGCCGGCCAGCGGTGCCATGCAGTTCTTCGCCGCCTCGAACCCCAGCAGCTTGCACACGGCGCAGATGCGGTCGGGCTACACCGGCGCGGCGGGCACCTACCCGATGCTCGTCGTCGACTGGGAAGCCTGACGTGAGCCCCATCAGCACGGCGCTGCTCAGGGCGATGGGGGTGGAGCGCCCACCCGTGGTGGGGCCGCCGCCCCCGCCGCCGCCCGGCCCGGGCGGCACCCTCGCCGGGGTCGGCAGCGCGGCGGGCAGCCTCGCCGCCTACCCGAAGACCAGCGACACGACGGCGGGCAACTGGTTCGTCGATCCCGTCAACGGCAGCGACGCGGCCCCCGGGACGAGCGTCGGGACGGCGTTCAAGACGCTGGACAAGGCCCTCAGCGTGGTCACGGACGGCCAGACCATCCTGGTGCGGGCCGGGCGCATCAAGCTCGCGGCGGCGTTGTCGAGGAGCGCGCAGTGGTCGACCGGCATCAAGGTGTGGGGTTACGGCGCCGAGCGGCCGATCCTTGATGGCGCGAACATGAGCAGCGGCCGCCTGCTGATCCTGGCGGGCCGTAAGGAGCACTGGCGCGGCTTCGAGATCGTCAACGGTAAGGACACCGCCTACGGCGGCACGGTGCACGTCACCGGCGCCTACAACACGCTCGATCGCCTCAATGTGCACGACTGCCTCGGCACCGGCATCTACGGGTACGGTGCCGCCTGCGCCTATAACGTCATCCAAGATAGCCTGGTGTGGAAACTCGGGGACGGCTCCAGCCAGGGCACGAACGTGGCCGACGGCATCATCTGGGGCACGGGCGCGGCGCATCACCTGACCGCAGTCAGGACGATCGCGCAGAACAACCCCGACGACGGGTTCGACAGCTATAACGGCCTCGATTGCACCTTCTGGGATTGCGTGGCCATCGCTAACGGCTACTACTGGACGGGCGTGCAGGGCGGCTCGAGTTGGGGTGACGGCGCCGGCTTTAAGCTCGGCGGCGGCGGCAACCAATCCGCCAGGAACAAGGCGATCGGGTGCCTCGCGATCCTCAACCGCTCGCACGGCGTGACTTTCAACCTGTTGGCGAACGGCGGCGGGGAGATGACCTGCAACACCGCGGCTTTCAACGGCCTCGGTGGCATCTACACGTGGGCGGCCCCGTCCGGGTCGCCGAACGTGCTGAATTCCAACATCAGCTGGGGCAACGGCGACGCCGACTACACGAGCGCCGCGAACAACACCGTGACCCACAACAGTTGGCAGGCAGGCGGCGGCGACCCGAAGTTCGCCGACCGCACCTCCGGCGACTACTCGCTCCTCGCCAGCAGCCCGTACCTGACGACCGGCCAAGGCGGCACGCCGATTGGCGCCTCAGACGTCGCGCTCCAGCTCGCACTGGATTGGTCCCAAGGACGGTTGACAATCTGATGGAGGGCGCATGACAAGTAACAAGGTCAACTTGCGAATCAAGCAGGGCGACACCGCGCGCCTGACGTTCACCGCGTCCAGCGTCGCGAACGGCGTGACCGCGCCACTCGACCTGACAGGGTGTGTGGCGCAGTTCGCGATCGCGGAGCGGCCGGGCCGCGCCCCGAACTGGTCATGGGATTCAGTTGGCCCAGAGGAGCGCGTTAGCATCGCCGACCCCGCCGCTGGCAAGGTCACCGTGACCCTCCAGCCTGCCGATAGTCGCGCCTGGGGACGCTTGACGCAACTCGTGTGGGAGCTTACGGTCACGTTCCCGACCGGGGACCGCCTGACGCTGGCCGAGGGCAGCTGCGTCGTAGATCTGGAGGTGACCAGGAGTGACTGACACCAGACTGCAGACGGTCTTAGAAGTTGAGACAGCCAGCGTCACCATGCAAGTCGGGACGGCGATCAGCACGCTGGTCGGCGTCCCGGGGCCTCCAGGACCGCCTGGAGCGCAAGGCGCGAAGGGTGATCCCGGCACGCCAGGAGCTGCTGGCGTGCAACCGTCTGGGTTCACGCAGCTGGTGGCGTTGAGTCAGGCGGAGTACGACGCCCTCACGCCGCCAGACCCGAACACGCTGTACTTCGTCCTGGCCAGCTGATGGCTATCAAACTCGATGCCGCCCAGATCGCTAACGTCTACGCAGGAGCGACGCCAGTATCAAAGGTCGCGCTCGGCTCGGCCCTCGTCTGGTCGGCAGCACCACCGCCCGCGCCAGTCACGACCCTGGTTGACGTCAGCGACGACGGGTATCACTACTATCCATTTCAGCCCGCCGATTACCTGGACGCCGTGAGCGTCGCGCTATGGCCCGGGCAAGCCGCGCGCGTGTTCTGTCGCTTCCAGCTGCCAGCAGACTTCGACGCCGCCAAGCCCATCGTGGCGAGCAGACTGAGGTTCACGAGCCGCAACGCCGATGGTGCGGCGCAGACCCGGCTACACGGTTACCGCGCCAAGAACGCCCTAGCGCCAGCGAACCTCGAAGGCAGCGCGGCACTAACGCAAGTAGCTAACCTGACCAGCGCGTCGGTGCTGTGGGACATGCCAGCTACCGCCGCCGACGAGGCGTTCTGGAGCCCAGACCTAGCGGGCGTCCTCAACGAGCTCTTGGCGCTCGGAAACGCAGCAGGCGACAACATCGTCATCTGGGCGGTGAACACCGCTAGCGGATGGATTGAGAAGGACGTGCGAGCGTCCGAGGCTGGCCCCAATGGCCGGCCCGCGCTCGAAATCACCTACTGGGAAGGCGGCTGAGGATGCGAGCAGACCAAGTGCGTTTGGTTGGCGCGTACGACAACCTCACGCTGACACGTGCCCGCATTTCTGAGGTCGTCACTGACGTCGATGTCGGCGTCTTCCGAGCGCCGTTCGGCACCACGCCACATACCCTGGGCTCCGGTCGCGACCTGCCGAGCGTGATCACGATTCGTGGAGCGCTCGAAGGCGCAACCCGGTCCGAGAGCAACGACCTATTGGGCCAACTGCGTCAACTGCTCCCGGGAGTGACCCTCCTCGAAGTGGGAGAGCCACCGCGCCGCGTGACTGTGCGAGGCGGTAGCGGTTCTCTGGTGTCGACACCGACACGCACGGGCTGGTCGGTCACCCTTCAGCTCATCGATGCAGGCCAGGCGTGGACGCTATGATGCACTATGCCTGGTTCGGTAGTACGAAACCATACCCCCGGCTCTTGGGAGCCGGGGGCTTGCCTTTTAGCCTGTAATGGGAAAGCAGAACCGCCCATTCCCCACTCGTCTATTGCCACGTAATTTGGAACGCTAGTGTCACTTAATTTGGAACGCGACAAGAACAGCGGCTCAGCTAGGGCCGTCGTCAAACGCCAGTGCGGCTCCCACACGGTGCGGCAAGACGACGTGCTTGGCGCGCGGTGCCTGGGCGACTAGCAGGGAGGCTATGTGCGGCTGGCAAGTCAGGAAGAGGACCTGCTGGCGCTCGGCGAGGTCGGCGAGCACCGCCGCGAGGCGCGCGGCGCGCTCGGGATCAGCGTTGGCGAGGACGTCGTCGAGCACGAGTGGAAGGGCGACGTTGGCGGCGGTGAACGACTCGATGAGGCCGAGGCGCACGGCGAGGTAGAGCTGTTCGAACGTGCCGCGGCTTAGGTCCGCCGCTGCGAGCACCTCGTCGTTCGGAGTGAACGCCCGCAGCTCGCGGCCCTCGTGGAGGTGAACGCGCACGTAACGGCCCGCCGTCATAGTTCCGAAGTGATGCCCGGCGCGGCGCAGCACCTCTGGGACTTTCGTGCGCTCGTACTCTTCGAGCGTGTCGTCGATCAAACCCTTGGCGAGGCGCGCGACCACCCAGCGCCGCACTTGGGCGCGCGCTTCTGCTGCGACGCGTTCAGCGGTCTGCAACTGAGTGGCTAGGTCGGCGGAGGCTTCTGCCTCCTCCAGCTTCTGCGTGAGGGCTCCGGTCTGCTCGTTGAGCCTGCGCGCTGCCGTGGCCAGGGTGCGCTCGCGCTCCTGCTCGAGAGTGAGGCTCGCCTGCCAGCCCTGCGGGTCTCCCGCGGCTAACGCCTCACGCGCCTGGTCGGCGCGGGCCCCGAAGCGGGCAGCGACATCACGCTCTGCAGCGACAACCGCTGCCTGCAACGCCAGGCGCTTCTGCTCTAGTTCCAGGTAGCGCGCCTCCACCTCCTTGGCACGCGCCGCCCAAGCCCTAACCGTGCTGGCCGCGTCTTCGGGTTCGGAGGCTAGGCCTAGCGCCATAGCCAACGCGCCGACTTGCTTGCGGTAGTCATCGGCTCGCGCCATGGCGGGCCGCAGCTTGGCGTCAACGTCCCTGAAGGCAGACTGCACGGCCTGCAGCCGCTCGATGTCCGCTACGAAAGCCGGCAGCTCCTCCGGCGGCAAGTCGGCTGGCACGCCGGCTGTGCGGCACCACTCTGCCCAGGCGTTCAGTAGCGCCGTGCGTTCCTCGCCGAGCTTGGTTGCGTTGCCCGCGTGAGTGGTGAAGGCCGCGCGAGCGTCCCTGGCTTCACGTGCAGCGCGGTCAAGGTCGCTTCCGCTGCGGGCTGCCGCCTCGAGCGCGGCGTCTAGCTCCAGTGCTGCGCGGCTCACCGCCGCCACGTCCGCCGAGCGCGCGTCCCTCTTGAGTCCAAGCGCCGCCAACGCCGACTGCAAGTCCGCGGTCAAGTCGGTCTCCTCCGCGCGCAACGCCGCCGCCCGCTCCTCGAGCTCCGTCAGCGCGGCAGCGGCGACCCGGGACCGTCGCCAGCGCGGCCACAGGAGCACCGTTGCCACCACCAAGGCGGCCGCGGCCGCCAGATACGCGCGGTCCGAACGCCACCCTAGCCAGCCGGCGCCGAGCGCGAGGCACAGGACGAGCGCCCAACCAACCCAGCGTTGCCAGCCTGCGGCCCGCATCGCGCTTACCCGCAGCTGCTCGTTGGCTTGCGCGCGCGCGTCACGCACCTCGGCCAACTCGGTGAAGAGGTCGCTCACGCGGGCCATGCCGGCCTTCCGCTCTCGCGTGCGCTCGGCTAGTTGCGCCAAGGCGGCGTCTACGGCTGCGTCATCGTTGGCGGGTTCCGGCTCGACCTGCGCGAACGCCCGTACGAGTAAGGGTTCACGCAGGAGGCGCTCGCGCACATCGCGGGCGGCCTCCTCACGTCCGGCGGCCAGGCCGACCTGAAGTTCAGCCTCGGCCTTCGCCCCCTCCAAGCGAGCTAGTGCCGCGGCCTTCTCCTCGATCGCCGCCCTCGCGGCGGCGGCCCGCGCACGCCACCCCGCGCCATCCACGAAGTCAGCTAGCCGCTTGGGGTTCCAACGCGGTCCTAACGCTGAGAGGCCAGCGCGCAAGTCGGCAACATGCTGGCTTAGCTCCTCCTGACGCGTCTCTACTTCGGCCGCGGTCTGCTCGAACGCTGCCAGCCTGGCCTCCAGCCCCTTGACGTCCTCGGCATGCGCTAGCCACAGCGCGGGAGCCGGGCCAGCGCCTGTGCCAGCCGCGTAGTCCGCGATCTCAGCCTCCAAGGTGGCGAGGTCGACGCCGGCAGCTGCGCCCGCCTGCCAATTGGGCCACGCGTAAAGCAGGGCGCTGAACCACCCGACGCGTTCGGCCGCCGCCGCGCGCTCAACCGCGCGCTGCTCCGCCTCCGCCGCCACGCTGACCCGCTCGCGGACCGCCGAAGCGTAGTTGGCTGCCTCACGCCTGGCGGCGTGTGCTGCGTTGAGCGCGCTCGTCAGCTCTCCAGCTAGTTGGCCAAGCGTCGTGGCCGGGCTCCTTGGCTTGAGAAGGCCATTCAGTTCGTCATCCAGCGCGCGAGAGGCGCGACCGGCGTTGGCCCCCGCCCCCGCGACGGCCGCAGAGTAGAGGCGCTCCTTCACGGCCGCGTCGGTGAGGGCCTCGAACGACTGAAGCTCGCCAAGGCCGAACGCGAACACGTTGCGGTAGACGCTGGCGTCGAGCTGGCCGGTGAGCGCGGCGAGGTGCGCTGAAGCTAGCGACTCGCCCGTGTCCAGGTCTCGCAGCCGCTGCGTGGCTCGCGCGCCGCTGCGAGAAACGCGGTAACGCTTGCCGGAGACGCTGATGTCGACGCTGCCAGTCACTCGCGTGGTCGCGGTCAGCGTGGTCGGGAAGAGCAGCGCCTGAATGAAGGCCATGAGGGTGCTCTTGCCTGCTTCGTTCGGGCCTTCGAGGACCATCAGTCCGGCGCCGAACTCGAGGTCGAGGTCGTGCAGCCCGCGGAAACGCGTGACGGCCACGCGGTCTATGCGCATGTTCTAGCCCTCCGCCGACTCTGCGTCGACCAGGTCGAAGGCGGCGATGGCGGCCTCGTCCCATAGCGCCTGAGCCTCGGCGATCAACGCCTCGAGGCCCAAGTGGTCGGCGACGTTGCGGAGTAGCGCGTGCGACTGCAACTCGGCGACGAGGCTAGCGACGTGCGCGGAGGCGTCTGGCCGGCGCGCGTCGCTCAGGGTCAGGAGGTCCGCGATGAAGTCGCCAGCTCGTAGCCGCGTCTCGCGGTCGAGTTCCGGCCTAGTGCGCAGCCGGACCTCGTCCCACCACACGCCAGCGGGGGCGACGTCGACCAGGTACTCGAGGAGTCCGGTCTCGCCAGCCTTCTGCAGCGCAGCGTGGGTCGGCCCCGAACCGTGCAGGCTAGCGCGCAGGACTTGCGTCAGCGCCGTGCCTCTCGGCAGTAGCGCTGCGGCAGTCAGGGCGGAGTGAACTTCGGCGACGCTAGCGAGGCCCGCGATGTCCAACTGGATGTCGTCGAAGCGCACGAGGCCGACCTCGACGAAGCTGGCCGTCGCCCGCCCGTCGTCCACGTCGACTAGGTAGAAGCCTTTCTCGCCCGTCTCGTTGACGTGACGCGCCTGCAGGTTGCCTGGGTAGATGGCGAGGGGGTGCTCGTGGCTCAGCACGGCGCGCACGTGCACGTGGCCGAGCGCCCAATAGTCCATGCCGGAAGCGCGCAAGTCGGCGAGGGAGGCTGGCGCGTAGTTGGCGTGCCCACCGCGCCCGTCGACGTTCGCGTGCAGCAAGCCGACTTGGTAGCCGACGAAGCTACTGTCGCGCTTGAAGCGCAGCGCGAGATTCTCAGTGACTTCCTGCCTTGCGTACGAGATGCCGTGAACGAGCGCGAGTTGTTGGCCGTCCTTGACGACGGGCGCGCTCGCTACGTCGTCGTGACCGAACACCGTGACACCTGGCGGCCAGTCGCCTATCGCCGACCAACGGCCACCTTGCGGGTCGTGGTTGCCGTGCACCACGAAGGACTGAACTCCGGCGGCGGCGAGCCGCGCCAGGCCGTCGCGGAAGCGCAGCTGAGCCCTCACGCCTGCTTCCGCACCGTCGTAGACGTCACCTGCTATGACCACGAAGTCGACTTCGGCGGCTAGGCAGGCGGTCACGGCATGATCCCAGGCGGTCAGTGACGCATCGCGCAAGGTGGCGGCTAGGTCTGGGCGGTTGGCGCGCAGCCCTTGGAACGGGGTGTCTAGGTGGAGGTCGGCTAGGTGAGCGAACCGGAAGCGCAAAGGTCACTCCTTCCTGCTACCGGTGACCGGAGCGGTTTCGGGGAGGATATCGCGAGCCCAACGCTGGTGACTATGAAAGAAGGTCGCAGTTGGCTGGTGCCCACTGCGACCTCCTCCGGCCAGGACCCCCATGTCCTGGTCGCGCCCCTAGCGCGAAGTTCCCTCTCTCTGACCCTACCGAGCGGTGCGGCTGGCTAGCGGTCGCCGCTCGGCGGTTACCCTGGCGCGGCCCTCAGCTTGGTGGCCGTGCACTCAACTCGACATCGGCAACGGGTGCTTTGGGCACCGCCGTGCGCCCAGAAGGCAAGTTGAGCAAGCCACACATGCCCGTCCGCAGTTCAGCTCCAGGTTTAGCTATCCCGAAGCCTTGCACGTGGCTCGCGCCAAGTGCCCTTAACTCCTCACATGCGGACAGGTCCTCGATGCCCTCTGCCACTACGACCGCGTAACGCTCGCTCGTGCTCCTCACGAAGTCCCGCGCCGTTTCGCGCAGGGCGTCGTTGCCCTCGTAAAGCGCGGTGTAAACCACGCTGCGGTCGAGTTTGACGCCGTCTACCGGCACGTCGAAACGGACGCGGTTGCTCAGGTCGTGCGGGGTGACGTCATCCAGGAAGATGCCGCCGCAACGCTCGCGCAGGAGCCACAACTGCCGTGCCATTGCTGGCGCCTCCGAGGTGCCCCCTTCGACTACCTCGATGTAGAGGCGTTCCGTGACGCTAGGCAGCATGCCTTCTAACGTGCGCAGCGCCTCCGGTAGGAGGATCTGGGCGGGCGTTAGGTTGATGGACAAGCGGGCCATAGGGTGCGCGGCGAGCGCCTGCGCTCCCCTCAGTAGCGTGAAGTGCGTGAATATCTCGATCCGTGCTGGAGCCAACCAGCGCGGCAAGATATCGAGCGGACCGCGAACGGTGCCGTCTGGCATCTGCCAGCGAACTAACGCTTCTGACCAGTCGTCTCGCTCACTCGCCAGTCTGGCGATGGGCTGAAACATGAATTTCAGGTCTTCTAATGGTGAGGGCATTCGGGGGAAGGGGATCTTTAGTTCAGGGCTTTGTTGGGCTTAGACCGTGGGCGCGCTGAGCTGCGGCGAGTTGAACCGCCAGCCCAAGGCTCCGCTGGGTGACTTAGCCGACGTCCCACTCGCCTGGAAGGTTGCTTGTGCCGGCGAAGACGGCATTGGCAGGGCTGTAAGCGGCGACGCTACCGACGGCGAGACCGGATACGGCGAGGGTGACGATCAGGGCGGTGAAGATGTTCTTGAGGTTGCGCATGATGGGGGAGTACCTCCGTGGCGTAGTGACCAGAAGGTAATCCGCGACCCGCTTCAAAGGCGCTTCACCGCTTGCGCATCGCATGTGAAGCGACACTGAAGCGCATTAGCGCCTACCCTTAGTCTCACATCGGAAGAGGGTGAGTTCGACCATGGACAGAGAAGAAGCGCTCCGCAAGCTGCAGGCAACCACGACGTTCACGTTCGTAGGGGACAAAGTCCTGCTGCGTCAGGCACGCGTTCTGCAAGCGGCCGCCGAGATCGAACGCCAACTCACGTACGCCACCAACGCCCCAAGCGACCGCGCTGCCGTGGCCGCGTACGGCCACCAGTTGCGGAGCGCCTGACAACCACCAGGGGCAGGCACTGCCGACAAAAGACCACTTGCTCTCAACATGAATCCCGTAACACCGCTGCCGCCAGCTAACGCGGCGGCTATCCTGAGACGATGTGGCTCCAACGCCAACTCACCGCCATCACGGGGGCGAGCAGACCCGTGGTCCTCACGGGCGGTGAGCCGTACGGTGCCCCGTTCCTCCTAGAAGGACTCAAGGACAAGGCCACCGTGGCCTGGTTCGAGGTCGGGCGCGGGGCAGCTGGGGACGCCGTGGCGCAAGGCAACGCCCTCGCGCGCGCCGTCAATGACGCCATCGGCACGCGCCTGCTCGCCTCGGCGCTCCCTTACCAAGCCCAGCTAGCTGCACTGAGCCATTACGGCGCAGACGTGCGTCCGCTGTGGCTTGCCCTGACAACGGAACTCGTGAACGAGCCGCTGCTCCCGGCCGTACTCGCCATGCAGCACGACGGTTTCCGCGTGCTGCTCGACCTGCGCGGGGGCCTAACGCCCCCTGCCGCGGTCACGGCAGGGTCCACCTTGTTAGGCCCGGACGAGCTGCGCGTGCCGCTCGACGAGGCGGAACTCCTCCTGCCGCGCGCGGTCACCACCCCGCAAATAAACGAGCTATGGCACGCGGTAGGCGGGCGCTTCACCGAGCTGTTGCAGCGTGGCAGCCGTCTGGCGGGTATCCCCGCCATCACCATCCCGAGCCCAGACGGCGCCCTCGTCGATTACCAAGAAGCGCAACTCGTCGACGCTTCCGTTGCCGTCCAGGCCCTCAGGCGTGAGGGTGAGCTAGTTGCCGCGCTCGAGCTCGCCAGCCTCAAGGCGCCGGAACTCGTAGAGGACCTGCTCAAGCAAGCCGGGCCGCGCTATCAGGAAGAAGGGCTCCTTGCCCGCCTCCACCTCATCCTCTCGGCCCTGCCGGCAGAGTATTCGGTAAGCGAACGCGTGCTCGAGTGGCGCCTCGTGGCGGGTTTCGCCGTCGGTGACGTGGCAACGGTCTTGCCAGACGTCGACTATCACCTCACCGTGCACCTCGCCCCCGAACTCAGGGCGCGGCGCGCTGGAGCGTTGCCACCTGAACGCGGTTTCGCGCTAGCCAAACAAGCCGTGGAGGCGCGCCGCACACCCCTCACCCTCTGGCAGTACGGCAGGCTGCACCCAGACCCAGATCAAGCCCTTCAACTGCTGCGAGAGTCAGTGCAGCTGGCAGACGACATAGGTGGGCCGTTCGACCTAGTGCGCAACGCGGGCATGCTCGTAGCGCGCCTCTCACGCATGGGCGACTACGCTCAAGCCGCAGGCTGGGCGCGCTGGACCCTCGACGTCTTCGATCGCGGCGACGTGCGGGACGGCGCAAGGCGGCTCCAGCTCGTCAACGACCTCGCCATGGCCAACATCATGACCGGCGACCTCGTCGGCACGCGTGGCGTGCTGGAGAACGCGCAAGTGCTTGCGGAGGGCAACCTCCCGCAACTAGCGGCCTTATTGAGGGGCACGCTCGCGTTCCTCGACCTAGCGGAGGGCCAACCGGAGGCCGCGCTTGAGCTGGCCCTCGCCAACTACCAGGCGAGCCCGCGGCGCTCGCGGGCGGTGCACGGTCACCTCCTCGCGCGGGTGCTGCTCGAGCTCGGCAGGGTCGGCGAGGCGCGACGGGTAGCGGAGGACGTCGTTGGGCTCGCGGAGGCCGCCCGCGGTTACGAGTGGACCGTCGCCCAACTCACGCGCGGCATGGTCGCCGCGGTGGCGGGGGACGAGGACGCCGCCCCGGACCTACTAACCGCGGCTTTGGACCGAGAGTTGGCCGCCGAGCATCGGCTCAGCGCCATCCTCTACTACCTGTACGCAAGCGAAGGCGCGGCGGTGAACCTGCCGCCCGACGCCGTTGCGCTCGTGGCTGGGGCGGCGCCGATCGCGCTGCGCATCGTCAGCGGGCCGGAGGAGCTCCTCGCGCCCGTATGGAACCGCGTGGCTGTGCCGCAGGCCAGCCTCCGCCTGAGCCTGCTCGGAACCCCGGCAGCGCGCTACAACGGCAAGAGCCAACCGCTGCCTCAGCGCATGGCGGAAGTGACGACTGCGCTCGTGCACAACGTCGACGGCATCGACCTCGAGGAGCTCAACGACTACCTGGTGCCCGACGGCCAGACGCCCTTCACCAAGAGCGGCATGCGCGCCATGCTCACCCGCCTACGCAAGACCCTGCCCGTTAGCGATGCGCCGTACCGCTTCCTAGTTCCCTTCTCGTCCGACGTGCTCGACCTGCGCGCCCACCTCGCCAAGGGCGAGGTGCGGCAGGCCGTGGCGCTTTACCGCAGCGCGCTGCTGCCGCGCAGCGAGGCGCCAGGGGTGGTGGGTGAACGCCTCGACCTCGAGGAGTTGCTGCGCCAGGCGGCGCTCGGGGCGGGCGACGGCGACGCGCTCTTCGACCTAGCCGAACGCTTGACCGACGACCTCGAGTGCTGGGAGGCGGCCGCCGCCGCGCTGCTGCCTGGCGACCCGCGCCTGACGGTGGCAAGAGCGCGCGTCAGGCGCCTACGCGACGACTACCGGGAGAGCGCCTGACGCACTCAGCTCACGCGCCCCTGCCTCAGACGCTCTGCGCGCGGTGCAGCAAGCTGTAAAGGCCGTCCTGCGCCAGCAGTTCGCTGTGGTTGCCCTGCTCCGCGATGCCGCTCTCGTCGACTACGACGATGCGGTCCGCGCCCTGGATGGTGGCTAGCCTGTGCGCGATAACGAGCGTGGTGCGGCCCTCGGCCAACTCGAGCAGCGATTGTTGGATGGCGCGCTCGGTCTGAGTATCCAGCGCCGAGGTCGCCTCGTCCAGGATGAGGATGGGCGGGTTCTTGAGGAATATCCGGGCGATGGCGAGGCGCTGCTTCTGCCCACCTGAGAGCTTCACGCCGCGCTCCCCGATGACCGTGTCTAGGCCGAGCGGGAGCTCCGCGATGAGGCTATCGAGACGCGCGCGGCGCGCGGCTTCCACTATCTCGGCCTCCGAAGCGCCGAGCTTGCCGTACTCGATGTTCGCGCGGATGGTGCCAGCGAAGAGGAAAACGTCTTGTTGCACGATGCCGATGTTGCGCCGCAGGCTAGCGAGGGTCATGTCGCGCACGTCGCGGCCATCGATGGTTATGCGCCCAGCCGTCGGCTCGTAGAAGCGCGGCAGGAGCGAGCAGATCGTGGTCTTGCCGGCGCCAGACGGCCCCACGAAGGCCACCGTCTCGCCGGCGGCGACGTGCAGGTCGATACCCGAGAGGACCGTCTTGCCTGACGCGTAACCGAAGCTAACGTCCTCGTAGACGATGTCGCCGCTCAGGTGAGACACGGCCGTGGCGCCAGGGCAATCCTCGATGTCTGGGCGGGTGTCGATCAGCTCCGTGTAGCGCTTGAAGCCAGCGATGCCCTTCGGGTACGTCTCGATGACCGAGTTGATCTTCTCGAGCGGCCGGAAGAACACGCCGACGAGGAGGATGAACGCCACGAACCCACCGTTGCTCAGGTTGCCGCTAACTACGAAGTAGCTGCCGGCCACCATGACGATCAGTTGCGTGAAACGCATGCTGAGGTACGAGAAGGCGTGCGTTGCCGCCATGATGCGGTAGGCCTCGAGCTTGGTGGTGCGGTACGCCTCGTTATCGGCCGCGAACAAGCCGCGTTCGTGGTCCTCGTTAGCGAACGCCTGGACTACGCGAATGCCGCCGACGTTCTCCTCGATGCGGCCGTTGAACGCGCCAACGCGGTCGTAGATGGCCCGCCAGTTGCGCGTCATGCGGCCGCCGTAACGCACCGTGAACCACCCCGTGAACGGCACGACCGCCAAGGTGATGAGGGCGAGGGGCACGTTGACGGTGAACATGAGGACGAACGCGCCGAGGAGGGTCATGACGGCGATGAACAGGTCCTCCGGGCCGTGGTGCGCGACCTCGCCGATCTCCTCCAAGTCCTTCGTGAGGCGCGCTACCAGGTGGCCGGTCTTCTGCTCGTCGTAGTAACCGAACGAGAGCTTCTGGAGGTGGTCGAAGGCGTTGCGGCGCATGTCCGTCTCGATGTTGATGCCGAGCATGTGCCCCCAGTAAGTCACGACCGCCATCAAGCCCGTGTTGAGGAGGTAGACCGCCCCGAGCGCAACGGCAGCCATGGTGATGGACGCCCAGTGACCGGTCGGAAGGAGGCGGTCGATGAAGAGCTGCACGGCGAGCGGGAAGGCAAGCTCGAGCACGCCAGCGACCACCGCGCTGGTGAAGTCGATGGCGAACAGCCTCTTGTAAGGAGCGTAATAGGAGAAGAAGCGGCGCAGCACTGGGAGATGCTACTCGACGGGCCAGCGAGCGGCCGTTCATGACTGGCTCGCCTGCTCTAGCGTGGACTGGTGGCATCGGCCAGTGGACGGGTACGCTGGACCCTCATGGAGCGAGAGGCCACTGGGCGCTTCGGGAACGGACTGCTCGGCAGCCTGCCCATCGCCCTCGCGTACTTTCCCGTGGCGGTGTCGTTCGGGGTTACCGCGGCCAAGACGGGCTTCAGCTTCGCAGAGGCTGCCTTCATGTCGATCGTCATCTACGCTGGCGCCAGCCAGTTCCTGGCCGTCGCCCTCCTGGCAGGCAACGCGTCCCCACTGCTTGCCGTCGCCTCCCTACTAGCCATGAACGCACGCCACCTCCTTTACGCCCCCGCGCTCTTGACGTTGGTGCGGCGGACGGGGGCCGGCGCCGTCTCCACCCGCTGGTCTTGGTTCTGGGCGCACGGCCTGACTGACGAGGTGTTCGCGAGCGCCGCCGCGCGCGTTGCTGGTCGACAGTTGCACTGGCGTGAGGCGTGGCAGGCGGGCATCGGCCTTGGCGCTTACGCGGCTTGGGTGTCCGGCACGGTCGTCGGCGCCCTCCTCGGCGGCGGGGCGTTCGAGCGCTGGCCGGCTGTCGACGCGGCCCTCGCCTTCCTCATGCCCGCGCTGTTCCTCTCGCTGCTCCTCGCCATGTTCGAGCGGCGGCAGTGGCCCGTGATCGTGGTCGCCATGCTCGCCTTCGCGCTCGGAGCTGCGCTCCTCAGCACCAGCACCGGGATCTTGCTTGGCATGCTGGGTGGTGGGCTCGCTGGCGTCCTCATCACGAGTAGGGCGGACCCCACCAGCGCTGGGGAGCGCCCGTGAGCCTCACGTTCGTGCTCGTGTGCGTGACGGTCGGCGTCGGCACCTACTTGTTCCGCTACCTGCCTACGCACTTCGGGGGGCGAGGACGCTCAAACGGGGCACTGGCTGGGCCGCTTGGCAAGTTCCTGTCGAGCGTCGGCCTTGGCGCCGTGGCCGCGCTACTGGCGGCGGCGCTAGCGCCGTACATCGCGCCGTTCGCGCGTGAGGTCGTTGCCGGGGGCGTTGGTCGTGAGGAGGTCCGCGCCGCTGGCGCCGCGCTGGTTGGCGTGGTCGTCACCGCCTTGGTCTTCCGCTGGCGGCGTGGCGTCGCGAGCGCCACCCTAGCTGGAGCGGCGGCCTACGGCCTCGTGTGGTGGCTCTTGTAGCGGCGCTACTTTTCCCGCTGGCCAGTCGGCGCCGAGCGCGGCACCGGCAACTTGAGCTTCAGCACGCGGCTGCCGATGCGCACCACCAAGGTAACGGCGACGGCGGCCGCCAGGGCGAGGTGCGAGTCGAGGCCGTGCAGCAGGAAGTACGCGAGCGCGCCAAGCGCCGCCGCCGAGGCGTAGAAGTCGCCGAAGCGGTAGAAGATGCCGGGTACCTGCCCGACGAGCACGTCGCGTAGCACCCCACCGCCAACGCCAGAGACGGCGCCGGCGAAGACGGTGCCCCACGGCCCCATGCCGTACGCCATGCCGCGCTCTGCACCGAGGGCGGCGAACAGCGCGAGGCCGAACGTGTCTAGTGCGTAGAGAAGGCGGCTATCTTCGCGCAGGCGGTGGTGGAAGACGAACACCGCCATGGCGGTGAGGCCGACGCCCCAGAGCAGCGCCTCGTTGGAGAGGGAAGCTGGGGGCAGTGCACCCACCATGACGTCGCGGATGGAGCCGCCGCCGATGGCGGTGACGGTGGCAAGCACGAGCACGCCGATGATGTCGAAGCGCTGCCGCACCGCGACGAGCGCCCCGGAGGCCGCGAAGGTCAGCGTGCCAACCCAGACGAGGATCTCAACCCAGTTCACGCTGGCTAGCCAGTTCACGCCCGGCAGCATACGGGCGTGTGGCCGCGGTAGCTACTGGCGCCGCGCAAGTGTGGCATCATCGCGACCGTGGCAAGCGACCAGGCAAGCGAGCTGCTCAAGGGCGCGGAGCCGGACGAAAGGGTCGTCCTGGACGAGCAGCGCCTGCACGACCTGCGCCGGCTCAGACGCGTGCGCGACCGCATCGACCGCGATTACGTCCTCCCCCTGAACGTGGAAGCGCTCGCGAGCGCGGTTCACATGTCGGCCGGGCACCTTAGCCGGCAGTTCCGCCTCGCTTTCGGCGAGCCGCCTTACAGCTACTTGATGACGCGGCGCATCGAGCGCGCCATGGCGCTCCTGCGCCGCGGCGACCTCAGCGTCACGGACGTGTGCTTCGCGGTTGGCTGCACCTCGCTAGGGACCTTCAGCACGCGCTTCAAGGAGCTCGTCGGTGTGCCGCCCAGCGTCTACCAACGCAGCGAGGCCCTCGCCACCATCGGGCTGCCAGCGTGCGTCGCCAAGCACGTGACGAGACCGGTCAGGAATCGAGAAGCGCTGCAGAACGTAGGCTCCTAGAATGGCGGCCATGGACATCACCATCTACTCGAGTTTCCTCCCGCAGCTTGACCCAGACGCCTCGCTGGCCTTCTACCGTGACGCCATCGGCTTCGAGGTTCGCCTCGACGTTGGCTACGGCGGCATGCGCTGGATAACCGTCGGCGCACCGGACCAGCCGAGCACGGCGATCGTCCTGTACCCACCGGCCGCAACGCCCGGCCTGACGGACGAGGAACGCAACATGATCAACGAGATGCTCGCCAAGGGCACTTACGCGACCATCGTATTGGCGACCAAAGACCTGGACGCCGCCTTCGAGCGCATCAGGGCGAGCGGAGCGGAAGTAGTGCAGGAACCAACGCAGCAGCCCTACGGCGTGCGCGACTGCGCCGTCCGCGACCCGGCAGGCAACCTCCTCCGCATTCAAGAGCGGCCCTGAGCTGCGCGCTGGCGCGGCGGCCGAGCCCTGGCGCCCACGCTAGAAACGACGGAGTCTAGATGAGCACGAGAGAACAACCGGTCGCCGAACAGCTAGCTCGCCACGCGGCGGACGGCCACGATGTCATTCGCGTTCAGGGTGCGCGCGAGAACAACCTCAAGAACGTATCGCTCGAGCTGCCGAAGCGGCGCTTGACGGTCTTCACGGGCGTGTCAGGGTCGGGCAAGAGCTCGCTCGTGTTCGACACCATCGCCGCCGAGTCGCAACGCATGATCAACGAGACCTACAGCGCGTTCGTGCAGGGCTTCATGCCGAACTTGGCGCGGCCGGACGTCGACGTGCTCGAGGGCCTCACGACGGCCATCATCGTCGACCAGGAGCCGATGGGCGCGAACGTGCGCTCCACCGTGGGCACGGCCACAGACGCTAACGCCGTCTTGCGCATCCTCTTCAGCCGCCTCGGGCAGCCGCACATCGGCTCGCCGCAGGCGTTCTCGTTCAACGTCGCTTCCGTTAGCGGCAAGGGCGCAGTGACCGTCGAACGCGCAGGCTCACAGGTGACGGAGGCGAGGAGCTTCTCGATAACTGGCGGCATGTGCCCCCGCTGTGAGGGCAGGGGCACGGTCACGGACTTCGACCTGGGGACCCTGTTCGATGCCGACAAGTCTCTGAGCCAAGGCGCTCTCAACGTGCCCGGTTACAGCATGGACGGCTGGTACGGGCGCATCTTCGCTGGCTCTGGCTACTTCGACATGGACAAGCCGCTCGGCAAGTTCAACAAGCGCGAGCTCAACGACCTGCTTTACAAGGAGCCCACCAAGATCAAGGTCGAGGGCATCAACTTGACGTACGAGGGGCTGATACCCAAGCTCCAGAAGACGATGCTCAACAAGGACCCTGAGGCCATGCAGCCGCACATCAGGGCGTTCGTCGAGCGCGTCATCACGTTCCAGACCTGCCCAGAGTGCGGCGGAACGCGTCTCAACGAGGGCGCGCGCTCGTCGAAGATCGCGGGCAAGAGCATCGCGGACGCCTGCGCCATGCAGATAAGCGACTTGGCCGACTGGGTGCGCACCATTCAGGAGCCCGGTTTGGAGCCGCTGCTTGACGCGTTGCGCGACACGCTCGACTCGTTCGTCGAGATCGGACTCGGTTACCTCTCCCTAGACCGTCCGGCGGGCACCCTGTCTGGCGGCGAGGCGCAGCGCACCAAGATGATCCGTCACCTCGGCTCGGCGCTTACCGACATCACGTACGTGTTCGACGAGCCGACCATCGGGCTGCACCCCCACGACATCGAGCGCATGAACGAGCTCCTGCTGCGCCTCCGCGACAAGGGCAACACGGTGCTGGTCGTCGAGCATAAGCCGGAGGTCATCGAAGTGGCAGACCACGTCGTTGACCTTGGCCCGGGCGCGGGTACGGCAGGTGGAGAGGTCGTGTTCTCCGGTTCGGTGGCTGGCCTGCGCACCAGCGGCACCCTGACTGGCAGGCACTTAGACGATCGCGCGGCGCTCAAGCCTAAGGTGCGCAAGGCCAAGGGCGCCCTTGAGGTGCGCGGCGCTAACACCCATAACTTGCAGAACGTCGACGTGGACATCCCGCTAGGCGTGCTCGTCGTCGTGACGGGCGTCGCTGGCTCGGGCAAGAGTTCGCTCATCCACGGCTCCGTTGCTGGCCTGCCCGGCGTGGTCGCTATCGATCAGGGCGCCATCAAGGGCTCGCGGCGGAGTAACCCAGCCACCTACACCGGGTTGCTCGACCCCATCCGCAAGGCGTTCGCCAAGGCCAACGGCGTCAAGCCTGGGCTGTTCAGCCCCAACTCCGAGGGCGCCTGCCCCGTGTGCAACGGCGCTGGCGTGGTCTACACCGACCTGGGCATCATGGCCAGCGTCGCCACTACTTGTGAGGAGTGCGGCGGCAAGCGCTTCCAGGCCGCGGTGCTCGAGTACCACTTCGGCGGCCGCGACATCAGCGAGGTCCTCGCTATGCCGGTTGCGGAGGCCGAGACCTTCTTCGGCGCGGGCGAGGCGCGCCTCCCGGCCGCGCACGCCATCCTGCAGCGCCTTGCCGACGTCGGCCTCGCTTACCTCAGCCTCGGCCAGCCCCTGACAACCTTGTCGGGCGGCGAGCGTCAGCGCCTCAAGCTAGCCACTCACTTGGGCGAGAAGGGCGGCGTGTACGTCCTCGACGAGCCAACGACGGGCCTGCACCTCGCGGACGTCGAGCAACTCCTCGGACTACTCGACCGCCTCGTCGATGCAGGCAAATCGGTGATCGTCATCGAGCACCACCAGGCCGTGATGGCGCACGCTGACTGGATCATCGACCTCGGTCCCGGTGCGGGGCACGAGGGCGGGCGCGTGGTGTTCGAGGGCACGCCTGCTGACCTCGTCGCTGAGCACGCGACGCTTACAGGGCAGCACCTGGCTGTGTACGTCGGGGAGCGTTAGGACCCGGGAAGGTCAAATAGCGGGGAGCGTTATTTAACGCTAAGAGGTTAACGTATATTAAGCTGGCGAAGTGGCGAACCTTCCTGCTTGGCCGCAAGTTGTGTATGAAGAGCGGAAGTGGGACGTCGGCCTGATGCAGTACGGTCAGAGTCGAGCGGCAAGACGCAGGCACAGCGGTCCGTACCAAGCGGCAGTCGTGCCACGAATCGCAGGACTAGAGCCCGTGCCATCGAAGGAAGCGCGCCTCGCAGCCGCTGAATCGGCAGAGGAGTTGGCGCGGTTCGACGCTGAGCAGTCCGCTAACAAGGAACTCGCCCCGTTAACCGCTGTCTTGTTGCGCAGCGAGTCGGCTTCGTCGTCGCAGATCGAGAACTTGACGTCAGGCGCGCGCCAAGTAGCCGTCGCAACGTTGGGTGAGAGCGCAACGAAGGACGCTGGCTTGATAGCCGCCAACGTGCACGCCATGGAGGCGGCCTTGGCGCTGTCTGAGACGCTTGACGCAACAGCCATGATCGCGGTGCAAGAGGCTCTGCTAGGAGACATAGCAGTACGAGCGTGGCGGAGCGCGCAGGTCTGGATCGGTGGGCACGGAGCCGGGCCGCGCATGGCCGATTTCGTGCCGCCGCACCCAGACCGCGTTGCAGAGGCGATGAGCGACCTGGTGGCGTTCATGGCGCGAGACGACCTGCCCGTCATCGTCCAGGCCGCCGTTGCGCACGCTCAGTTCGAGACGATTCACCCGTTCCCTGACGGTAACGGCCGAACGGGCAGAGCACTCCTCCACGCGCTGCTGAAAGGCCGCGGTTTGGTCAGGTCAGTAACGGTGCCCGTGTCCGCCGGCCTCCTGACGGATACGCGTGGTTACTTCGCGGCGTTAGACGCCTACCGCCGCGGAGACCTAGACGCGATCGTCTTCGCCCTCAGCGATGCCGTCTTTGCTGCCACGAGCAACGGAAGGTGGTTGCTGGGCGAGCTCGTGACCATGCGCACTAACTGGACCGAACGACTAGTGGCGCGGAGGGACTCCGTTGCCTGGCGGTTACTCGACGCCTTACCGAGTCAACCGGTGGTCAACTCGGCATTCGTCGAGCGGAACTTCGGCGTGTCGGCCGTAGCTGCGCTTAGGGCGCTTGGCCAACTCGAGGAGGCAAGCATCCTTCGCGAGTTCACTGGCAAGGCGCGCTCGCGCATGTGGGTCGCCAACGAAGTCACAGGCGTTCTAGACGACTTCGCTGCGCGGGCGGGGCGCCGAGTTTCGGCAGGCTAGTCCGACCAGACCTAACCTGAGTCAAGGCACGGCGCCAGCTGAGATGAGATGCTGGCCTGCATGTCACTCTCGCGTCACGACCTCAGCGCCTGCTTCGTCCCGGACAGCTCCGGCCCGAGCAAGCGCTTTCTAGTCAAGGAACCCGGCCTCACCATGCTCTACCTGACCATGGAGTCGGGTCAGGGCATGCCGCTGCACAACCACCCTGGTTGCAACGTCACCATCCAGGGCATGGTCGGTGAAGCCACCGTGTTCCTCGACGGCGTACCTCACCCGCTCAAGGAGAACGAACTCGTCAGCTTCTCCGGTGAACTCATGGTCAGCCCGAGGAACGACTCGACCGCGGCAGCTGCCGTGCTCATCACCCTGGCGGCGGTAGCCAGCCCCGCCGCCTGAGTTCAGCCGCGGTCCTGGTTGCGCCGCGGCAGCATGACGCCAGCCAGCACCACCACCGTAGACGCCGAGCTGACGGACACGGCAACGATCGCCGCCAACCGGATGATGATGCGCTCCGTGGGCTCCACGATCTCCGTTAGCGGCGCCACCAGCACGAGGGCGGACGCGAGCATGAGGCCCACGAGCGAGATGCTTAGCACCATGCGCCGGAAGCCGTGCTCGAAACCGCGCTCCACAGACGCTAGGCGGTGCGAGAGCGAGCTGGCGTCAAGCTGCAGCGCCGTGCGGCCCTGCTCGAAGTCTTCGAGGATGTCGAAGGCGGCGCTCACCAAGTTCGGCAGGCGCCCTAACCCCTCGCGCGTGATCGGGCCCACGACTTCGGGCACGAACTTGCGCGGGTCGAGGCGCTTGATCACGAGGTCGCGCATGGTGCGGTAAGCGATGTCGACGACCTCGTCGGCGCCCTCGTCGCCCATGAGGCTGCGCATCACGGCCTCGCCCTGCCCCATGGACTTGAAGGCCAAGGTGAACTCGCGCCGCAGTCGCAGGCCGCTGCGCATGAGCAAGGTCATCAGCTCGCCGAGCAGCTCGCCGACGTCGGGGTCGGCTTTGCGTAGCACCAGGTGACGGTTCAGCACGCGGCGCACGTCGCGTTCCAGCGCGGGTCGGTCGACCTGCGGGTGCGGTTGGCACAGGGCGAGGAGAACCTGCGCCGTCGGCCCGGCCGCGCGGTCGTGCAGCGCCCAGATGAGCTGTGCGAGGCGCACGCGGTCCGCGCGCGAGAGCTGGCCCACCTGGCCCATGTCGAGGAACACGATCTGGCGTCGCTGGCGGTCGTACCAGACGTTGCCGCCGTGCAAGTCGGCGTGGAAGAAGCCGTCGATCACGACCTGCTGTAGGAGCACCTGAAAGAAGCGCAGCGCTAGCGCGCGCCGGCCACGCTCGCTAAGGCCAAGGGCGTCCACGTCGGTGATCTTCACGCCCGTGACGCGTTCCAGAGTGAGGATGCGCGGCCCAGACCAGTCTGGGAAGACGGCAGGCACGTGCACGAACGGAAACTCAAGCATGTTGTGCTTGAGTTGCTCGGCCTGGTAGGCCTCGTTGTCGAAATCCAGCTCCGCCACGACCATGTCGGCGAACTCGTCGAACAGCGGCGACAGACCCAAGCGCCGCAGGCGGGCGAGGCGCGCCTCCAGGGTGGCAATCAGGTCGCGCAGCACGTTCAGGTCGCTGCGCACGAGCAGGTCGATGTTGGGGCGCTGGACCTTGACTACTACTGGAGTGCCGTCCGGAAGCGTCGCCGCGTGCACCTGGCCCATGGAGGCGGCGGCCAATGGCACGGGGTCGAAGCTCGCGAACGCCTTGCCGAGGGGCTGCTTCAACTCGCGCTCCACGAGGGCGGACGCCTCGGCGAAGGTGAACGGCCGCACGTGGTCTTGGAGTTGCTCTAGCTCCTCGCGCCACGTCCCCGGCAGGACCTCGATGCGCGCCGCCACCAACTGCCCGAACTTCACGAACGTCGGCCCCAGCTCCTGAAGCATGAGGCGCAGCTTGACGGCCGGGTTCTCCTCCACCAGTCGCGGCCGCACGCGGTAGAGGGCGCGCTTCATGAAGTTGCGCACGGGTGCGAGGAACGTGAAACCGAGGGCGATGTCGACGACGTACGAGCGCAAGATCGTGATGAGCTGCACGGTGCGCAGGCTCTCCGCGAAACGGTTGCGCTGCCGCCCCGGGAGGCGCTCCAGCCAACGCCAGTAAGCTGGCGAGGCGCGAGTTTCTCCCGGTAGGCGCGGGCTATCGAAGCCCACGATGGCGTCCATGGCCGACACCAGCACTCCCATCAACACGGCGCCGCCTGCTGCCGAGAGCAGGCGCCTAGTGGGGTCAGCCCACCCTTCCTGCGCTAAGTAGCTGAGGCCCAAGAAGATGAGGATGTCGACGAGGAGCGCCACCAGCCCGAGCGACCAGATGTAGAGGCGGCCGGTGAAGAAGAGCATGATGGGCCGCACGAAGGAGTGCAGGATCCCGAACACCGTGCCCACGACCAAGTAGGCGAGGATCGGCGGCAAGGTGGCCGCCGGCGCCTCCGTGCCGCGAGCTAGGAGGCCAGGCACGACGTTGAGCACCACCGCAGCCGAGAGGGTGTAGACGAGCAGGCGCACCACGAAGTAGATCATCGGCGGCTCACGGTCATGCCCAATCTTGCCACCTTGGGATGGGGGAGGGGTCGGGTTAGGCCGCTAGTTCGTGCCGTCGGACCGCGATGGCGTCGGCTCGATCATCGTCATTCCGGCCACAGCGGCGCGGTCGAAAGTGGGCAACAGCTCGGCGGCCTCCTCTAGGCCGATGGTGCGTTCGATCAACCGTTGGGGCTGCAGCACGCCGCGCTCGATGAGATCGAGCATCTGCGGGTAATCGACGGTGGCCATGCCGTGGCTGCCGAGCAGGTCTAGTTCCCAGGCGATAGCTCGCGCCATAGGAACGCGCGGGTGCCCCTCAACAGGAGGTAGAAGCCCGACCTGAACGTGCCTGCCGCGCCGGCGCAGGCTCAAGATGGCGTCGGAGCAGGCCTGCTCGTTGCCCACGGCGTCTACCGCCACGTGAGCCCCACCGTCCGTGAGGTCGAACACTGCTGCGGGGATGTCGGTGCTGCCGGAGCGGAGGACGTGCTCCGCACCCACCTGTGCGGCCACCCTCAGCGCTTCGGCGTTGCGATCGACGGCGATGACCCGTGCCCCCAAGGCGTTGGCGATCATCACGGCACTCAAGCCAACGCCGCCGACGCCAACGACCGTCAGCCACTCGCCTGCGCGCACCTTGGCGCGCGCCGAGACGGCCCTGAAGGCGGTGGCGAAGCGGCAGCCAAGGCTGGCTGCGGTGGCGAACTCTACGCTCTCCGGGATGGCCACGAGGTTCGTATCTGCCGCGTGCAGGGCCACGTACTCGGCGAACGAACCCCAGTGGGTGAAGCCGGGCTGCTGCTGGTTAGGGCAGATCTGCGCGTTGCCAGACGAACACCAGTTGCACTGGCCGCAGCCGCACACGAACGGCACGGTCACGCGGTCGCCGCGCGTCCAGCGCTGCACCCCAGGACCTACCTCGGCGATGACCCCGGCCAGCTCGTGGCCAGGCACGTGTGGGAACACGATCTCGTCGTGGCCCGCCCAACCGTGCCAGTCGCTGCGGCAAAGGCCCGTCGCCATCACCTTTACGAGCACGCCGTTATGCGGCACATCCGGTGTTGGTACGGTGCGGACTTGCGGTTGAGCTCTAACCTCGTCAACGACTATCGCGCGCATGAGTTCATCCTATCGAAGCGTCTCGGCGCACCGCGTCTCCGCCCCTGTTGTTTGCGTGGCCAGTCCGCGGACGAACGATTGAACTCCTCGGTGACGTTACTTGCGCCCATGGTCGCGTGCGACGACCGTGTCGTACAGCCCGTAACTAGTTAGGCCTTCGTGGCTCTCGAGGCCCGTGTACCGCAATGAAGCGTCTTCGTAGCGCCGGAACGCGAACACGGCCTGGTTCATCTGCTCGGTGTTGAACACCCGCAGCCTTACGAGGAGGTGGAAGTCCTTGACCTCGAGGCCCGTTACCGTCCTAAACAGTTCAGGCTCGAGCTTGGTTATCACGTCCTGCAGCGTGTTCTCGCGGAAGTCGGTCAGGTACATGAACGCAGGGATGCGCGTGGCAAACTTGATGAGCTTCTCCTGCACGAGCTTGCGCTTGGACTTGTACTCCTTTTCCTCGGCCGAGAGTTCCTGCTTCTCGCCAGCACTCAACTCGCCCGTTCGCGCCTTGGCCTTCAGGTCCTTGACCTTGTCGCTCTTGTTGATGATGGTCTCGATGACGTTATCGCCCAGCGCGCGCCAGCCCTCGATGCGCTCGACGGCGGCCATGGCCTCGGGATTGCTGAGGATGCGGCGCAGCGTGTCGTTATCCACGTTCACGAGCAGCGCACTCTCCCACTTGCGAGCTAGCAGCGTGGCGGAGGTGCCTGCCATGGCGATGTCGAGGATGCCGGCGGCGTCTATCTGCGTCATGTTGGCACCGTCGTAAGCCAGGACTGGGAGGAACGACACGAGTTCCTTGACGGCGTTCTCCGGGTTGGGCTCGTTGGGCGACAGGCCGATGCCGTACTCGGAGAGCTGCCGCAGCGCCCTCGTGGGCGCGAAGTCGAAGACGAAGCAGGCGGGCTTGAGGATCTCGACCTCGTTGGGGTCGTCGCCATTGGGGTTGGTGATCGACCAAGGCGACTGCACGCGAAACGCCGCCTGGAAGTAGGTTTCCGGCGACTTCAAATTACGCAGCATTAGCATGGACGACCATTGCGGCACGGTCACGCCGGTAGTGAGCTTGCCGCATGACAGGGTGATGGTCTTGCTCTCGAACCCACCGCCGATCGCGCGCCTGACGGGTGGGAGGGAGTTCAGCCCGATGCCCGCACTGGTGCCAGCAGCTACCACTACCTGGTAATCGTGCCAGAAGACGTTGTGCTTCTCCTCAAGCAAGTTGGCCATGGCGTGGCAGGCGGCCACGTCTGGCAAGAACCAGAACGAATGCTGCAGGTAGGGCAGCAGCCTCACGTCGGAGTACGGGAACGGCGGCTTGGTGCCGGTCTTGAGGAACTCCGTGGCGCGCGGCATGTAGGAACCACGTATGATGTCGAGCCACTTCTGCACGTCGCTCTTGTGCTCGAACTTCGCGTCGTTGCCCCGACCCGCCGCGGAGAAGAACTCGTTAAGGTCGAACTCGTCGAACTCGCCCGCACTG